>ERZ791912.730-NODE-730-length-18292-cov-22.725668_pt1 | contig 18292 bp, 15 predicted proteins | sample MGYA00510141_ERZ791912 | MGnify/ENA primary metagenome ERZ791912 (study PRJEB30046, sample SAMN00792082) | human gut metagenome | study: EMG produced TPA metagenomics assembly of the A metagenome-wide association study of gut microbiota in type 2... | reverse complement strand
TACATTCTGTTTATTTCTAATTCGTAACCTCTTCTTTTTATGAGATAAAAACTTGTCTCATTCTCAATCACTTATAAAAAATACGTACTTTCACCATTAATAAGGGTGAAATACCATTGGTGATTACCAAACGGCTGTCGCCGCAAATTCCTGCCAACATCCGCCAGTATAAAACAACGAAATCGGGCCGGGGCTCTCTGCTGAGAATCCCGGCCCGATTTTGTTTTATATAATGTTTCCTTACGTCTGCTTACGCTTCCACGTCGTCCTCTTCCGTTTCCATCCAAGGCATATCGCTGAAGGAGTCTGAGGTGCTCTGCGTTTTGCTGCCGAAGCCGCCTGTGTGCTGTCCGCCGCTAATAGTCATCATCATGGAACCTTCTGCGAAGAGGTTGATGCACTCCGACTGAGGGGTGATATATTTCTTTTTCATAATTAGCTTGTTTTGAGTTTATTCGTCCGATTTACTGGGCAATAAATTTGCGTCCGTTTTGGAGGTAGAGGCCGCCCTTGACCATCTTCGTCACGCGGCGTCCGCTGAGGTCGTACACCGGAGCGGTGGCAGGCAGACTGTTCTGTACGTTGCCGATGGCGGTGGTGTTTCCGCCGTGGTTGACCATCACAGCCATGAGACCTTCCACCTTGTTGAGGTAAGCGCGGTTAGCGGGGAGCGAAGCACTGCCATCTGTTGAGAAGAAGCCCACGAGGCCGGTCTCGTTCGACACGCCGAAGATGAGTTTATCATCGAGTTGGCCCACCGCGATTTCGTTGGTTGTGCCGATGAGGTCGTTTTTCCCCAAAGTCTCAACGCCCGCAGTGGCAACAAGTTTGATTTGCTCGCTGTTGGTTCCTATCAGCACCACACCGGCGTTGGCAGGCACACTGCCCACTTCGCTCAGCATGAGTTCCTTTCCTTCAACGGTTCCTTTGTAGAGCTTGGCATCGCCATCGTAGTCCTTGGCAATGGTGAAGTCAAACGGCAGAGCGGTGGAATTGAATGTGCCCTGACCAGGAACATTGTAGAGTTCGACTTCAAAGGTAGGCTCAACCATGCGGAAAGCAAAACCTTCATCGTCGGCGGCAAATTCCTTGAAGCCGATGCCTTTTGCGTTGTCGTCCAAACGCCAAGCGTATTCTTTGTTGTTGGCGGCTGTCAGAAAATTCTGACCAACGGCACCAAAATAGTAATAAAAAGAACCGACAACGGGGCATACCGCGAAACCGCCCTCAGTCTTGAAGATTTCCCACGTGCTGGTACTTGTAGGACTTCCGCCGAAATACAATTTAGTTGAATGAGACATAACATATTCGCTATGTAATTTTTTGCCAGCGCCTACACTCGTAAACTGGTAGCCATCGAAGGCATTACCCTTCACGTAAAACAAATCGTTGCGCACATTGTTCAGTTCATCGGCCTGCGCTGCCGCGCGGAACGCCAACGAACCATTGTTGTTATAGAGGCGCGTGCCCTGCACGTTTTCCAGATAATAATATACAGGCGTTTCGTCCGTGCTCAATTGGAAAGGCAGAGTGGAAACGCAGTCAATCTTGAAGGTTTGTCCGTCATCGCCTGCTTCCACCTTGCGCGTCGGCAGGGGGGCTTCAACGTATTCAGGAAGACCAGCAGCCTGCGGAAAGGCACGGCCTGCAATGGCTGAAGAAACGGCTTGAGACTTCTTGACTTCGCCCTTCCAACAAAATTCATAATTGAACGAAACCACATCTGCGGCATCGTACATATCGTCAACAGCATAGAACTGGAACTGCGCATTGTTGGCTGCGTTGGCGTTGGTGTCCCAATAGCCCAACACGTTGCCGCTGTTGGCCACCACATAGACATCCACGTTTTCTGTTTTATATCTCCACCAAGTAATTCCCTTCTTCACACACTTAGCAGCCGACGTTTTCAGATAGCTCCAGCCGTCGGCAGATGCCACGGCCGTGAAACTCTGGCCGGAAGCGGCGAGGGCGATTTTCGACTGCTGGCCGGGGTTACACTCTTCGTCGTTGTTCTTAGGAGCCGGAATGGCAGGCCAGAAACAATCATTTTTGTCAAAAGCCTTGATGGTCAGTTGTCCGCCGTTGTCGGCCACGTAGAAAACGTAGCTGACATCGTCGACAGCCTTTCCGGTCAAATCATGCGCCACGCCCTTCGCATCAAACATCACGTTTGAGCCTTTGCGATAAACAAAACTGCCAGAGGCATCGGTCTTGTCGCTCTTCATTTTCAAAACGTAGTAGCCGCTCTTGAGAGCCGAAACTGCCGTCGGCGAGGAGGCTACGGTTTGTGCGGCCACATTCATGACGGCACAAACGGCGCACATCAAAATAACTGTTAATCTTCTCATTTGTATAAGTGGTAAGAATTGTTTTCAGGCTATGGCGCAAAAAGATACGGGGCCTTCGCCGGCCAACGCTTTCTTTCGCCATCACCAAGTTTTCGGCCTGCAAAGTTCGCCCAATTATTAAAAACTGCCAACCGCTAAATAGTTTTATCCCTCCTTCATTTGGTTTTATTGGCTCTTGACATCTTGCTTTTGCCCGATGCAATTGCCAAACGAAGACGGTTGGCCGACAGACATGAAATCGAGAATTTCCACACTTTTTCTTTATCCCCCGTCAGAAACGCCCTTTCAAGCACAGCTTTGCGGCAGACAATAAATAAACAAGTGAAATTCCCCCCAACTCCCTTTGCCCAATAAACAGCAAATCGTAAATTTGCAAAAGAATCGGGAGGACAAGGCCGTCAGGCCCCAAGCGCCCGCACATCCTCAAAGAAAAAATCAACATACAATAGATATGATATTGTTTTTCAGAACTCCCCAGAAAAGCGTGATTGCCACGCAAGTGGACCACCAACTCTCAAGCGAGGAAATCCATGAACTCTCATGGCTTTTCGGCAATGCCACGCTTGAAAATGCCAGCACTTTGGAAGGCTGGTATGTCGGACCGCGCCGTGAAATGATTACACCTTGGAGCACCAATGCCGTAGAGATTACACAAAACATGAATCTCCACGGCATTGCGCGTATTGAAGAGTACTTCCCCGTGAGCGGTGAAGACGCTGAGCACGACCCCATGCTGCAACGCATGTACAACGGGCTCAACCAGGACATCTTCACCGTCAACATCGAGCCGGCCGCCATCCAGTATGTCGAAGACCTCGAAAGCTACAACGAAGCTGAAGGTCTCGCGCTCTCACCTGCGGAAATCGAATACCTCCACGGCGTGGAGAAGCAGTTGGGACGTCAACTGACCGACTCTGAAGTGTTTGGCTTCGCCCAAATCAACTCTGAACACTGCCGACACAAGATTTTCGGCGGCTCGTTTATCATCGACGGCAAAGAAATGCCTTCTTCGCTCTTCGCCATGATTAAGAAGACCACGAAGGAGAATCCGCATAAAATCATTTCGGCCTACAAAGACAACGTGGCCTTTGCCGAAGGCCCCGTGGTGGAACAGTTTGCCCCGAAAGACCACGCCACTTCCGACTACTTCCAAGTGAAGGATATCGAGAGCGTGATTTCTCTCAAGGCCGAGACCCACAACTTCCCAACAACGGTTGAGCCGTTCAACGGCGCCTCAACGGGTACCGGCGGTGAAATCCGCGACCGTATGGGCGGTGGCGTTGGCTCTTGGCCGATTGCCGGAACGGCTGTTTACATGACGGCCTATCCGCGTCTTGACGGCGGCCGCGAATGGGAAGACATTCTGCCCGTCCGCCAGTGGCTCTACCAGACTCCGGAGCAGATTCTCATCAAGGCTTCCAATGGTGCGAGCGACTTCGGCAACAAATTCGGCCAACCGCTCATCACGGGTTCTGTCCTGACGTTTGAACACCAGGAAAACGGTGAGAAATATGGCTACGACAAGGTGATCATGCTCGCCGGCGGCGTTGGCTACGGCACGAAGCGCGACTGCCTGAAGGGCACACCTGTCAAGGGCAACAAGGTGGTGGTTGTCGGTGGCGACAACTATCGCATCGGCCTCGGCGGCGGTTCTGTCAGCTCTGTTGACACGGGTCGATATTCAAGCGGCATCGAGCTCAACGCCGTTCAGCGTGCCAACCCGGAAATGCAGAAGCGTGCCAACAACCTCGTGCGTGCGCTCTGCGAAGAAGACGTCAACCCCGTTGTCAGCATCCACGACCACGGTTCGGCCGGACACGTCAACTGCCTCTCCGAATTGGTGGAGGAATGTGGCGGCTTGATTGACATGACCAAGCTCCCCATCGGCGACAAGACGCTCTCGGCCAAGGAAATCATTGCCAACGAGAGCCAGGAGCGCATGGGATTGCTCATTCAGGAGGAACACCTCGAACACGTTCGCAAGATTGCAGAGCGCGAACGCGCTCCGATGTATGTGGTTGGCGAAACCACTGGCGACGCCCACTTCGCCTTTGAACAGGGCGATGGCAAGCGCCCATTTGACCTCGACGTGGCCCAGATGTTCGGACACTCTCCGAAGACGGTCATGGTGGATGAAACCGTTGAACGCAAATATAAGGATGTGACCTACGATGCGTCGCACCTCGACGAATATATCAACCGCGTGCTCCAGCTCGAAGCTGTTGCCTGCAAAGACTGGCTGACCAACAAGGTCGACCGCTCCGTGACTGGCAAGGTGGCCCGCCAGCAGACGCAGGGCGAAATCCAATTGCCGCTTTCCGACTGCGGCGTGGTGGCACTCGACTATCGCGGCAAGAAGGGCATCGCCACGGCCATCGGCCACGCACCGCAGGCCGGATTGGCCGACCCCGCCGCTGGCAGTGTGCTTTCTGTGGCTGAATCGCTGACCAATCTCGTTTGGGCGCCCCTGGCCAATGGTCTCGACACCGTTTCGCTCTCAGCCAACTGGATGTGGCCTTGCCGCTCACAGAAGGGTGAAGACGCACGCCTCTACAAGGGCGTTGAGGCACTGAGCGATTTCTGCTGCGCCTTGAAGGTGAACGTGCCGACGGGCAAGGACTCGCTCTCGCTCTCACAGCAATACCCCAACGGCGAGAAGATTATCTCTCCGGGAACGGTCATCGTCAGCGCCGGCGGTGAGGTGAGCGACATCCGCAAGGTGGTGTCTCCTGTCGTTGTCAACGACAAGCACACAACGCTCTATCACATCGACTTCTCCTTCGACGACCTCCGTCTCGGCGGTTCGGCCTTCGCACAGAGCCGCGGCTTCGTGGGCTCTGACGTGCCAACGGTCAAGAACCCCGAATATTTCCGCGATGCTTTCAACGCCGTTCAGGAACTCATCAACAAGGGCCTCATCCTCGCCGGACACGACATCTCTGCCGGCGGTTTGATCACCTGTCTGCTCGAAATGTGCTTCGCCAACACGGAAGGCGGTCTTGAAATCTCTGTCGACAAGTTCAAGCACACCGACCTCGTGAAGATTCTCTTTGCCGAGAACCCAGCCATCGTGGTTCAGGTGCGCAACAAAGACAAGAAGGAATTTAAGGAAATCCTCGACGAAGCTGGCATCGGCTACGTGAAGATTGGCCAGCCTGCTGAAGAGCGCCACATCTTGGTGGAACACGACGGACAGACTTACCAGTTTGGCATCGACTATCTGCGCGACGTATGGTATGAAACGTCTTACCTGCTCGACACGAAGCAGAGTTTCAACGGCTGTGCACGCCAGCGTTACGAGAACTATAAGGAACAGCCGCTGGAATACAACATCGTCCACACGGTGGCCAACGACGGCGACAAACCATTTGACGGCACCTTCGCCCAGCAAGGCATCAACGCCAACCGCCGCGAGGCCAGCGGCATCCGCGCCGCCATCATCCGCGAAAAGGGAACGAACGGCGAACGCGAAATGGCTTACGCTCTCTATCTGGCTGGCTTCGACGTGAAGGACGTGATGATGACCGACCTCGTTTCGGGCCGCGAAACGCTCGACGACGTCAACATGATTGTCTTCTGCGGCGGATTCTCTAACTCCGACGTACTTGGTTCTGCCAAGGGATGGGCCGGCGCCTTCCTCTTCAACCCGAAGGCCAAGGAAGCCCTCGACCGCTTCTACGCCCGCGAAGATACGCTCTCGCTCGGCGTGTGCAACGGTTGCCAGTTGATGGTGGAACTCAACCTCATCAATCCAGAACACAAAGAGCGTGCCCACATGCTCCACAACGACAGCCACAAGTTTGAGAGCGCCTTTGTCGGCGTAACGGTGCCCACCAACCGCAGCGTGATGTTCGGCAGCCTCTCTGGCGACAAGCTCGGCATCTGGGTGGCCCACGGCGAAGGCAAGTTCTCTCTGCCGTTGCCTGAAGACGACTACAACGTGGTGCTAAAATACAGCTACGACAGCTATCCTGGCAACCCGAACGGTTCTGACTACAGCGTGGCTGGTATCTGTTCGGCCGATGGCCGCCACCTGGCAATGATGCCCCACTTGGAGCGTGCCTTCTATCCTTGGCAGTGTGCCTACTATCCTGCCGACCGCCGCGCCGACGAGGTGACGCCGTGGATTGAGGCCTTCGTCAACGCCCGCCGTTGGGTTGAAGCCCACAAGAAATAATAGGGTTCCCGTTCGGCCGGAACAAGCCGTCTCGACGGAACATGTTTCCCACACAACAATAATAAGCAGGCGCTCAACGCGATGTTGAGCGCCTGCTTATTGTTTATATATGGTGTCGATGGGTTTTTCCGCCGCCTGTTCGGGTCGGAAAAATCCAGATTCACGACTTGGCGGCGAACGCCGTCCCAGGCACGACCGCATCTGGGAGCAGAGACGATCGTCGCTCGGCCCAGATGCGGTCGTCGCTGGGAGCAGAGACGGGCGCGGCACGTTCCAGATTCGCCAAAAGGCATGGGGATTGGATTGGGGGGATGGGGAGGCGGGAGGGAGATGCAGACCTGAAAGGTGGAGTATTCAAAATTGGAATATTAAAGGTTAGCGGTAGCGCCCTCGCAGCGGAGATTTGCACAGGCCCACACAATCGCCTGTTGCGGCGCCAGCATTGTAGCTCACTTTGCTCGCAAAGTGAGGGGAGCGGCCCTGCTTGTATTAAAATCCCTATAGGTAGGGTGTTCAAAATCCAAGAAAACCAAAGTTGGTAAAGAGGCGACAGCGCCCTCGCAGCGGAGATTTGCGCTGGCCCGCATAATCGTCTGTTGCGGCGCCAGCATTGTAGCTCACTTTGCTCGCAAAGTGAGGGGAGCGGACACGTCGCGAAAATGCTTAAATCCGCTATAGGTTCGCCACAATCTTCGTCCCCCTCACTTTGCGAGCAAAGTGAGCTACAGTGCTGCGCCCCAATACAGTTCGTCCCGCATACGCGACTTGCAAGGCGAAAGCATAAAATGACGTTTCGAAAGCACTTCTGCCCCCAAAAAAGCGCAGGAGACAAAGGTTTCGCCCTCTGTCTCCTGCGTAATTTATTTTCTATGAATGTCTATGGCCTTACGTATTGGACGCATCCACCTTGCAGTTGATGCTGCCACTCTTATAAGTGTAAATGCCGTCAACGCTGATGGCCTTGCTCTTCTTGCCCGTTGCGGAGATATTGATGTTTCCGCCGTTGAACGTGAAGTTGCCCTTCACCTTGATGCCGCGGCATTTCGATTCCAGTGTGGCATCGCCCGGCATATAAGTCGTTCCCGTCACGGCCATCTTGATGCTAGGTGCCGCAGCGGTGCCCGTTTGCACGAGCAGGTCGGTGCCCGTGCTGATGCCTTTCGTTCCGAGGCCCGACACGGTGAGGTCAATCATTCCGCCGCTGATGGTCATCATGCTGTCGCATTTGATGCCCTTCACGTCGTCGGCCGCCACGTTGAGCGCGATGCTGCCGCCTTCGATAAAGGCTTGTCCGTTGTGTTCATCGGTGACATCCTTGGTGGCTTCCACGTCTATGCCGTCGCCCATGAGGTTGGCGGCGGTGAACTTGCCGCCCTTCATCTTGAAATACTGACCGATGTGCATGGCGTCGGACTTCGCGCCAGTAACATGGAACGAGCCGAAGTCGGATTTGAAGAGCGTGTATTCGTCGGAGGCGAAGGCGTGCTTGGTGTTGCCCGTCAGCGTCAGCGAACCGCCGCCCGAAAATTCGGGGTGTCCCTTGACGAAGAAGCAGGCTTTGTGGGTGCCTACAGCACCATCGATGAGCGTTGACGCCGTGCCGTTGGGGAGAATGACGTTGATGCGCTTGCCGTTTTGAATATCTATGGCTGCCCCGCGCTGGTTGGTCAGCACCAGATTGTTGAGGGTGAGCGTTGATTTGTAGCTACCCGTGAGCGTGAACGAGCCATCGGACGAGGTGCCGCCCAGCGTGTAGCTCACTTCCTTGGCCAACGATGGATCGGCCACGATGCTGACGTCGGCTTTGTCCACCGCAATGGTGAGCAGGGGATAGACATCGGCGGAAACGAGCAGGTGCGCTCCCGAGGTGCCATAGGTGATGCCTACGCTTTGCGGGGCAATGACGGAATTGTCGACCGTGACACTATCAACGGTGCTCAAGTCATAGGTGTGCCCCATCACGCTCAGCGCATTGCCAGCGATGAAATCCATCGTGCCAGCCTCAGCGGCGGGGACGGCGATGGTGGTGTTTCCCGTATGGATTTTTAGTGTCTGGGCAGAAGCCGCGCAGGTGGTGGCTAAAATGATGCCTGTAAGTAAAATCTTTCTCATTTCGACCACGCTTTAAATGTTTGACTTCCCACGCGCACCAGATAGATGCCACGCGGCAGATTGGTCCGTCCGTAGGTGCGGCCATCGAGCCCCGTGACGCTGACGGCGGCGTTGCGGCTGTTTTTCACCACGACATTTCCGTTTTCAATTGTCACAGCAACGGCGCTTTCCCCGCTGAGCGAGGAGATGGAAGTGGCGGTGGCGGCAAACTGCATGCTGGCAAGGTCGGCCAATGCCAACGAGGTGGTCTTGCCCTGGCTGGTGAAGTGTGCCTGTCCGCCGGAGAAAGTGATTTTCAATCCGTTGGCGGCAAAACTCTGCTCGCTGCCCGTTGCGGTGCGCAGCGTCAGAAAGTCGTATTGCTGGGCCTGGGCCGTGAGGAACAGACCGGAAGCAAACAACATGCCCATTAATAACCGTTTCATATCAGTTGGAATTTGGTAATGAACTATCAACTGGGGCTGGTTTCCCTTGCCCCTTTTTATTCGGGTATGCGCGAAGCATCATATTTTTGAGAAGGGAAGAAGGAGAAGTGTATTATATATAATGTACCCTCCTCCTCTCTTGTTCATCTTGTTCAGAACGTGAACTTATAGCCCACGCTGATGACGTGGATATTGTCGTTGCCGTCATCGTCGGCCCCGTTCTGGTAGATGTAAGCGGCAGAGATTTTGTGCTTCTTCGAGAGTTTCCAATCGCCGCCGACCGTGAGGCGCGTTTTGTCGAGCACGAGGTCGTTGCTCAGATTGTTGCTCCATTCAAAAGAGACGTAAGGCGTGAGCGGGCAATGGCTGATGTTATAGTCGGCCTCAATGCGCGAGCGGAGATAGTGGGCGGTTTTGGCCTTCTTGTCGTTCTCCACCACTTCGCAGGTCATAAACTCATAGCCGTCCCAGGGATACACTTTGCCAGTATAGCCATCCTGCTTGATGTCGCGAAAGCGGGTGCGCTGGCAGGAGGTGGCCAAACTGCGCGTCATTTGGTAGCGCTCACGCAGGCTCAGCGTGAGACGGCCGATGGCGAGCTTTCCCGTCAGGTCGGCATAGAAGCGGTGTTTGGAGCGCCAGAAGCCGTGGTCAACGTTGTAGCCGTTGAATCTGCCACTGTTGTTGCCATAGTTTTTCTTGCTCTCCTGCAGATTGCGGTCGTAGATGTAGGCATAGCCGGCAGAGGCTTTGAGGAACTTGGCGGGCTTATAGGAAAAGCCCAGCGAACCGGCCCAGCGCGAGATGCTTTTCAGCTGCTGCTCGGCGCGGAAATCGATGCCGGCGTCGATGCTGAACTGCTGCGTGAGTTTCTTTTCGGCGGATATTTCGGTCCAGAGACCGAAGTCGTCGCCAGCCACGCCCGAGAGCGGGAAGGAGGCCAGGGCGGCAAGGGCCATGAGGCGGGTTGTCTTGAAGATGCTCATAGAATGGAAGGAGGGTTAGTAATTATCTGCTGGTATCTTGAAAATGCGGTCGACCGATTTGATGGATTTGTTGGGGTCGTCGTAATAGACGCGGAGCATGGTCATATCGGTCAGGAAGTCGACAGCGCCCACTTCCACGCGCACGATTTTCAGTCCGAGGCGCTTCTCGAGGTCGGCCTTGAGTTCTTCATAACGCTCGGGGACGATGAGGTCTATATTGTCGTAGCGCACGAATTTGCATCCAACGCGACTCACGAGCAGATAGTTCTCTGCGCCCCAAACGGTTGTCAGCAACAGGAGGTTGGCCGCAAGGCGTTCCACCAAGCTGAGGTCGGCCTTCGTGCCGTTGAGCACGGAAAGGGCCACGAGGAAAAACAGGTAGGTCATCTCACGGATGGGCACGCTCTCTGTTCGATAACGAATGATGCCGAAAACGGCAAACAAGCCCAAAGCCGCCCCGATTTGCAGGTTGGAACCGTCCATCAGGTAAATCAGCATGAAGATGCTGATGGAGAGCAGAATGAAGGTGAAATAATAATCGCGGCGGCGTCCCTTGGGATAATAGAAGAAATGGACGATGCCCCACACGATAGCGAGGTTGAACAAAAAGCGGATACACATTTCGAGCAATCCGTCGAGGTTGCAGAAATTCTCACGTAGTAAACTTTCGAGGTAGTGCATTAGGGTGTAGAGATTGATGATTGAGGTATTGTAGATTGTCTGTATTTATCAACACTGCTTACGGGCAGGGCGGTTCATGATTTTCCCGATTTTCCGCAAGCGTGGCTTAAAGCGGTTGCGTTGCAGCGTGTCGTTGGTCACCGCCGTTCCGATGCAATATTTGCTAAAGCCAGAGGGCTTGATGCGCAGCGTTCGTAGCATCGGCAAGATGGGCGAAGACACACGTCCGTCGCGCTTAAGCTCGATGATGACGGCGTTGTCCATTTCCGATTCCTGTCCCGTTTCGTAATTATAGAAAGAGAGATCGAAATCAATCGTCAGGCGCTCTGTCTTGTCGAAATTGACCAGCGTGATGCGCTTGAAGCGGTTGCCCAGCGTGGGCTTGATGTCGGCAAAGGAATAGCCCGACACTTCCTCGAGAAACTCCTCCCCCGCCCCGTCTTTGATGACAGCATCGAGCGATGGCACCGCCACGCGCTTCTTTCGCGTCTTCCCGTGGTTGTCTTTGTGCTTGATTTCAAGAAACGTCTGCTGCGTGTCGACATACGTGCGCACCCTCACCTTCGTTCGCGGCGAATGGCCACACTGATGCGAACGAAACATTTCGTGGCTGTCGGGGGCATCCCAATAGGTCGTCTTATAGGGGCTAATGCGGTGGCCGCATATTTCCTGCGCGTAATATTGTCCTTCAGCCATGCCCAAAAGATGCTCCAACGTCGCGATGTTGGTCACAAACTTGGTGTCGGTGCGGTTCATCAGCCGGATGGACGACATCTCCTCCAAGGTGATTGGGGGCAGATGGCTGAGCAATTGCAGGATTTCCTTGTCCGTATTTTCTGTATTCATGGAAGTTTAAGAATTAATATTGCCGTCCCCGATGGCGAATTACCCATGCCCCATATATATTATAATATATAGACACTAACGACAATGGTGGGTCTTCCGCATACACTCCGGGCAAAGGCCTTTGAGCACATAGTTGGCCGAATGGAGGTGGAAGCCTTCGGGAAGCTCCACTTGCGGAACGGGCAGACCGCGGAGACAGAAGGTACGGTGGCATTTCTCGCAATAGAAATGCGTGTGCAGGTCGGTCAGCCCAGCATGGACATCCTCTCCACAATGGCAACGTTCAGCACAGAGGGCATATTTAACCTGCCCCGTGCCATCTTCAACGTCATGGATGAGGTGGTGTTGCAAGAAAAGGGCGAGCGTTCGGAAGATGCTCGACTTGTCAACCGTTCCGATACGCCCCTCCAAATCCGTCAGCGAAAGGGCACACTCGGCATTGGCAAGGGCGCGAACCACCAAGAGGCGAACCGCCGTCGGCTTGATGCCGCGATGAATCAATTGACGTTCATAGTCTTCCGTTGCATCCGCCTGTTTTTTTCCAGATTTTTCAAAAGTGTCCATACAGATGGCAAAGGTAATGTTTTTCTCTAAAAAACGGGGCGAAAAACGGGGCGAAAAGACACGCGAGTTTTACATTTTAATGAAAGTCCCGTAAAAATACCCTATCACAGGGATTTTAAAAGTCCCGAAAGCAACGCGAGTCATACGTCCTTCTATAACCCATTTCCGCGCCACCTTCCTATCATTTTGCGGCTAAATAAGCCATAACGCTTTCAAATTGCAAGAAAAAGGCGGGCGACACCACAAGCGTTCAATAAGTTTTTTGTAATTTTGCAGCAAATAAACCATTCATTTAGAAAATAATATGAACGTAGCAATTGTTGGCGCCAGCGGTGCCGTAGGCCAAGAATTTCTTCGCGTATTGGCCGAACGCGATTTCCCCATCGACAACTTGCTGCTCTTCGGTTCTCAGCGAAGCGCAGGAAAAACATACACCTTCAAGGGCAAAGAATATACCGTTCAGCTGCTCCGCCACGGCGACGACTTCAAAGGCGTTGACATCGCCTTCACCTCAGCTGGTGCCGGCGTATCGAAGGAATATGCCGAAGACATCACGAAGTTTGGCGCTGTCATGATCGACAACTCGTCGGCCTTCCGCATGGACGAAGACGTTCCCTTGGTGGTGCCTGAATGCAACGCCGAAGATGCCTTGACGCGTCCCCGCGGTATCATTGCCAACCCCAACTGCACCACCATCATGATGGTGGTTGCCCTAAAAGCCTTCGAAAAGTTGAGCCACATCAAGCGCGTACACGTTAGCTCCTACCAGGCCGCCAGCGGTGCTGGACAGGCTGCCATGGACGAACTCTACGAGCAATACCGCCAGGTGCTCGCTGGAGAACCTGTCACAGTGGAGAAGTTCGCCTACCAACTGGCCTTCAACGTCATCCCTCAAATCGATGTATTCCAAGACAACGGATACACGAAGGAAGAGATGAAGATGTACAACGAGACCAAGAAAATCATGCACTCCGACGTTGAGACGTCGGCCATGTGTGTCCGCGTCCCTTCTCTGCGTTCACACTCAGAGAGCATCTGGATTGAAACGGAGCGCCCCATCAGCGTTGAAGAAGCCCGCGAAGCTGTCAAAAACGGCGAAGGCCTCGTGCTTATGGACGAACCGGAAAAGAAGGAATACCCCATGCCACTCTTCCTCGCAGGAAAAGACGATGTCTACGTGGGCCGCATCCGCAAAGACCTCGCCAACCCCAACGGCCTGACCTTCTGGATTGTCAGCGACCAGATTCGCAAGGGCGCCGCGCTCAACGCCGTGCAGATTGCCGAATATCTCGTCAAGGTGGGCAACGTGAAATAAGTATTGGAAACATATTTATAAAGGATTTATAAGGGGTGAGCTGAAAGCAATATACTAAAGGCTCATCCCAGATACAACGAAAAGGCATGCGTCTACTGGCGCATGCCTTTTCGTTCAAGAAAAAATAACACCCATCGCCAAAACTCTCTACGAAGAGCCCTGCGAAGTATTTTCAAAACATTTCTCCAACTTGTCTTTATGTCAAACAATCTTCTGCCCTTCTTCCTCATCTCGGCCTTCGTCGCCCTTCTGGATATTCTGCCGTTCATCTACAAGAGGTGTCCTTGGCGCTATAAAGCGGCCGTTTATTTCCAAGTGTTTGCCACCGGCATGGTGGTGTTCTGCATCTCCCCCGGCCTGCTGCCCTGGTGGGCCACAGGCCTTGCCGTCGGCGCCCTGCTTGTTCTTCCGCGCCTCATCCTGCCGCCCGTCCGCGGTGCATACGCCTGGTATGCCACGCTTCTCAACAGCCTCGGCATGGGCCTCCTCTTCGCCTTCATACGCCATTCGCTGACGAAGATTGCTTTGCTGTTTGTTTAGTATGAAGGGGGCCGCCCCCTTCCTTACTCCTCCTCTATCTTTTTGCGTACAACGCCCTTCGAATCGACATACAATATGCCGGAGGGCTTTTCGTTTTTTGCGGCAGACGGGGCTTTCGGCGACGGCTGTCGGCGGGGCTGCGTCTCTGGTGCTACGCTCGACTTTTTGTCCTCCCGTTTTTCTTCGGGCTTCCGCGCCGCCTCCTGCCTGCGCTGCGCCTCCTTCTCTTTTTCGGTGCTTCTACAGCATATATAAGTGTACACGCCAAGGATAACGATGACGGCAACTAAAAGCCAGCCCCAAGGCGGCATGTCGTTTTCGAGCAGGGAAACGGTTTTCCTTTCCTTGGGCGGTTTGACGGACGAGATGGCGGGCGGGATGGCGTACGAGACGCTGGAGGTGTCGACTGGAACTGACGGGGTATCTATTTTCGGAAAAGCATGCACCTGCTGCGGAATAGCAGGCGGCACCGGCGGCACGACTGGCGGCTTGATATTCCCAGCGGCCCGCACGGCTTTGACTACTGCGCCCGCAACTTTTCCCGCTTTATATTGCGAATATGCCCCGGCGGCAAAAGCCCAGAACATGAGGCAGAAGATGAAGAAGTTTTTTTTCATAAGGAGTTTTTTAGGTTATATAAGTTGTAGGGTTAGGTTATATAAGTTTTATGGGGGGCATCACCGAGAAGTTGCCTGACGAAGCTTCTGTCTCTGTGTTTTGTCACTTCGTAAATTTATTAATTTCCAACCATTCCACCAAGAGAAATGCGCCGAAAGACACGGCTGTTGCCAGCTTTCCACGGAAATACGCCTGACGGGCTGACGGGAGCGTCTGAAAGTTCAAACGGACGTGGCATTTCCTGCCAAACGTCCGTCCGTGGAAATGCTGCTAACTGTTTGTCGGACCTCTGAGAGGAAAAAGACGACTGGACTTACGCAAGCATGCAACTACCACCAGCGACCACTATTTTCAACGCACCCCTATGCTTCGCCTCTACAAAAGCCTGCGTTTACCGAACTTTTTCGTACCTTTGCATATCGGGCTTCCGTCTGGCACGCAACTGTCGGCAGAAGGCCTAAAAGCAATAAAAACGGAAATGGGCGGCGCATGCGTCACCTATTTCCGACCACTTATCCAACCAAGTATATCTACTTATGTCTGAAAACTATAGCTTGAGCCATCTCAAGGAACTTGAGGCTGAGTCCATCTACATCATCCGCGAAGTGGCTGCGGAATTTGAAAACCCCGTGATGCTCTACAGCATCGGTAAAGACAGCAGTGTCATGGTGCGCCTGGCTGAAAAGGCCTTCGCGCCAGGAAAACCGCCCTTCCCCTTGATGCACATCGACTCGAAATGGAAATTCAAGGAGATGCTGCAATTCCGCGACTGGTATGCCAAGGAACACGGATGGAAACTCATCGTTGAAAGCAACGAGGAGGCTTTCAAGGCAGGCGTGGGACCGTTTACGCACGGCTCGAAGGTACACACCGACCTGATGAAGACGCAGGCGCTGCTCCACGGACTTGACAAGCACCATTTCGACGCGGCCTTCGGCGGTGCCCGACGCGACGAGGAAAAGAGCCGCGCCAAGGAGCGTATCTTCTCCTTCCGCGACCAATTCCACCAATGGGACCCGAAAAACCAGCGCCCGGAACTGTGGGACATCTATAACGCACGTGTCCACAAGGGAGAAAGCATCCGCGTGTTCCCGCTCTCCAACTGGACGGAGCTTGACATCTGGCAATATATCCGGCTTGAGAACATTCCCATCGTGCCGCTCTATTTTGCCAAGGAACGTCCCTGCGTGGAAATCGACGGACAGCTCATCATGCCCGATGACGACCGCCTGCCGGAAAAATATCGCGACCAGATACAGATGCACAAAATCCGCTTCCGCACGCTTGGATGCTGGCCGCTGACGGGCGCCGTGGAAAGCGAAGCCGACACGATTGAGAAAATCGTGGAGGAAATGATGACCACCACGAAGAGCGAACGCACCACGCGTGTGATTGACTTCGACCAGGATGCTTCCATGGAACAGAAGAAGCGCGAGGGATATTTCTAACATCTCCAACACACACTGCCATGAAATATTATTTCATCAACACCGCCAACCAGCAGGAAGGCCCCATCGACGTGCATGAATTTGCTTCACACGGCGTGACCGACCAGAGTTTCGTTTGGCGGGAAGGCATGGCCGACTGGAAACGCGCCGGCGACTGCGACGAGCTGAAAAGCTTCTTTGAAGCCCCTGCCACGCAGATTCATCCGGCAGCCGAAGAGCCCCCTGCCGCAACCGACTGCAACGACGGCGTGCCGGCTCCTCCCTGCCATTTGACGGCGGCCATCACGGGCCTCGTGCTCATGACCATCCCCATTCCATACGTGGCCCTCTTCGGCGGTGCGGCACTCGGCATCACGGGCATCGTGCTCAACGTGTGTGCCTACAACTTCTGGAAAAAAGGTAACTACGCCGTCATGCAACGCCTCGACGACAAAGCACGCAAGCTCTCAAAGGCTGCCCTATGGGTGGGCATTGGCACCTGGATTGTTTTCTTCACGGTGTTGCTCATCGCCTTGGCCTGCGCCTGACCATTCCCACCACTTCAGTAATGGGAATCATTGCTATTAATGGACCATTACCTACCGAACTTCGAACTCCAAACAACACCGAATAAATGGGTTTATTAGAATTTAACAAACTCCCCATCAACACGCTCGTCGGCGCCGACTGGAAGACTTTCAAGGCGCTCACCGACGGACGCGAAGTTGACGCCGCATGGCGCGGCAAATACCGCCTAACGAAGGCCGTGTGCCGACTGCTCTCAACGTTGGCGCCCATCCAGGAACGCCGCTACCAGAAGCGTTTGGCCGACAAACCGCTGGAGCACGCCCCCGTGTTCATCCTCGGACACTGGCGCTCGGGAACAACGTTCGTTCACAACGTGCTCTCGTGCGACAAGCACTTCGGCTACAACACCACCTATCAGACGGTGTTTCCACACCTCATGATGTTCGGACAGCCGTTCTTCAAGAAAAACATGTCGTGGCTCATGCCCGACAAGCGCCCAACCGACAACATGGAACTGGCCGTTGATCTCCCGCAGGAAGAGGAGTTCGCGCTGGCCAACATGTGCCCGTACACGTATTACAACTTTTGGTTTTTCCCGAAATACCAGTTGGAATATTGCGACAAATACATGCTCTTCAACGACATCACGCCTGAGGAACTGAAGGTGTGGGAGGAGACGTTTACGAAGCTCATCAAGATTTCGCTCTGGAACACGGGCGGCACGCAGTTCCTCTCGAAGAACCCGCCCCACACGGGCCGCGTGCGCGAACTGGTCAAGATGTTCCCCAACGCGAAGTTCATCTATCTCATGCGCAACCCCTACACCGTGTTTGAGAGCACGCGCTCGTTCTTCACCAACACCATCCAGCCGCTGAAACTGGAGGAATTTTCCGACGAGCAGATTGAGAAGAACATCCTCACCGTCTACGAGCGCCTCTACCATAAATATGAGGCCGACAAGGCGTGCATCCCCGAAGGCAACCTCATCGAGGTGCGCTTTGAAGACTTCGAAGCCGATGCGCTCGGCATGACGAAGAAAATCTACGACACACTCTCGCTCCCGGGATGGGAAGAGGCCCGCACGGCCATCGAGCAATATGTCGGGGCGAAGAAGGGATACAAGAAAAACAAATACGACTACGCCCAGCGCACGCGCGACCTCGTGGAAACGAACTGGAAATTTGCGCTCGACGACTGGGGCTATCATTTGTAAACCGCTTTCTCACGAAACTGGCTGGCACGGAATGCTGCAACGCATCTATTGACACGCATCTGCCAAGCTGTTTTGAGATAAGTAGGTGTTCAAAATTGAAATATTAAATTGGTGAAGATTATGCGGAAAAAGCCTTGTCTGCGGCCCTGCGCGGGCTGAAAGCCCAACAAGTCCAGAGCCCAGGGCAACGCCCTGGGTACCATGTCCCCATTCCCTACGCCCTGTAAGGGCAAAAGTAAAAGCCAACCGTTCGCCCATACTTTTGCCCTTACAGGGCGTAGGCGTTTATACGCTGATACCCAGGGCGTTGCCCTGGGCTGAGGACTAGCTGCCCTTTCAGGGCGCTCCTTTTCGCGCTTTGAAAGGTAGGGTGTTCAAAATCCAGAAAAAATCTGCACAGTTTTAATCCAAATAGCAAGGCGCTTGCGGTGCAACGACAAGGTGCGCTACGCGAACTTTCGGCGAAGGTCTGAGGCGAAGCACTGTAGCTCACTTTGCTCGCAAAGTGAGGG
>ERZ791912.726-NODE-726-length-18401-cov-126.382318_pt1 | contig 18401 bp, 12 predicted proteins | sample MGYA00510141_ERZ791912 | MGnify/ENA primary metagenome ERZ791912 (study PRJEB30046, sample SAMN00792082) | human gut metagenome | study: EMG produced TPA metagenomics assembly of the A metagenome-wide association study of gut microbiota in type 2... | reverse complement strand
CTATGCAGAACCTCTTCCACGATGGTGGTTTCTCATCTATGGGTATGAGCCTCCGTGCCATGAACCAGTATGCTAAGGATATGACTCCTTACGAGGATGAGAATGGTAAGGTTATCTACGGATAATAGAAAAACAAGGAAAGGATGATACTCTATATATCATCACATCTATTCATAATAGGCAATATACGCTCATTCCTGCAGGGAAAGAGGTGTATTGCCTATTTGTTTTGCGACTCACACCGAACGAAGTAAGCACGTGCGTCGAACGAAGCACGCTTTCACATCGAACGATGCACGTGCTTACTTCGAACGATGCACGACGCATAATACATAGACTTTACACTATATAAATAGTTATCTTACGTTGTTAGAATATACGTTTTACACAGTCTGCAAATCCTATTCTAGATGACTCAGACAAGAAGTAACCATTGCTGACGTAGTATCAGGAAGTGCTATATATTATTCCTAAATGGCATCCGAAAGGAGTAATATTTCTACAAATACTGCTTCTTTTTGTAGGAATGCGACACTTTTTTTAGGGAATGCGACACCTTTTTTCAGAGAAAAACACTATTTTTGTGGCACGAATGAAATATTTGAATCTTATGCCATAAAACAAGATTTGGCTTCCCTGCTAATCATATCGGCAAGTCTCATAATATTTTCTGAAGTAAGTAAATGACATTAATGTAGAGTTATATATATGATGAATCGTTCAACGACACAGATTAGACTACTGGTTGCCGTGCTTGTTTCCATCCTTTCCTTTTCGAAAGCGGAAGCCAGCAATCGTAACCTGCCAGATTCCAAAGGATGGTATCTGGGCGTGGATGGCGGATTGCCTTTCGGCTTATCCACTTTTTCCAGTTTCGGACACGACAAGACCCACATGGGCTGGGCTGCCGGCATCTATGGCGGCTATCGTTTCAACCCCATTTTCTCAGCAGAACTCTCTGCCAGATATGGAGAGGTGAACCTGTCGGCACAAGACTGCTGCGTGGAGCGCAACTACTGGCTGGGGAGCGATGGTATGCTCTACAATGCAAGTGTCCTGGGTATGGATAGCTGGGAATATGCCCAGCTGAAAAGCCATGTCAGGATGGGCTGGTATGGTGCAAGGGGTCACGTGAATCTGCTGGGGCTGTTACGCAATACCGCTCACAGCCGCTGGACTGTAGCCGTATCTCCTCATCTCTATGCAGTGACCACCTGCGCAGATATCCAGACCCTGGCAGATAATGCTGAGGTGATGAAAGGCTCTACCCGCTGGCATCTGGGCTATGGAGCCAGCTTGCAGGCTGGCTACCAGTTGACCTCCAACCTCAATCTGGGCATCTATTCCGGTTTGACACGCCTTTCAGGAGAACGTATGGACGGAATGCCGGAACATCTGCACAAGAACAACTTCGTATGGGAAAGCGGTATAAGATTGGGAATCAGCTTCGCCAAGACGAAGAAAGAAAAGCTGATGGAAACATCGCCGATGCCGCAGCAGGAAGTTCTGATGCAGGAGACACAGCAGGCATTGAAGCAGGAGACACAGCAGCAGGAATCTGCTCCAGAGGTGAATACAGCCAAGCAGCTGCAGACGACAGATAAGGCGGAAACCAAGGTTGCCGTACAAGGCGCAGCTGAATCAGCAAAGGTGACATTCCCTGCCATCTATTTCGGTTTCAACCGCATTACCATTCGCCCAAGCGAGGTATCCAAGCTGAAAAACATCCTCTGTATATTGAAGGAGAATCCTGAAATGAAGGTGACGGTGACCGGCTGGTGCGATACAAGGGGCAGCGTGGCTGTAAACAGACGCATCTCCCGCCAGCGAGCACAAGCCCTGAAGAACTGGCTTGTGAAGAGAGGTATTGCTGCGAGCCGCATCTCGGTAGTAGGAAAGGGAAGCGACGCTTCCCGAACAGCCCCAAAAGCCCGCCGAGTAGAGACTACAAATCATCATCTGTAACCCATAAAACAAGATAGGAAATGAAAGCAAAAAAAAGATTTAATATTTGGTTATGGGTGCTGCTAGGCGTCCCATGCCTATTGCCAAGTTGCGATCATGATGTCCATGATGGCGAAGGGGATGGAGGCTTGTCGGTTTCGCTCGCCTGGGCAGACGAAGTCGATGAGGGTACGGAAGTGAAGGATGTGAAGACATGGATCGTGAATGTCACTGATGGTACGCAGGTGGTGCAAAGACAGCATGGCAGTGCGCAGGAAATGGCAAGCGAGCACTATGATATGTCGGAAGGTCACTACCGCATTCTCACCACAACCAACCTGGTGGCTCCGTTCACCATCAGTGAACAGACAAGAGCCATTGCCAACATGAATAATCTGGTGCTAGGACTGTCGAATCCGAGTGCTTCAACCGAACATGCCTATTATGGTGTAACAGACATCGTCATCGACAAGGAGGATGTGCACTATATCACAAGAAGCGAAATGCGCCGTATGCTTGCAGAACTAACCCTTATTGTTGAGGGTGTACCAGAAAATACAGTAATAAGTGGTAAGGTATTGAATGTTGCAAGTGGAATCTTACCTCTACAAAAGAATGAGGATGGAACATTCGGGACGGCAACTTATACAAAGGAAGAATGTGACATACCTTTAGGAATTGCAGGGCATGACAATAGATTGATAACGGAAACATTGCGCTTGATGCCGACAGCAAACGGCTTTCTCACCACCCGGTTGTTCATACATCTTGAAACGCCAGATGGAACAGTTAGTAACTGCGACATCGAAGCTCCTGTCATGAAGTCTGGTGGCAAGTACCAAATAAACTTGGAATACGAGGCGATGAAACCTTACATGTATCTTACGAGTACGAAGATAGATGACTGGACTGAAGGCTGGGAATATCGTGGTGAAATCCTGAATCCGGAAGATTAAGCGGCTCTATCATTCAAGCAAGAATCAAAACGAGAATATAAACATAAAATAGTAAAAGATATTGAAAATGAAGACTTATCTCTTTGCCCTGATTGCAATGGCTTTGACATTGGGCAGTTGTTCTGACAACGAGAATGGTATCGGATGCGAGACCTCCAAGTATATCACCGTTTCTACCAGCATCGGCAATATGACCCGTGTTGCCACAGATGCGAATGGTGATCAAACCTTTGAGGAGGGTGATGAAATCAGTGTGTATGCCTGGACGGGTGCCCCAACTGTAGCTCTAGAGGCACACGAGCGTGTGGTGAATAACGCCATCAACAAGTTGACTAACGGTTCATGGGTATCCACTCCACAGATGCTTTGGAAGAACAACCGTGACAAGCATTATTTCATCGGTGTATATCCTACAAAAGCCATTTCCGACCTTACTGCCGGAGAATATGCATTTGATGAGACAAAGCAAGTGGAAAGCGACCTGCTGGTGGCTGTGAATACTGACGGAATAACTGCAGAAGGCAAACAGGCTGTACCGCTTACCTTTACCCATGTGATGGCTAAACTTCTAGTAAACCTCACCTATAAGAATCAGTGGGGAACAGAGGGACCTACCGTAGATAAGGTAGTTGTAGGCGATGCCGTAAAAAGTGCAACCGTCAATTATCTCACCAAGGTTGTCACCCCATCTGCAGTAGCAGAAGATAAAGCCAACTTCGATATGCCTGCTTTAACCGCCAACAAGCAATATGCTTCCATCATCATCCCGCAGGATGGCGTTCAGAAGATTACAGTTGTGATAGGCGGCAAGAATTTCATCTACGACAATGGAACTCCTTTCAAGTTTGAGAGTGGCAAGGTTACAACCGTCAACCTGGTGGTAGGTCGTGATACAATTACCCTGAATGAAGTAAAGATTACCGATTGGGAGACCAGTACCCCTATTACCGGTGAAGCAGTTGATTAAATTAATATTCAACTCTAAAAACAGAATGATATGAAAGTAATACATTTTTTCGCAATAACAGCCATGGCAACAGCCATGATTACCAGTTGCTCTAGCGAGGACGAACTGTCACAGAGCAATTATCCAAGTGATAACATCATCCGCATTACTGCAGGAGTGAACAATGCCAAGACTCGTGCTGAGGGAACAGGCGTTTCAGCAATGGACAAGGATTTCTCCTTGACCATCGTGAATAAGAATACTGAGAGCACCGAATTGGCTAAGAAATATACCTATGTTGATAAGGTGTTCTCAAAGACTTCTGGCGACTGGGCATGCTCAGAGACTCTGCTTTGGCAGAATGCCACAACTCCTGTAGACATCGTGGCTTTTGCTCCGGCTAAAAAAGATAAATTCAATGGTGTTTATGCTGATGGTGGTATCAAGCCTATAACTTATAGCATAGCTGACGACCAGTCTACATGGTCTGACAATAACGACTTGCTGTACTATTATGCTCCAGGCTTCAACCCTGGCGAAAGTCTCGTGGATAAGAAGCTGAATATCCAGTTCAACCATGCTTTCTGTATGATTGACATCAACGTGACTTTAGGAACCGAGTTCAACAAGCCTGATATTCTTGAAAAATCTCCTATCACAGAGGTGACCTTAGAAGGAACAAAAATTAAGGCGAATGTAGATGTTAAAAACGCTACTAACATCGTAACAGCCAGCGTAGAAGCTACTGCTGCCAAAATCATCACCACCAAAGGTTCCTTCGACAAGGCTGCAAATGCAGAAGCTAAAGCCATCTCACGCTTCTCTTGCATTGCCATCCCACAGACGGTTGCGGCCAACACCTTCAAGGTGTCTTTGAAGACTGCCAACAAGCTCTATGAATGGACTTATGACAAAGCTGTCGAGCTGAAGAGCGGCCACAGATATACCCTCAATCTTACCATGGGTGATGATGTGGTATTGTTGAAGAATGGTGACATCACCGCTACTCCATGGGGAAATGGCGAAGGCGGCACTCTTGAGACAGACTAAAGAATATGAACTTAAAATAGAACAACTATGAAATATCAGAAGATATTGGGTATTGTAGCAACAGCCGGCTTGTTGCTGGCTGGCTGCGCTACAGATTCCGACAACAATAATACATGGCTCAGCGACTCGAATGCCGTTCACGTTTCGGCTTCTGTGGGCAGCATCTTTACCCGAAGTAATCCGACAGATGAAGCCAAACAGACGAGTTTTAATAAAGATGATGTGATGGGTGTCAGCAATAACGGCAAATCGCTCAACTATACTTTCAATGGCACCGACTGGCAGCCGGGTGATGGAAGTTATCTGGTATGGGATAAGAATGACCTCAATTTCCAGTGCTGGTATCCTGCTGATGGCAAGAATACCTTCAGCAAAGGCTATGTCCAGGAAGACCAGAGCAAAACAACGGAGATTGCGAAATCAGATTATATGACGGCAGCGGTAACCAACCTTACTGAAATTCCTGGTGACCGCCAGCTTAAAGTGGCACTGGAGCGCAAGACTGCCCGTCTGATTTTCAATATCCAGAGTTTTAACGACCAGTTTGATGCCAGCACCAAGGTCAACCATATCCGCATGGCAAGCAAGGCATCTACTGATGCCAGCGAATCCTCTATCGTCAACATCAAGCCTTTGCAGAATGGTGAGGGTGGCATTGGTACTACCTATACTGCCCTGGTGATGCCTGGAGCAGTAGATGGACACCTCTATTTCAAAGCTGAAGGAACCACCGAAACTCCTCTTGTTGTCAAGACTGGAGACTTGAAAGCTGGTATGAGCTATACCTACAATCTTATTGTGGGTAAGAACAAGATTGCGATTAATGATATTACCGTGAAGGATTGGGCTACGGGTGAAATTACTGGTGGTAAAGCAGAAGAAGCTATCCCATACGTCACCTTTACGGCTGAAGGAGAACAGACGTTTATGATGAGCACTTCACGCATAGATCCTGAATTTATGCCAGGTATTGAACCTTATAAAATCTCAGAACTTCAGTATTCTTTGAATAATGGAGACTGGAAAGATGTTGAGGAAACCGGCATAAGAGTCGCCTTCGGTGGCAATAACGGTACTCTCCGCTTGCGTGGTAAAAATCTCAAAGGAACGGCAGAAGACTATACGAAATATTCTTATATTTCCTTCGGCAATAATAAAGTACCTGTAACATGCACAGGAGATATCCGCACATTGTTGGACCATGAGAGTTATAAGACAGTGGCAACCGATCAAGCCCGCTTCTATTATTTGTTTCAGAATTGCAAAGCATTGACCTCTGCCCCTGATTTGCCTGCTGAGGCATTGGCAGACAATTGTTATCAAAGCATGTTCAGAGACTGTACAAATCTTGTAAATGCCCCTGCATTGCCTGCTGAGACATTGAACGAGTCCTGCTATGAAAATATGTTCGGTGGTTGTACAAACCTTAAAAAAGCTCCAGAATTGCCTGCCACCAAACTGGCTGATTATTGCTACAGATTTATGTTTTATAATTGTAAATCTCTTGACACAGCTCCAACTTTGTCTGTCGAAGACTTGGCAAACAGCTGCTATAGTAATATGTTCAAGGGTTGTACGAGCCTTAAAACAGCTCCAGTTTTGCCTGCCAAATCCTTGAAAAGCTACTGCTATAGTAATATGTTCTCAGAATGTACATCTCTTGAAAATGCTCCAGCTTTGCTTGCTACAGTATTGGCCGAGAGTTGCTATAGTAATATGTTCGAGAATTGTACATCTCTGGAATCAGCTCCCGAATTGCCTGCCACAAAGTTAGCAGAAAACTGCTACGAAGAAATGTTCAAGGGTTGTAAGAAATTGTCATCTGTCACAATGTTGGCACCAAGCAACCAAATTGAAGATATTTTTTATTCCTTTAATTCTTGGTTGAATGATGCAGGAACCAGTGCCGCAACTCGCACACTTAAAGTAACAGATGCGGATGCCTACAATGCGTTGGCAAAGAATACATATTATCTTCCTTCAAATTCAATCTGGAAGAAAGGCACTGCAGGTACTACCGTGAAAGATAAAAATAACAAAGATATACAATAACATCCCCAAAAGGTCTATATGCCACGATGAACGGGTGGCGTATAGACCCTTGATTATATGGTGATATTTGTAATCACATCTCCGCTTTCTGTTTTTTATGAATTGCTCAGATTCTTAATGATTTCCAAAGACAGCTGGGTAGCTTTGGCAACCTGTTCGGCAGAAAGTCCCATTGCCAGCAATCGTTGTGCTGTTTCTGTGTTTGCCTCATGTTTGCCTTCTGCTCTACCTTTTTCCATACCTTTCGCCATGCCTATTTCTATACCTTCACGCTTAGCAGTGTCTACGGAATTCTTGATGTCGCGATATGCCATCTTGCTGGTCTCGTACTCCCTCATCTCCTGCGGAGTGAACTTGGCTATTTCGGCTTCCTCGAAGAGGCGGTCGAAAACCTTGTCGCACAGCTCCTTCGGACGCTGGGTAAGCTTATAGAGGTTCTTCAGTGCATAGAGCCACTTCTCGTAGAGCGTATCCAGTTCTTCCAGGGGTTTGTTGAACTTGGAAATCTCTACATAAATATATTCGAGCTTGTCGTAAAATACTTTGTGGGTAGCTGTGTCGCACAACTGCACATGATGGCGGATTTTCTCCTTGTCGAAGGCGTCCTCGTTCATGCTGAAGTTGAGCAGGGCTACGGTATAGACATGATTGAGTTTGAAATCCCATTCATTCCCCTTTGGTGCCTGTTCACGGATAGGGAAGGTTGAGTAGAAAAGGGCGCGATCCTTGAAATACGTCTGGTAGGCATTCTGCATTTCTACGATGAACTTCTCGCCGTTTTCGCCCTCGCAATATACATCAAAGATGGCTCTGCGGTCGGTATAGACATCTCCCACATGCTCTGGATTCAGATACGATACGTCCTTCACAACCTGTTTGCCATTAAACAAGCTGTTGAGGAAGCAAATGAGCAAATCCTTGTTCATTGCTGTTCCAAAAATTCGCTTGAAACCGAAGTCGGTCAGCAAGCTGATGTATCTTTCTTCTACCTGCTTCATAATCATCTGTTTTAAATATCCATGCCGCAAAGTTACGACTTTATTTTCATATCTGCAAGAGATTTCTGGGAAAAGTTACGGAAAAAGTTAGAGATTGCGTTTCTTATGTAACAGGACAAGGGTCTATATGCCACGATGAACAGGTGGCGTATAGACCCTTCATCGTGCAACTCCCATCTTCTCTCCATATCCGTGTAAACAATATTCAAGAAAGAGAAAATCAGACGAAAATACCTGGAAAATGGGGAAAGAAGAGATTGAGAATTTTCCCTTAAGGGTTTTTATTTTTTTCCTTAAGGGAAAATATATTTTTCTTTAAGGAAAAAGACAGCTTCTCTTAAGAGATTTTTCCGCCGCGTTTAACTTGTAAAGTTATTTGTTTAAAAATCCCCCATCTCCGCTTTCAGCAGCTTTATCTCCTCTGCCGTCAGCCCTGTCATATCCATGATAGACACTTCATCTATACCCTTTGCCAGCATCTTCCTGGCAATCTCAAGGCTTCGCAGGTTCATGCCTTTTTCCATGCCTTGTTTTATGCCCTTTTCCATGCCTTGCTTTATGCCCTTTTCCATGCCTTGCTTTATTCCCTTTTCCATACCTTGCTTTATTCCCTTTTCCATGCCTTCAGCTATACCTTCACGCTTAGCAGTGTCTACGGAATTCTTGATGTCGCGATATGCCATCTTGCTGGTCTCGTACTCCCTCATCTCCTGCGGAGTGAACTTGGCTATTTCGGCTTCCTCGAAGAGGCGGTCGAAGACCTTGTCGCACAGCTCTTTCGGGCGCTGGGTAAGCTTATAGAGGTTCTTCAGTGCATAGAGCCACTTCTCGTAAAGCGTATCCAATTCTTCCAGGGGTTTGTTGAACTTGGCAATCTCTACATAGATATATTCGAGTTTGTCGTAAAATACTTTGTGGGTAGCTGTGTCGCACAACTGCACATGATGGCGGATTTTCTCCTTGTCGAATGCATCCTCGTTCATGTTGAAGTTGAGCAGGGCAACGGTATAGATATGATTGAGCTTGAAATCCCAGTCATTCCCCTTAGGGGCCTGCTCGCGAATCGGGAAAGTGGAGTAGAAAAGGGCGCGATCCTTGAAATACGTCTGGTAGGCGTTCTGCATTTCTACGATGAACTTCTCGCCGTTTTCGCCCTCGCAATATACATCAAAGATGGCTCTGCGGTCGGTATAGACATCTCCCACATGCTCTGGATTCAGATACGATACGTCCTTCACAACCTGTTTGCCATTAAACAAGCTGTTGAGGAAGCAAATGAGCAAATCCTTGTTCATTGCTGTTCCAAAAATTCGCTTGAAACCGAAGTCGGTCAGCAAGCTGATATATCTTTCTTCTACCTGCTTCATAATCATCTATATTAAAAATCCATGCCGCAAAGTTACGACTTTATTTTCATATCTGCAAGGGATTTCTGGGAAAAGTTAGGAACCCACATATTTTATGTTATAAGGTAAATATTAAAATATCTTAATATCCCACTTTATACTCAATGTTTATTTGGTCGTATGTGTAAAAAAGTGTAGCTTTGCATTGATATTACGTGTCAGAAAGTGTAAGCTTTCGACATTATCATGTGTCGAAAAGTGTAATAATCTGACTGTTTCATGTGTCTAAAAGTGTAAAGATATGAAGAGAAAGATATATGCTAAGCTTGTAGAATGGAAAAATCAAGAGTGTCATAAGCCGTTTTGGTGCACACTGCATCTCCCATAAAAAAGCCCTATATCCGAGCAGGAATATAGGGCTTTACGAGATTCATTTATTAAAACGTATTATCTATAGAAGTCTAACTTCTCATGATTCTTATAGAGGTTCTGGTTCTGAAGCTCCTCGTTCAGCGGAATACGGTAGAGGTAGTACTTGCTGTTAGGACAGAAGTCTGTACCATCGTTGAACTTGAGCACATCGTGGCCGGTACCTGTAACTTCTTCGGTAGTGATGTTTCCTTCCTCATCTTCTTCCTTGATGATGACAGGACCCTCAAACTCCTTACGTTCGATAGACTGCTGGTTGCGGATGATGTCAGTGATGGCGAAACCTTCACCCCAGAGTTCCAGGCGACGCTCCAACCAGATAGCCTTCAGCAGATCCTCACCGGTTGCAGTAATCTCAGGAGCAGTCTTGCCCTCTTTCATACGAGCCTGCTGCAAGGTGTAGAGTACAGATTTTGCCTCGTCGGTGTTGTGGAGATAATAAGCTGCCTCTGCCTTGATGAGATACATCTCTGAAGTACGCATCAGATCCATATCGGTAATACCATTCTTAATGTTCTGGAAGGCGAACTTTGAGTTCAGCAGGCGAACTACCTTACCACCCTGTGCGGTGTAGCCCCAATCCTGGAACAGATCCTTGCGATAGTCGTTATCATGATAGTTTTCTACGAAATATGGATCTACGCAGAGACTGCCATAACCATCCAGAGACTTGTCCTTGAAGTTCATGGTGTAGGCACCATCGCTGTCATCCTGTGTTGCAGAATATCCCCAGAGCCATTCGCCGTTGTCGCAGTTGTTGAACCCGCTCTTGTATTCAGCCTCAGTCATCAGGTAAGGGTTCTTCTCCAATACCTTGCTGGCGTAATCGTAAGCTGTTTGCCAGTCACGTGCATAGAGGGCTGTTCTGGCAAGAATACCCATGGCTACAGTATGGTTGATCTTGTAATAATCTGTAGTGTTCACACCGCGATTATACTTCTCCGGGATCAATTCTACCGATTTCTTCAAGTCTGCCAATGCCTGGTCATATACCTCCTTGACGCTGGCTGCAGGATTACCGGTCAATGCCTGGTTCATATCTGTAGGCTCTGTGTAGATTGGAGCGCAGACCGCATTAGGATCTTTTTCTACAGAGAAGGCGAAGTGTGATGCCAGCATCATATACATATATCCTCTGGTGGCGTATGCCTGCCCCTTGATACGGCTCTTGTCAGTATCACTACCCGAAGCCTGGTCGATTTTTGCAATGATGTTGTTGCAGTTGTTGATGGCATCGTAGCATATATCCCAGAGTACGGAGTTGTGCTGGCCACGACCGTAGCCTACGGTCAGGTTGTAGCATTGACTGTAACCATAGCTCTTTGCCTTTACACAGTCTGAACCCATGAAGTCATCGCTCAGGAGAACAGAGAATATGCCAATAGACTGATAAGTCTGTCCTTCATTGAAGGCGTAACTCCAGGCTCCTCTCAATACATCCTCTGCGTATGTGGTGGTCTTGAATGCCGCATCAGATTCGAGTGATGCGGTAGGGGTGGTATCCAGGTCGCATGAAGACAATGTGGTTGCCATCAAGGCGAGGCTCACACCCATTCTTGTTATATATTTATTCATCTTGATACTTCTATTTTAGAGTTTTACATTGATACCGAATGAGATGGTCTTCATGGCAGGATAGCGGTAAGATACAGTACCGTTCAATGGCTGTTCTGGATCTAATCCCTGCTGATGGCTGAATGTCAACAGGTTCTCTGCCTGAATGAATACATTGACATCTTTCAATGTCAGTGGCTGCAAGAGGCTGTGTGGCAATGAATAGTTCAATGTCACGGTCTTCAAGCGGAGATAACTACGGTCAACCAACCATCTGGTAGATGATGAGGTGAAGTAGCTGGTCTGCTGATCTACAATCTTCGGAACGTTGGTATTTCTGTTCTCTGGAGTCCAGCGGTTGATTAATTCGACACTCTTGGAACTGCCGTTCAAGCCGCCAACACCCATCAGGTTGGTATAGTCGTTATTATAGAGCTTACCGCCGATAGCGTATGAGAACAGGGCTGAGAGAGTGAGTCCCTTCCAGCTGATGTCAGTAGAGAATCCACCGGTTACATCAGGAAGAGAAGAGCCAGACTTCACCTTGTCATCTGATGTCAGACTGCTGTAATCTTCTGTCACCTTCTTCTCGCCATTATCATAGTAGTACCACTGTGGGTTACCATTGTCAGGGTTTACGCCTGCCCACTCATAGAGATAGTAGTCGTAGAGCGAACCGCCCTTCACCCATTTCTTGCTGCCGCTCCACATCACTTCTGTAGGGAGCTGCTCAATCTCGTTCTTGTAAGTGGTAGCATTCACTGAGAGTTTCCACATCCAGTCCTTGGTATGGATTGGTGTGCCGCTGAGGGTGAATTCCCAACCATAGTTCTTCAGCTTACCGATGTTGTCATCAATGCTTGAGAAACCTGATGATGGTACCAGGCTGCGGCTGAAGAGCAGGTCTTTGGAAGCACGCTCGAAGTATTCGACAGTACCGGTGAGGCGATCGCCAAACATGCTGAAATCTACACCGATGTTGGTGTTCAGGTTGGTCTCCCAAGTCAGGTTAGGAGTAGCCAGACGAGATGCATGCAAGGTGCCTTCGCCATCAAACTTGCCGATGCTGTAGAGAGCCTGGTAAGCATAGTAGCCTACGTTGTCGTTACCCTGGGCACCATAGCTGGCACGGAGAGTCAGGTTGCTCAACCACTTGGTAGCAGGCTCCATGAACTTCTCGTTGATGATGCGCCAAGAACCGCCGAATGACCAGAATGTACCCCAGCGGTGATCTGGATGGAAGCGTGAGGAACCATCAGAACGCAAAGATACGGATGCATAGTACTTCTTCATATAAGAGTACTCGGCATTACCGAAGAAACTCAACAGCTTATACTGGTCGGCATTACCACCGAAATCTACCAGTGTAGGAGCTGCATCTGGCTCATAGTAACCGTCGGCAATCACATTAGAACGCTCACCGCTGAAGTTGGAGGTGTTGTACTCGTAGTACTCCTGACCTGCCATCAGGGTGATATCGTGCTTCTCAGCAAAGGTATGCTGATAGTTGACTACGTTGTTGATGGTGAAACCTGTAGTACGGGTATTGCCCTTAGCTGAAGAACCGATAGGACGCTTGCCGTAGGTAGGGTTGGTATAATCGTGAGTGAACAGACTGTTGTAGTCGAGGTTCATCGTCATCTTGTAAGTCAATCCTTCCATCGGCTTCACCAAAACGAAACCTTGTGCTGTAACTGCATCACGCTTGCGGTCGTGCTTGTCGTACAGCATAGACTGGGCGAGGTTCATACCTGCGTATGCTCCTGAACGGTAGTTACCATAGTCGTAAATCTTGTTGCCGTTGTTATCGTAGAGATAAGCACCGGTCTCTGGATCACGCTCATACACAGGATAGAACGAAGGCAACTGACGGGCAAACAAAACCACGTTGTCGGTACGAGTATCATTCTGCTTAGGATAACTCTGGATAGAGTGAGAGGCAGAGAGGTTCATACCTACCTGCAACCAAGACTTCAGATCGGAGGTCAGGTTGGTACGTACATTGTAACGCTTGAAACCAGAGCAGATATAAGCACCCTGATCATCCAGGTAGCCCAAAGAGATGTAATATTTAGAGGTCTTGCTACCACCGGAAACGCGAGCGCTCAAATCGGTATAGTGAGCATTCTGGGTCATGGCATCCTCCCAGCTGTCATCCCAAAGGGTGTGAGCGCCGGCTACCAGATTACCATTCTGGTCGATAGGCTGAGGATAAGCAGTACCGTAAGGGTTGATACCCAATGCCTTTACTGTGTTTGCTGAAGCCAAAGTTGCTGCTTCTGCCTCGGTCTTGCCATTGTTGATGTATCTGTTGCGCATACCTTCCCACTGCAGCTTGAAGTAGTCGTCGGTGCTCAGCTGGTCGTAATCTGCTACGGCGCGACTAGAGAAACCATACTTGGCAGTCAATTCGATAGAAGGAGCAGCGCCTGCCTGTCCCTGCTTGGTGGTAATCATGATGACACCATTGGCAGCACGAGAACCATAAAGAGATGCTGCGGCAGCATCCTTCAAAACGGTGACAGAAGCGATATCCTGGCTGTTGATGTTAGCCAACTTACCATCGTATGGAATACCATCTACCACGTAAAGTGGAGTAGTTGAGGCATTTACGGATCCTACACCACGGATATAGACACTGGCATCCTCACCCGGCTGACCGCTGGTAGAGAATGACTGAAGACCAGCCACGGTACCCTGCAAAGCCTTGGATACACTACTAACCTGTGAAGAGGAAATCTTCTCTCCACCAACAATACCTGCAGAACCTGTAAAGGAAGCTTTTTTACGTGTACCATAAGGCACACTGATCACGATTTCTTCCAATGAACGCTCGTCGGCACCCAAAACAATGTTTAAGTTTTTACCTGCCTTTATGGTTTTTGTGGTCATACCAATGTAGGACACTTCCAACTTTGCATTGGCAGGAACATCCATCTTGAAATTACCGTTTATGTCGGTAACAGTACCCGTTTTTGTACCAACCACCTTGATAGATGCACCAATGATAGGAGCGCCATCTTCGGCTGCGGTAACAGTACCGGTAGCTTGAGTTTGTGCCAGGGCCATTCCTATACTGAGAAACAGTCCGGCGAGAAACATCATGAGTCTTTTTTCCATAAGAATCTCTCTCTTGTAATTAAATTAATACTATTATATTCTATGTTGTATAAAAATACATTATTATAAAAATGCAGTTTTTGAATCTGATAACCTTCATTTGTTTTCGTTTGCAAAATTACACAAATTTTTCTATAATCTACTATCTTTTGTTTGTTTTTTATGGATAAAGGATGAAAAATATCACAGAATGGTAGTTTTGTGTGGCTTTTGCTTCTGTTTTTTAATGCGATTAGCTTGATTTTATAGAATCCTTATTCAGTATGGATGCAATATTCTTCGTGTTTTTGAGTTTATCTATATATAGAATTGAATTTGTCTCTCTATATATAATAAGGTGTAATTCAAGAAATGCAAAGATAATAAAAAACAAGATACAATGAATATGATGAAAAAGAATATTGCTATCGTGATGATGTTGTTGCTTTCTGCTATGGGGGCAATGGCGCAAGGTGGGGAGAATCCTGTAGGTAAATTCTCGGTGATACCCCGAGTAGGTGTGGCTATTGCCAATCTGAGTGATAATTCCATCTATCTGCCAACGGAAAACAACAGGGAGGTGAAATCCAAGAGTAAGGCAGGATTCCTGGGTGGACTCGATGTGGAGTATCGTGCCACAGACTACCTGGGTGTTTCTCTGGGTGCTTATTATGCCCGTCAGGGTGCCCGCTGGGGTGATTATGAGATGGCTGTACAGGGGGATGCTGGTAATAATGGTATCAAGAAATATACGGGTGTGAAGGATCATCGCCTGAATCTTGACTATGTTCAGGTGCCTTTGATGCTGAAGGCATACGTGGCTCCTCAGTTTGCCATTATGGCTGGTGCGCAGGTGGGGTTCTTGTGTGGAGATGGCAAGATGCTGTCGGAAGAAACTGATTTGGAGAAGGATAGTAAGACGGGTTCAACTCTTTACAAGGATAGCCGGGATGTGGAAAGCATATACGCAGCCAAGAAGGTGAATGTATCTATTCCTGTGGGTTTATCGTATGAGTATATGAATGTGATTCTGGATGCCCGCTATCATATCGGCTTGACCAAGGTGAATAAGGCTGATGCCGGCGATTCCAAGAACAAGGTATTTACCTTTACGGTAGGCTATCGGTTTGGTCTTTAGTTGATTATATCACTTTTACTCCTTTAGCTGAAAAGAAAAAGCTCTATATCCTCAGTATTGAAGATATAGAGCTTTTTTCGAAACGATTATCCTACCTGGCTTCCTGGCTTTACCTGACCCAAGAGAGAGGTAACATTGAGTGAGCCATCGAAGTTAACGGCAGAGAGAATCATACCCTGACTCTCAATACCCATCATCTTGCGAGGAGCAAAGTTGGCAACGAAGAGTACATCCTTGCCGATCAGCTGCTCTGGCTCATAGTATGCTGCGATACCTGAACAGATAGTACGCTCTACGCCTGAACCATCATCGATGGTGAACTTCAGGAGCTTCTTAGACTTCTTCACCTTCTCGCAGTTCAGAATGTGACCTACGCGGATGTCGAGCTTTTCGAAATCATCGAAGCTAACCTCTGGCTTGATAGGGGCAGCCTTGTAAGAAGCTTCCTCGTTAGCCTTCTTGGTGTCAGCGAGCTTCTGGAGCTGCTTCTCAATCACCTCATCCTCAATCTTTTCGAAGAGCAATTCTGGCTCACCAAGCTGTGTACCTGGCTTGAGGAGCTCTGTGCTGCCCAGCTGAGTCCACTCGAAGGTTGGCATATTGATCATCTTGCGGAGCTTCTCTGATGAGAATGGCAGGAATGGCTCAAAGGCGATGGCAAGGTTGGCAACCAACTGGAGGGAGATGTTCAAGATGGTCTCCACACGCTTAGGATCGGTCTTCCAAACCTTCCAAGGCTCGCACTCTGTGATGTACTTGTTACCGATACGTGCCAGGTTCATAGCCTCCTTCTGGGCCTCACGGAACTTGAATACGTCGAGATACTGCTCAACCTTCTCCTTCACATCCTTGAACTCAGCGATAGCCTTCTGGTCAACCTCCTGCAATTCGCCGCAGGCAGGAACCACGCCGCCCCAGTACTTCTTGGTGAGCTGGAGAGCACGGTTTACGAAGTTACCATAAACGGCAACCAACTCAGAGTTATTGCGTTCCTGAAAATCCTTCCAGGTAAAGTTGTTGTCCTTGGTCTCTGGAGCGTTGGCTGTCAATACATAGCGCAAGACATCCTGCTTGCCAGGGAGATCTACGAGATACTCGTGCAACCATACTGCCCAGTTGCGAGAGGTGGAAATCTTATCATCCTCAAGATTCAGGAACTCATTGGCTGGTACGTTATCCGGCAGGATATAGTCGCCGTGAGCCTTCAGCATGGTAGGGAAGATGATGCAGTGGAACACGATGTTGTCCTTACCGATGAAGTGAACGAGACGTGTCTCTGGATCCTGCCACCACTTCTGCCATGTACCCCATTTCTCTGGCTGTGCATCGCAAAGCTCCTTGGTGTTGGAGATGTAGCCGATAGGAGCATCAAACCAAACATAGAGCACCTTGCCTTCTGCTCCCTCTACAGGAACAGGAATACCCCAATCCAGGTCGCGGGTCATCGCACGAGGCTGCAGGTCCATATCCAACCAGCTCTTGCACTGTCCGTAAACATTGGAACGCCACTCCTTGTGACCTTCCAGGATCCACTGCTTCAACCAGTCCTGATACTTGCCCAGTGGGAGATACCAGTTCTTGGTAGGCTTCTTGACGAGGCCATGACCAGGGTTGTTCTTATTGGTAGGGTTGATCAACTCTTCTGGAGAGAGGGTCGCACCACACTTCTCACACTGGTCACCGTATGCACCTTCTGCACCGCAGCGAGGACAGGTACCCACGATGTTACGGTCGGTAAGGAACTCGCCGGTAACCTCATCGCAGAACTGCTCTTCTACTTTCTCTTCCAAAACACCCTTATCGTAAAGAGTACGGAAGAAATCAGAAGCAAACTTATTGTGAACCTTAGAAGTTGTGCGGCTGTAAACATCAAAGGAGATGCCGAAATCCTCGAAGCTCTTCTTGATGAGGTTGTGATAGCGATCCACTACTTCCTGTACGGTAATGCCTTCCTTCTTGGCACGGATGGTGACAGGTACACCATGCTCGTCGCTACCGCCGATGAAAACAACGTCTTGCTTTTTAAGGCGAAGATAGCGTACGTAGATATCGGCTGGCACATAAACACCTGCCAGGTGACCGATATGCACACCACCATTAGCGTAAGGCAATGCTGCCGTAACAGTGGTACGTTTGAAATTCTTTTGTTCCATATTAGCTAATATATTTTTGTTATTTGGGTGCAAAATTACAAAAAAATGTTGGAAATGCGGAATAATTAGGTGTCCTTTTTCTCCTTTATATATATAATAAGGTGTAATTTGATAGTTTTAGATAGGAGAATTCTAAAACTCAGATACTAAAAAAGGCTCTAGCTTTCCAGCCCGAGCCTTTTTTGTACTTGCCCTTCAGGTCTTTCTGATAAGGGTAGCACAATCATTATCATTTACTATTGTATTGAGTATTGCTGTTTTAATAATCAATCTTCTTACCTTAATAAGTAGAAAACTTCCTCCTTTATATATCTTACTTTATATATTATAAAGTGTCTTATTTTTCTTTATCGGGTGATGATTACATCACGTTCAAGTAAGCGATAACAGCCAACTCTGCGATAAGAATCGCGAAACCTACTTTCTTGATAACTTCTGTAATTTTAAAAATACTATCCATAGTCTTGAAATATTAAAAGTTTAAATATTGTTGTGTTATACCTACGTTGTGATAACGTCTGTTTTACGATTGCAAAGGTACGTGTTTTTCTGCTTGCAGGGGGGTAAAAATTATCTTATCGGGGTGTATTTTGTTTTTAAAATGGGGATATTTAATAGAAAATACCACCTGTACAATAAAAAATACCCCTTCTTTGGGCGATTTTCTTATATGTTTTAGCGGATAATTGTCTTAGAAGTGTCCTCTTTCTGCCCAATCTCCCCTATCTAGTGTCCG
>ERZ791912.723-NODE-723-length-18474-cov-48.262772_pt1 | contig 18474 bp, 19 predicted proteins | sample MGYA00510141_ERZ791912 | MGnify/ENA primary metagenome ERZ791912 (study PRJEB30046, sample SAMN00792082) | human gut metagenome | study: EMG produced TPA metagenomics assembly of the A metagenome-wide association study of gut microbiota in type 2... | reverse complement strand
GTTATTGAAAGTTGGCCCCCTTCGGGGACCGGAGGTTACTTGCGAAACTTGAATAGAATAATAGATAACAATAATAATGGTAATAAAGGTTTGTGGCATGCGCGATGCCCAGAATATTCGCGAAGTGAGCCAGTTGGGCGTTGATATGATAGGAATGATCTTCTATCCGAAATCGCCTCGCTACGTGGAGATGCAGAGCAGTCACGCTGGCATCATTCCTGATTACGCAAAAGAGGATATTAATATAAAATCTGCAAAATCTCCAGCCCGAGTAGGCGTATTTGTAGATGATATGGTTCAGAACATCGTGACACGAGTGGTGAATTATCATTTGGATTATGTCCAACTGCATGGCAATGAACCACGGGAGATGTGCGAGAATTTGAGATTAACTCTCGATCCCGATATCCGACCAGGCATCAAGATCGTCAAGGCAATCAGTGTATCTGATGCCTCAGACATTCAAAAATATAAGGAGTATGTAGGCGCTGTTGACCTCTTCCTTTTCGACACCAAATGCAAGACGGTGGGTGGAAGTGGCCGGCAGTTTGATTGGCAGGTTCTGGAGCAATACGATGGCGAAGTCCCATTCCTCTTGAGTGGCGGCATCGGACCGGAAGATGCATCCCGCCTCCATGCCTTCCATCATCCCAAATGCATCGGCATCGACCTCAACTCCCGTTTCGAGATAGAGCCGGGAGTGAAGGATGTAGAGAAGCTCAAGGGGTTCTTGAATGAGATACAATAAAGAGAGATACAATAAAGAGAGAATCAATAAAGAGAGATTTCAATAAAGAGAGATACAATAAAGAGAGAATCAATAAAGAGAGATTTCAATAAAGACTTTGAGTTAAGCCTCATTTGTAACACAAAACGATTTTAAAATACAACACAGGATGAACAAGATAAATGCATTATTTGCAAACAACAAAGACCGCAAGCTTTTGAGCTTGTATTTCTGCGCCGGATGCCCAACCTTAGAAGGTACCGGCGATGTAATCAAGGCGATGGAACGCAAGGGCATCGATATGATAGAAGTAGGTATTCCCTTCAGCGACCCTTTGGCTGATGGACCCGTTATCCAGAGCGCAGGTACCAAGGCGCTGAAAAACGGCATGACCGTAAAGACACTCTTTGGTCAGCTCAAGGCCATCAAGGATGAAGTCAATCTTCCGCTCGTTCTCATGGGCTATCTCAACCCCATCATGCACTATGGCATCGAGGAGTTCTTCAAGAACTGCGTAGAGAGCGGAGTGAGCGGAACCATCATTCCCGACCTTCCTTTCGATGACTATCTCAAGGTAGTTAAGCCTATCGCCGATAAGTACGATATCCGCGTCATCATGATGATTACTCCTGAAACCAGCGAGGAGCGCATCCGCTTCATCGATGAACATACCGATGGCTTCATCTATATGGTCAGCTCCGCCAGCATCACGGGTGCTCAGAGCAGTTTCGGTGATGCCAAGCTCGCTTACTTCAACCATATCAACAGCATGAACCTCCGCAACCCTCGCATGATTGGTTTCGGTATCAGCAACAAGCAGACCCTTACCAGTGCGCAGGATAACGCAGCCGGTGCCATCATCGGCAGTAAGTTCGTGACATTGCTCAATGAAACCATGGATCCAGACAAGGCTTTGGATAGGCTTTTCGAGGCACTCAAACATTAAAGTTCAATGTAAAAAAGTTCAAAGTATTATGTATCAAGTTGACGATAAAGGATTTTTTGGAAAATTCGGAGGAGCTTACGTTCCTGAAATATTATATAAGTGTGTAACAGAACTCCAGCAGGCTTACAAGCCTATCATCGAGAGCGAGGAGTTCAAGAAAGAATACTATGCTCTTTTGAAAGATTACGTGGGCCGTCCTTCACCTCTCTATTATGCCAAGCGCATGAGCGAGAAGTATGGCTGCCAGCTCTATCTGAAGCGTGAGGACCTGAACCATACCGGTGCACACAAAATCAATAACACCATCGGACAGATTCTGATGGCGAAGAAGATGGGAAAGACCCGTATCATTGCCGAAACAGGTGCCGGACAGCATGGCGTTGCCACTGCCACCGTCTGCGCCCTGATGGATATGAAGTGCGAAATCTTCATGGGTGCCACCGATGTGGAGCGCCAGCATACCAACGTAGAACGTATGAAGATGTTGGGCGCCAAGGTGAACCCTGTTCGCACAGGCAATATGACTCTGAGCGATGCCTGCTCTGAGGCCATCCGCGACTGGTGCTGTCACCCACAGGATACCTTCTATATCGTGGGTTCCACCATGGGTCCGCATCCTTACCCTGATATCGTGGCAAAGATGCAGAGCGTCATCAGCGAAGAACTGAAATGGCAGTTGGAGGAGAAAATCGGTCGCGATTATCCTGATTATCTCATCGCCTGCGTGGGTGGCGGAAGCAATGCCGCAGGTACCATCTATCATTACATCGACGACGATCGTGTTCAGATTTATCTGGCAGAGGCTGCCGGTCATGGCATCGACACCAACTATACCGCTGCCACCATGCATTGCGGTACAGAGGGAATCATCCACGGTGCCCGCACCCTGGTGATGCAGACAGAAGATGGTCAGATAGAAGAAGCCTTCACCATCAGTGCCGGTTTGGATTATCCAGGCATCGGACCAATGCATGCCGACCTTGCCACCCGTGGCAGAAGTCATGTGCTTGCTATCAAGGACGATGAGGCCATCTATGCCGGTTATGAGTTGACCCGCATGGAGGGCATCATCCCAGCCATCGAGAGTGCCCACGCCGTAGCCGCCTTGAAGAAGATGAAGTTCAAGAAGGACGACGTGGTTGTCCTCACTGTTTCAGGCCGTGGCGACAAGGATGTGGAGACGTATTTGAGCCATAAGGAAATGGCGGGAGAATACGGCAACTTTTAAATAGTTAATAGTTAAAAGTTAATAGTTAATAGAGGCTGCGCCGTTGAGCAAGATTGTCAAAGCGGTTCATGCTATAAACTGTAAACTATAAACTATAATCAGTAAACTATAAATTATAAACTATAAACTAAATGAAGTATAGTTATCATACAGTAACCCGCAAGATTCTTGCTGACCTTTATACGCCGGTGGGAGTCTATATGCGATTGAGAGATATTTATCCCCAGTCGGCTCTGATGGAGAGTTCCGACTATCATGGTTCCGAGAACTCCCGGTCCTTCATCGGCGTTCATCCGCTGGCAAGCATCGCCGTGAGTCATGGCGAGGTCATCAAGACCTATCCTGATGGCAGCGTGGAGAAGGAAGTTCTCCCGGCTTTCGGCGAGGGCAAGGGCGAACAGTGCAAGCTCGCCATCTCCAAGGCCATCAACGATTTCATCCAGAGCTTCCATGTAGAAGGAGAGGGCAAGGAATTCTGCGGACTCTATGGCTTCACCACCTTCAACGCCGTGAGATATTTCGAGAATATCCCCGTAAAGGATACCACCATGGCGAAGAATGATGCACCGGATATCTATTATATTATGTATAAGGACATCATCGTGTTCGATCACTTCAATAATACCATGGAGCTGATTGCGCTTCAAGAGAGTGAAGAACGAAGAGTGAAGAGTGAAGAATTTCACTCTTCACTTCCTGAGCTCGATGCCCTGCTCAAGGCCGTGAACAAGGCGAATGTGAAGCCTTACGATTTCCATCCGGTGGGTGATACCTTTTCTACCCTTACCGACGAGGAGCACAAGGCAAACATCCGCAAGTGCATCCAGCACTGTCTGCGGGGCGATGTCTTCCAGATTGTTGTCAGCCGCCGCTTCATCCAGAAATACGAGGGCGATGACTTCAAGCTCTATCGTGCCCTGCGCAGCATCAACCCATCGCCATATCTCTTCTATTTCGATTTCGGCGGATTCCGCATCTTCGGCTCTTCTCCTGAAACCCACAACCGCATCGTGGGCGACAAGGCATTTATTGACCCGATAGCCGGAACCACCCGTCGCACAGGCGATATGGAGCAGGATAGAAAGGCTGCCGAGTTCCTCCGCAACGACCCGAAGGAGAATGCCGAGCACGTGATGCTGGTAGATTTGGCGCGCAACGACTTAAGCCGCAACTGCCATGGTGTGAAGGTAGATTTCTATAAGGATATGCAGTTTTATAGCCACGTCATCCACCTGGTGAGCCGTGTGAGCGGAACCCTCGATCAGGATGCCGACCACATCAAGGAGTTTATCGATACCTTCCCAGCCGGCACCCTGAGCGGTGCGCCAAAGGTGAGAGCGATGCAGATTATCTCCGAACTGGAACCTCATAATCGTGGAGCCTACGGCGGTTGCATCGGATTCATCGGCTTGAATGGTGATTTGAACCAGGCGATTGTTATCCGAACCTTCATCAGCCGCAATGGCGAACTCTGGTTCCAGGCTGGAAGTGGAGTCGTGGCGAAAAGCAACGACCAGTATGAGTTGGAAGAGTGCAATAACAAGTTGGGCGCCCTCACCAAGGCGATTCATATTGCAGAAGAACTGTAAATAATCATTAATAAGATGAAAGTAGTAATCATAGATAATTACGATTCCTTCACCTATAATCTGGCACATTTGGTGAAGGAGTTGGGCGTGGACGTTACGGTATATCGCAACGACCAGTTTCAGCTCCGCGAGTTGGAGCCATTTGATAAGATCATATTGAGTCCGGGTCCGGGAATCCCATCCGAGGCGGGGTTGTTGATGGATGTCATCAGGAAGTATGCAGGCATCAAGCCGATGCTGGGCGTATGTCTGGGTCATCAGGCGATAGGCGAGGCGTTTGGCGCCAAGCTCACCAACCTCAAGGAGGTGTATCATGGTGTAGCCACCCCGTGCACCCAGTTTGGCATCGACCCGATATTCCAGGGCATGGAGAAGCGAATCGAGATAGGAAGATACCATTCGTGGGTAGTAGATAGAACGAATTTCCCTGAGTGCCTCGATGTCACCGCCGTGAGCGATGACGGTTGCATCATGGGTTTGAAGCACAAGAACTACGATATCCATGGCATCCAGTTTCATCCCGAAAGCGTGTTGACGCCGGAAGGCAAGACCATCGTCAGGAACTTTCTGGAGTTGTAAGAGCATGGAAATGATAGAAGATGATTCTTCAGTAAGATCAGAAAAAGATATATAAAAAATCCCAGGCGATTTACCATCACCTGGGATTTTTTTATATTTTTTTCAGATTATCAGATGGGAATTACAAGTCCCAACCCACGGCGCTGGCGCCGAGAACGGCAGCGGAACTGCCATCAAGAGTTGATACCAGGAACTTAGCCTTGCCCTTGTAAATCTTCAATACATTCTCATCGTATGCCTTCTTCAAAGGCTCCATCAGCAAGTCACCAGCCTTGGTCAAACCGCCGAAGAATACGAATGCCTCTGGTGCAGAGAAGGCTGCAAAGTTAGCGCAGGCCTCACCCAGCATCTTACCAGTGAAGTCGTAGATGCGCTTAGCCAAGGCATCGCCCTTGCCGGCAGCCACACTCACGTCGTAAGAAGTGATATCCTCTGGCTTCATCTCGCGGAGCAAAGAAGGTTCGTCGCTTGTCTCCAGGAACTCGCGTGCTGTGCGAGCCACACCTGTAGCAGAGCAGTAAGTCTCCAGACAACCTCTTCTGCCGCAACCGCATACGCGGCCAGCCTCGCCAGGAACCACGATTACGTGACCCAACTCACCAGCGAAACCATCGCTACCGTAAACCATCTGACCGTTGATAACGATACCAGAACCTACACCAGTACCCAAAGTAATGTCGATAAAGTTCTTCATACCACGAGCCACACCGTAAGTCATCTCGCCCAAGGCAGCCGCATTCGCATCGTTAGTCAAAGCCACAGGAATACCCAAAGCCTTGCTGAAGAGATCAGCCAATGGCACTACGCCATCGTGAGCCCAAGGAAGGTTAGGAGCGAACTCGATGGTACCTGTATAGTAGTTACCGTTAGGAGCACCGATACCCATACCCTTGATCTTCTCGATGCCGCCGATGGTATCAAGCACAGGCTGCAAAGCCTCTACAGAAGCTTTTACATATTCATCCACTGTCTTGTAGCCACCAGTCTTGATGGCTGTTGTAGCCTTAATGTCACCGCGTGCATCTACGATGCCGAACACTGAATTAGTACCGCCAAGGTCCAAGCCAATTACGTATGGCTTCATTGCATTTTCTGTCATGTCTTTATTTTAAATTAGTTAGAATTGTTTTTAATTATAATTCTTTGCAAAGATGATGCAAACGAGCGCAATGAAAACTTGTTTTCAAATTGCCGAGTGCAGCATATCTTCTGCAAAGATAAGAAATAGTTTTGAAATAGTGGCTATTTGTTGTATAAAAAAGTATAATTTCTTCTTTTTTTTTAACCGAAATCAAATAAAACTTACGTCTTAAGAAAAAAAGAGGGTCTAAAATGAAAGTTTAACCCAAAAAATTACTAGATGTGCCCGATTTTTTGTAACTTTGCCCGCTGTTATTAGATTTTGTATTTTTAGCCGGTTGGGATACTGGCAAAATGGAATAGAGAAAATGAATTTAGCATTTCCAATAGAGTTTAACATCCTTGACTTTGTTTTCAAGGGAATTCTTATCGGTGTGATTGCCTCGGCTCCGATGGGTCCGGTGGGCATCCTTTGTATTCAGCGAACCTTGAACAAGGGGCGATGGTATGGTTTCGTCACGGGTATAGGTGCAGCGTGCAGCGACATCGTCTATGCGCTTTTCACGGGCTTGGGTATGAGCTTCGTGATGGATTTCGTGAACAATTCTCAGAACAAGTTCATCCTCCAGATTCTCGGCAGCGTAATGCTCCTCATCTTCGGCGTCTATTGCTTCAGGAGCAATCCTACCAAGAACATGCACCAGAGCAGCAACAAGCAGGGTACCCTTACCCACAATGCCATCACGGCTTTCCTGGTAACGCTGAGCAATCCGCTCATCGTCTTCCTCTTCATGGCCACCTTTGCCCAGTTTGCCTTCGTGGTGCCCGATATGCCGATCGAAATGGGTGTGGGCTATCTCAGCATCGTCTTCGGAGCCTTGCTCTGGTGGTTCGGTCTAACCTGGCTCATCGACAAGGTGAGGGGAAAGTTTGATACCAACGGCATCCTTATTATTAATAAGGTGATAGGAAGCGTGGTCATCATCTTCTCTGTCATCGCCCTCTTCGGCACAGTTTTCAATCTGTACCATCTGCCAGGCTTTTAATCTTAGAGTTAAAAGTTGATAGTTAAAAGTTTATAGTTCAAACTTCAAAGTAAATATGTTTGTAGCACAAGAATTAAGAAAGACGAGTATTGCAGAATACCTCTTATATATGTGGCAGATAGAGGATATCATCCGTGCCTACGGATGCTCGCTGCCTGTCATCAAGAAGAATTACATCGAAAGATTCAATTTCACTCCCGAGCAGAAAGACGAGGAGCTCGACTGGTTCGGCAACCTCATCCGCATGATGAACGAGGAGGGAAAGCGTGAGTATGGTCATCTCGATATCAACCGTGTGCTCCTGCAGGATATCATCGACCTTCATGCCCGATTGCTCCAGAGCAGCAAGTTTCCTATCTACAACGCCGAATACTACAAGGTGTTGCCGTTCATCGTTGAGCTGCGCAACCGTGGCGACAAGGAACTCAACGAGATTGAAACCTGCCTCGATGCCCTCTATGGCGTGATGATGCTCCGCCTGCAGAAAAAGGAGATTACTCCCGAAACTGAGCGTGCCATCAAGGAAATCACCGTCTTCATCGGCCTCTTGAGCGATTACTATATCAAGGACCGCACCGAAGGCCTGAAGTTCGAAGACGACGACATGTAGTGATTAGTTTTTAGTGATTAGTGATTACTTTTCAGTGATTAAATTTTTAGTATATACATTATTATAATATATATATAACGATATATAACAGATGAAAGAGATTGAAAGAAGAAGAACATTTGCCATCATTTCGCACCCTGATGCCGGTAAGACAACTTTGACCGAGAAGTTCCTGCTCTTCGGTGGACAGATTCAGGTGGCTGGTGCCGTTAAAAATAATAAGATTCGTAAAACTGCTACTTCCGACTGGATGGATATCGAGAAACAGCGTGGTATCTCGGTTTCTACATCCGTGATGGAGTTCGATTACCTGCCAGATGGACAGACCGGAGAACCTTACAAGGTGAATATCCTCGATACTCCTGGTCACCAGGACTTCTGCGAGGATACCTACCGTACCCTCACCGCCGTGGATTCTGCCATCATCGTGGTGGATTCTGCCAAGGGTGTGGAGGCACAGACCCGCAAGCTGATGGAGGTGTGCCGCATGCGCAATACTCCGGTTATCATCTTCATCAACAAGATGGACCGTGAGGGACGTGACCCATTCGATGTTCTCGATGAGTTGGAAGAAGAATTGAAGATTTCCGTTCGCCCTTTGTCTTGGCCTATCGGACAGGGTGCCCGATTCAAGGGTGTTTACAATATTTACGAGCACCAGCTCAATCTTTTCACACCTAACAAGCAGCGTGTCACAGAGAAGGTAGAGGTGGATGTGCAGTCTAAGGAACTCGATGAGCGAGTAGGCGAGCGTGAAGCAAGCCAGTTGCGCGAGGAACTGGAACTGGTTGATGGTGTTTATCCTGAGTTTGATGTAGAAACCTATCGCTCTGCCGAAGTAGCACCGGTATTCTTTGGTTCAGCCTTGAACAACTTCGGTGTGCAGGAGCTTCTTGATTGCTTCGTGCAGATTGCCCCATCGCCAAAGCCAACCCAGGCAGAGGAGCGCCTGGTGGAACCTGAGGAGCCTAAGTTCACCGGTTTCATCTTCAAGATTACCGCCAATATCGATCCTAACCACCGTTCCTGCATCGCCTTCTGCAAAATCTGTTCTGGCAAGTTTGTGCGCAATCAGCCTTACTACCACGTGCGACTCGACAAGACCGTGCGCTTCTCTTCGCCAACCCAGTTTATGGCGCAGCGCAAGAGCACCATCGACGAGGCCTATCCGGGCGACATCGTAGGTTTGCCAGATAACGGCATCTTCAAGATTGGCGATACCCTTACCGAGGGCGAGAAAATCCACTTCCGTGGATTGCCATCGTTCTCACCACTTCTCTTCAAGTATATCGAGAACGATGACCCTATGAAGAGCAAGCAGTTCCAGAAGGGATTGGAGCAGCTCATGAACGAGGGTGTGGCTCAGTTGTTCATCAACCAGTTCAACGGTCGCCGCATCGTGGGTACCGTGGGCCAGCTTCAGTTCGAGGTTATCCAGTATCGCCTGGAGAACGAGTACAACGCCAAGTGCCGCTGGGAGCCTGTTCACCTGCACAAGGCATGCTGGATTGAGGCCGACGACGAGAAGGAGCTGGAGAACTTCAAGAAGCGCAAGTACCAGTATATGGCCAAGGATATCGAGGGCCGCGATGTGTTCCTCGCCGATTCAGGCTACGTGTTGAGCATGGCTCAGCAGGATTTTGAGCACATCAAGTTCCACTTTACATCAGAATTCTAAAATTTCAGCATGGTAATGGATGAAGAGTTAACAGGATACAAACAAAGCAGGACGGCGAAGCTGGTTGCCTGGCAGAAGAAACACATCTCTGACAAGCAGATGACCCTGATTCTCGCCTTCCTCATCGGTCTGCTCGCTTCGGTGGCAGGCTTCTTCTTGCATGCCATCGTACACGAGATACAGTATCTGCTCACTTCGGGATTCGAGAAGGGTACCTATAATCTGCTCTTCCTGCTGTTCCCTATCGTGGGCATCTACCTCACGTCGCTGTTCATCAAATATGTGGTGCGCGACAATATCTCGCATGGTATCACAAGAGTACTTTATGCCATCTCTACCAAGAACTCCCGACTCAAGGGGCACAACTGCTGGTCGTCGGTGGTGGCATCAGGCATCACCATCGGTTTCGGTGGTTCCGTGGGAGCCGAGGCACCTATCGTGCTCACCGGTTCAGCCATCGGTTCCAATCTGGGACAGATTTTCCGCATGGATAAGAAGACCATGATGCTGCTGGTGGGATGTGGAGCCAGTGCCGCCATTGCAGGCGTGTTCAAGGCGCCGATAGCCGGACTGGTGTTCACCCTTGAGGTGCTGATGGTAGATCTGAGCATGGCATCGCTCCTGCCTATCTTGATTTCGTGTGTCACAGCCACCTGTTTCACCTATATATTCGATGGCGACAGTTCGCTGTTCGAATTCACGCTCACCAACCCATGGGAGCTGGACCGCACCCCGGCGTGCATTCTGCTGGGTGTTTTCTGCGGACTGGTGAGTCTGTATTTCATGCGCACCATGTCCATCTGCGAGGGCTTTTTCGGCAAACTGGGTCAGTATCCATACGCCAAACTGCTGTTTGGAGGACTCATCCTCAGCACGCTCATCTTCTTCTTCCCGTCGCTTTATGGCGAGGGATATTCAGCCGTCAACATCCTGCTCAAGGGTAGCAACGAGGCAGAGTGGGGGCAGGTGATGAACCGTTCGCTGTTTTCGGGTCAGGATAATCTGCTCATTTTCTACATAGCGTTTGTCACCTTTACCAAGGTATTCGCCACCTCGGCAACCAATGGTAGTGGCGGTTGTGGTGGAACCTTTGCGCCTTCGCTGTTTATCGGCGGTTTTGCAGGCTTCCTTTTTGCCCGCCTGTGGAACATCTATCAGGTAGGCGTTCATGTGCCGGAGCAGAATTTTGCGCTCATGGGCATGGCGGGCTTGATTACGGGCGTGATGCATGCCCCGCTTACGGGCATCTTCCTCATCGCAGAACTCACGGGTGGCTATCAGCTCTTCATGCCGCTGATGATTGTGTGCATCTCTTCGCTGCTCACCATCAGCATCTTCGAGAGCCACAGCATCTACGCCCTGCGTCTGGCCAGAGAGGGCAAGTTGCTCACCCACCATGTAGATCGTTCGGCACTTACGCTGATGAGCATGCAGAGCATGGTTGAGAAGGATTACCATCCTATCAGTCCCGATCTGCCGATGAGCAAGCTGGTGAGCGAGATTTCAAGAAGTAACAACAACTTTGTTCCGGTGTTGGATGATGCCGGTGTGCTGAAGGGCGTGATAGATATCACCCGTCTGCGCCACATCATCTTCCGCACGGAACTGTATAATCACTTCAAGGTGAGCCAGCTGATGATTCAGCCGTCGGCAACCCTGGGCGAGAACGAACGCATGGACGAAGTGATGGATAAGTTTGATAAAACCGATGCCGCGCAGCTGCCAGTGGTAGATGTCAACGGCGTGCTGAAGGGCTATATCAGCCGCACCAAGATTTACGAGGTATATCGCAAGATAGTGGCGGATATGTCGGCAGAATAAAATTTTGAAAAAATGGAGAAGAAAGATTTAAGAATCATATTCATGGGAACCCCGGAGTTTGCGGTGGAATCCCTCAAGCGCCTGGTAGAGGGCGGATATAACGTGGTGGCTGTGGTTACCCAGCCCGATAAGCCTGTGGGCAGACATCAGGACACGCTGCAGCCGTCGCAGGTAAAGCAGTATGCGCTTTCGCAGGGCCTGCCAGTGTTGCAGCCGGTGAAGATGAAAGACCCAGAGTTTGTGGAGCAGTTGCGCAGCTATCAGGCCGATTTGCAGGTAGTAGTAGCCTTCCGCATGCTGCCGGAGGTGGTATGGGCGATGCCTAAGTATGGCACCTTCAATGTGCATGCCGCCCTGCTGCCACAGTATCGTGGCGCAGCCCCAATCAACTGGGCTGTAATCAATGGCGAGAAGGAGACGGGTGTTACCACCTTCTTCCTTGACCATGACATCGATACTGGTCGCATCATCATGCAGAAGCAATTCCCTATTCCGGAAGAAGCCAATGTGGAGTATGTATATGATGGTCTGATGCATCTGGGTGCCCAACTGGCACTGGAAACCATCGATGCCCTGATAGCAGCCGATGGCAACATTGCATCCATTGCCCAGGAAGAACTGATGGGCGAGGGCGTGGAGCTGAAATCAGCCCCAAAGATTTTCAAGGACACCTGTCGCATTGATTTCCATAAGCCAGCCAAGCAAGTTCACGATTTCGTACGTGGTCTTTCACCATATCCTGGAGCCTGGACAGAAATCAAGAAGAAGGCACCAGTGGTTATCTTTGAGGATACGGATGGCGAGATGCCAGAGGCTACGTCTCATCCTGCGCTGAAGAAGAGTGTGGAGAAGGTTCAGGTGTTGAAGATTTTCAAGACCCAGCAGTCTGAAGAACCTCGTGGCGCAGCACCAGTAGGTTCTTTGAGAATCTTCGAGAAGAAGTTGCAGGTAGCGTGTCTTGATAATTGGCTCAACATCCAGGAGCTGCAGCTTTCGGGCAAGAAGCGCATGGATGCCGCCGCCTTCCTCAACGGCATGAAGGACATCGCCTATTACGAGTGCCAGAAGAGCCAGGAAGATAATTTTTAATTCATAGTAATCATAGTAATATGACCAGAGAAGAAGATATTAAGAATGCAGTGGAATGCATGCGAAAGGGTGGAGTGATTCTCTATCCTACAGATACCGTATGGGGCATCGGCTGTGATGCCACCAATCCGGAGGCTGTGAAGAAGGTGTACGAGATTAAGAAGCGTGATGATTCCAAGGCGCTGATTTGTCTCATTGATTCAGCCGACCGCATGGCGCGTTATTTCCGCAACGTGCCTCAGGTGGCGTGGGATTTCATTGATGCAGCGATGCCGGTGAAGCCTACCACCATCATCCTGGATGATGCCAATGGCGTGGCTCATAACCTGGTAGCCGAGGATGGCAGCTTGGCGATGCGAGTAACTTACGAGGAGTTCAGCAAGCAGCTCTGCTACCGTTTCCAGAAGCCTATCGTGAGCACGAGTGCCAATGTTAGTGGCGAGCCGGCAGCCCAGAACTACCGTGACATTTCCGAAGAGATTCTGAATGCCGTGGATTACGTATGCTGGACTCGTCGCCAGGAGCACAAGCCTCACCAGCCATCCAGCATCGTAAAGATTGCGAAGAATGGTGAAGTGAAGGTCATCAGATAAGGTTCCGCCAGGCGGATATAAAAAAAGAGGTGCATCGTAAGAAGTCTTTCTCTTGCAATGCACCTCAATTTTTTTTACATATAATGATACTATCTTCTACAGATGGAAATCAATTTCCTTGAGCCATGCCTTGGTATCAAAGCAAGGACACTCCTTCTTGACACCAGGCAAATCGCGGTGGCCCAGGATGGTGGCATCCGGATAATCCTGAGCCAGAGAATACAGCAGCTCCTCCAGCGTAATCTTCTGCGCCTCGGTGCGTGTATCCGCAGGATGACCATTCTTGTCCAAACCACCCTCGTAGCAAATGCCAATGCTATGCTGGTTGTAGTGACGGGCATGAGCACCCACCTTGTCCTCATGACGGCCAGGATACAGGGTGCCGTCCTTGGTGATGTAATAGTGGTAACCAATCTCTGCGAAGCCACGAGCCTTGTGGCACGCCTCCAGGTCCTCAATGCTGAAGTTCTGGTTCACACGGGTAGCGCTGCAGTGCACTACAATCAAATTGATAGTTCTTTTACATTTCATTTTCTTCTTCTTTTTTTTAATGGTTCAACTTAGTGTTCTTTTTCTCTCAAGCCTTTCTCTCAAGGCTCTTCTCAAGCCATCTCACCTCATTTACAGGCCCTTGCAACTCTGTACACAGAAGGCGCTGATGATGGCAGTCAATACCGTGATGGTAAAATTAATCACTTTCTTGATAGTCTCTCTCTTCATTTGTTATCCCTTTCCTTTTTTTGATGTTACAATACCTGGTTACAATGCCGAATTTACAAAACCCTGGTTACAATACGATGTGCTCGTTGTCGCTGTCAGATCCGCTGCCGCCGCCAGTGGTGCCTGAATCGTCCTTGCCGGTTCCTCCCGAAGTGTTATCACCCGTTGATGATCCTCCCGATGGAGTATTGCCTCCACCATTCAAACCGCCTCCATCAGTTCCGCCGCCATCAATAACAATCACACCCTTATCCACTCTCTTGATAGTGGCATCGAGGTTCAAGCTGGCAGAAATCAAGTTACCCGTGGCGCGGGCTCTCGACTTCACTCCGGCAATGTTCTTGGCTGCCGACCACTCGCCAATGCTCTTGGCACCCATCTTGTTCTTGATGCCCAAGCTGAAAATCGCCAGGTCGTTGATCTTCACTGCAATACCCTGCAGATTCAACTCTCTGATGCAGTTCACGGCGTCGGTAAGCATACCCTTGATGGCACCCTTTGAGAACGGGGTGTTGTGTGACGACATGTGCTCTGCCAACTTGTCGAGATCATAAGTCTCGTTAACCACTGGATATGCGTAATACAAACCATACGCATTCGGCATCTTCTTGTTCTTGTTCTGTTTCAATACTACCTGAATCATACTTTTTCCCTTTCGCGTTAAAATTGTTAGTTAATTTAGTTTTAGTAACTCTCCAGTTGATGCATCTCCTTCTGAATTACGATGCAAAGATACGGCTTTTTTTCGACTCACTCTGAACTTTCGTGAACTTTCGCAAAAAAATCCAAAAAAACATGAAAAAAGTTTGGGGAACCCTTACGGATCCCCCAAATATTCAAAAATCAACTCCTTTTGCCTCGGAGTAAACAACTTGTTGCAACTCTTGTAACCTTCTGCCTGAAGCAGTTCCATGAGTCCCTTGCATTGCTTGATCCAAATCATCAAGTGCTTTTCGGCACTCCTTGGTTTGGCATCAGGAAAGTAGAGACGAGCGATGGCTCTCTTGCTATTTTGATTTTGCATACTCTCTAACTTGTTTCGGATTCAGAAATGACTAAGATAGAATCCTCAGTGACTAAGATAGAAATCTCAGTGACTTAGATAAATCTCTCAGTGACTTAGATAGAAATCTCAGTGACTTAGATAGAATCACGGGTTAGGATAGTTCGGATTGTAGTTCGAATACATCGCCACTTCCGCACCGCTCTTTTCCACCACGAGCCAGAAATTTCCCGTACGTCGGTGCTCACTCTTGAAACCAAGCCTCGCCATGATGCTGCCGATACTCTGGTTCGACATGTTCTGGCGCAAGGCAGGGTTGGTGCAGATCTTTTCCATGATCTCTGCTGTGGTAACCGACTTGATGAACCTGGGCTCTGTTGATTCATCCGGGATACGAAAAAAACGCAATATCTGCTCCTCTGCAAAGTTGGAAACCATGAAGAGGCGATTGTGCTTACGCATCTTCTCCACATCCTCGAAAGTCTGCCAGTATACCCAGCCATCCTCTCGGATGCCCTTCGATACACTCTGACCCAGAGCCAAAGCCTGAGAGTAGAGATCCTCGTAGTTGATAGCCTTCTCTCTAGGGCTCACAATCTTGGTAACAATCCATGGCGAGAAACGGCGGTTCTCCACATCGGTGATGATGTGCTGCTGGTTGCTCGTTCCGCAGAGCGAAGCACGGTGCTCCAGCTCAGACCGGTACTTGTCGTAAGGCCGACGGAAGGAGAAAACCTCCTTGGTCATGTTGCTCTTGAAGGCACTCAGGTTTCTGCCGAATATCGCCTCAAACTCATCCAGGTTCACACTAGCCTTGGTAGCCTGAGCCTCCATGGCATCCTTGTCCAGATAGTTGCTGGTACTGTCGTTCAGATAGTAAGTCTTGAGGCATGGAGGGAGCAGGGCACCCAGAATGGTGGTCTTGTAGATGCCGCCCTTGCCCACCAGAATCAGCATCGACTGGTTCACGAAGTGAGGATTCACCCATGCCACCACCATCGACACAAACCACTTTCGGAAATATTCCACAAACTCCTCCTGGGTGTGGCAATACTCGGGGCGGTCTTCCACCGTGATTCGCATGGCAAACTCCCTGATGTAATCCGTCTTGCCGTCCCACTTCGGCAGACTGCGCAGATAGTGATCCAGCGGATTGAAAGGCTGGCTGTAGTCGCTGGTCACGATATCCCCCAGTTTCTGTACACTGGTATGGATGCCCTTCAGGTCCATCTCCATCCAGATGGAGTGCAGGATGTCGTCGCTCACATCGGTATACTTCAGGTACTTGGCATCCTTCACCATGCGGCTCACCACCTGATACTTGCCGGTAACCATGTTGTGAACGAACTCGTAGTTCTGGTCGAGCCACTGTCTGATGAGCTTCAGCGTAGCCTGAACCGGATAGTCCTCGCCCTTGGCGTAGAAGTGCCATTTGCCGGCAAGTTCGCCATGGTTCTTGTACACACTTCTCACCACGCTAGCCGTGTCGGCATACTGCTGCGAGAACTCGGAGGTGGCATACTGCAGCGCCTTCTCCTCCTCGATGCCGTATTTCAGGCAGCAGTAGGCAAAGCTGGTAACATACTCGTTGTGCTGATGCTCCTCGAATCTTTTGCCCCAGCTCTCAATCATCACCTTGATGTGGGGAGCTGCCTCCTCGATGGTTGGGGTGTAGCCGCCCTTCTTCTTCTTGCGGGTCTTGCTGCTCTTAGGTCTGCCGCCCTTGTTTTTCTTCTTCTCGTTCTTGATGCGTTCCTGGGTAACCTTCAGCTCGCTGGGGGTGAGCTTCAGGGGGATTGCCTCCCAGTTGAAGTAGGCATCAGGGTCGTGGGCAAGGCCGCAGAGTCTGCCGATGTCGGTGGCCTGCTGGTCGGCCTCCCAGTTGAGCAGGGTATTGTAGAAGCTGATGGCCTTCTTGATCATGGCATTGAAGAGATCCACGATGGTGAGGTCGCAGTTCTCGGCTCTGTCGTATCCCACGATGATGCGGATGCCCTGTCCGCTGATGGTGTGATAGACGGCTAGGGCATAGGCCGACTGGCATGCAGCATTGAACATGTTCTCAATCTGCTCAGCCGAGGCGTCATGGATGTCGTAGTCCAGGGCAATCATTCGGGTCTCTGCCTTCACGTTCTCCAGGCTTCTGCCTCTGCCGTCATACTGCAGTGAGGCAGAGATGGCAGGGCATTGTGGCTTTAGCTCGTCGGCATAGCTCTTGCTGATAGCCATTCTCTTGCGATAGGCCATGGTCAATGAACTTACCATGGAGTCTTTTGTGATAAGGCGCTCCAAGTCTTCTCTACTGGCGAGAGGCATGCTCTCGCTGCTCTTGAGTGATGCGAATAGTGACGGCATCACGGCGTCGTTCTGCGTTTGGTTCATACGCTAGAGTTTTTAGATTGTAAATTATTTCGTAGTCGGCTGGAGAATTTTGCCTCTTCGGTCGGCCATTTTTTCTGTGAATGCAAGGCTGTGATGTGAAGGCTTGGTCTCAAAAAACTAGTTTTTCGATACTAAAAACCTCTATGTAAAACCCTGATATTCATTTCATTTACCTTTATAACACGCTGTATATACAAAAGTTCTGGACCCTAGGGTTCACATCACACTCTCGAATCAGCGGTCACTCGGGCTTGAATTCGGTTGCAAAAGTAGTTTTTTCCTGCGAGATTCACCATGCCTTCACCCCAATTTTTGGGTGGAAAATAGTTGATATTTAACAAACTTAAAGAGATTTCTGTCTAAAATTTACGAAAATTCACAGATGGTTCGGGGGAAAATGTCAATAATCCGGAGAAATTGTATACCTTTGCAAACAGAATGAAGATGAGAGGGGGTATTTAACGAATAAACAATAAAATAAAACAAAATTAAAAATGACAACAAAAAAAAAGATGATGAAAAAGGAGTACTGAAGAGAATTGGAACATTTTTTCTTGATGTATTTAAGGATTTGTCTGAAAAAGGTACTCATGTTACCCAAGAAAAATTGAAGAAGGTGTATGGCGTTTCTAAACATGATTTCGACTTAATCAGAGCTGGAGATGATATGAAATTTACTCATGTGATGAAGTTGGTGCGAGCTTACCTGCTTCAGTTTAAAAGTATCGAGGATAAGATGAATCATCTCTTCGAGATGCTGGATGTTATTAGAAATCAAGATATTGATAACTCTGGTCCTGAAGGTTCTCCTTTTGGTATGAGTATCAAGGACGCCATCCAATATATGATTTATAAAAAAGCCTTGGAGTTGATAAAGTTCAACTCTGAGGAAGAAATCAAAAAAAAGATTCATGATTTGCTGGTTAAAAATCATCAGATAAAAGATTAGGATAATTGACTTATTTGTACAAAAAAAACTGCCCATCTGCTTCGCAGCAGAAGGGCAGAAAATTCACGTTTACATGCATCGCATTTAAATACATCAGCTTATGTAAAAATGTAAACGTGCATCGCAAATGATTAAACTTTATCTTACTTACTAACTAATCAACTCTATATTCCATTTACCATCAACGTCCATTGTAGATAAACACTGATGATCCTGGCAGATTCAATGTCAGAGGAGTATCAATGTCGATAGGTTTGTTGATTGGCATACCCTGCAATTCAGCCTGGCTGAAGGCATGGGTCAAAGTAATCTTTCCACGAACATAAGAAGGTATCTCCAACGCTTCTCTAAGGGTTGTGGTGAAGCTCTGTGCACTAGCTGAAGGGTTACGCAAGGTAAGCACACTCTTCTTGCCGTTCCATGCAGCCCAGCCA
>ERZ791912.719-NODE-719-length-18549-cov-44.318157_pt1 | contig 18549 bp, 22 predicted proteins | sample MGYA00510141_ERZ791912 | MGnify/ENA primary metagenome ERZ791912 (study PRJEB30046, sample SAMN00792082) | human gut metagenome | study: EMG produced TPA metagenomics assembly of the A metagenome-wide association study of gut microbiota in type 2... | reverse complement strand
GCCCAGGGTGAATGTACCCAAAGCGAGTGCAAAAAGTCCTTTTTTCATTTGTTTTTTGATGTCTATATTATCCTAAAAATTAGTATCTCTCTTATTTTATGTCTTTGAAAGACAATTATTTCAGAAATTCGTGTGCAAAGGTACTTATATTCCATTTATCCTGCAAGTTTTCTTGCTGGAATATAGTAAAGATTAACAGAAAGTGTGGGGTCATTCATGCTCATTCTTAAGCCTTTGCTGTTCTATATAGATGTGTCTCCGTCTGTTCTCGATAGTGGATTGGGGTGTTGATAGATATGGGAAGGGGTGCTGGAAGAACCGGAATAAGTTGTTGGAAGATATAGGATAAGTTGTTGGAAGATATAGTATCTGTCGTTGGGGAATATACTATCGTGAACCGCACAACAGCTGTTGTGCGCTTGCATATCAGCTGTTGTGCGAATGTCCATCAGCTGTTGTGCGCTCGTCATCCACCTGTTGTGCGGTAAGTTTTACATACAGAAATACTCGGCTTTATCTTTTAACATGCCGGATTTATATCCTTAGCTTGGCGTTTTACCTCATAAAAAATAACCTTCTGCTCCAGTTCATCGGCAGCGATAATATCGATTTCATTCTCTCCCTTTCTGTCCCACCAGGAGGCTATCTAGGTATATTCTTTTTACACAAGAGCCGTTAAAGGTTATTAAATTATAGGGGTATTAAGTTCTTGTTCTGATGGAAATGCTTAATTTTGCAACTTGAGAAAAGAAAGGTGCAAAAAAATAGGTATGAAACGTTCGCTCAACATATTGATGGCTTTGATGCTCTCGCTCATGGTGGTTTACCTGAGCGTGGGTACTACCGTCATGCACTGCCTTCACTATGACAAGGTGATGGTGGGTATGGTGACTGACTGTTGCGTGAAACGTTGCATGGACCATGACTGTTGCCAAGGTAAGCTGGGCGCACAGGTGAACAAGCATTGCATGGATGTGGAACTGGTGAAGCTTTCGCCTACGGTCTCTATCCAACACTTGGATTTCGATGCAGCACCAGTGTTTGCAGGCATCGCACCAGCTCTTTGGCAGACGTTGCCTCGTCCTGTTATCTGTAGCATTCAAAAGGCAAGATATTGGAATCAGAATGTTCCGCATTCGCCTCCAAGGGCTTATCTTGCCCTCCTTAACTTCTTGATTATTTGATTTTTCCATATTTGCAAATAGGTTGCAAAAGTTTTTCTGTACTTTTGCAGCCAAGATTGTCGTATGCCTATCCCTATCAGTAAAATCTTAGGGTTGCATACATATATAAAAAGGTAAAATCATCCGAAGCGAAGATTTAAGATTCGGATAAAAGAAAATATATTTATGTATTCAAAATATATATTGCTCAGTGCCTTGCTGGTTATTGGTGCTGAGACTTATGCAAAAAATTATAAGACAGAGGTTGTGTCTCTGTTGTCATATCACAATTCTGTAAGAAATAACTCTGTAGATTCCTCCTCTCTGGATTCCATTTTCAGGGACGAGACCTTGCATGAGGTGAAGGTGGTAGCTCGCAAGTCGGGCACTTCCCGATTGGCTGGTGCCGTGAATGGCATCGCCGTGAACAAGGATGAGCTCTTCAAGGCGGCTTGTTGCAACTTGGGCGAGAGTTTTACGACCAATCCATCGGTGGATGTGGCTTATAATGATGCCACGACGGGCGCAAGACAAATCAAACTCCTCGGTCTTTCGGGCACTTACGTACAGATGCTCACCGAGAATCTGCCGAATTTCCGTGGTGCAGCCATCCCATACGCCCTGGGCTATGTGCCGGGACCTTGGATGAAAGGCATTCAAGTATCCAAGGGTAGTGCTTCGGTGAAGAATGGCTATGAGTCGATTACAGGTCAAATCAATGTGGATTACCTGAAGCCAGAGGATGAGCAACAGGTGGAGGTAAACCTCTTTGGTGATACCAAGAGCCGAATCGAAGCAAACGCCGATGCCAATGTTCATCTGTCGGATAAGTGGGCAACGGAGATATTGTTGCATCATGAGAATATCCTCAAAAACCATGATGATAATGGCGATGGCTTCTATGATATGCCAGGCAGGGAACAATATAATGTGCAAAACCGTTGGGTGTATAAAGGCAAGAACTACATCTTCCATGGTGGACTTGGGACTTTGAAGGAGATTCGTACCAGCGGGCAGGATGAGGAGCATGTTCATAGTGATGATATTTATCGAATCAAGCTCCATACCAACCGCTATGAGGGTTATATGAAACATGCCTTCATCCTCAATCATGAGCATGGCACGAACATTGCCTTCATGTCCTCGGCTTCGATGCACCAGCTCGATGCCCAGTATGGCAACAGATTCTACGACCTCAATGAGAAAAATCTCTATGGCTCGCTGATGTTTGAGACCAATTTTACGCATCAGCACAATTTGTCGGTAGGTTTGAGCGTCAACCATGATTACCTGGGACAGCGCGCCAATGTGAATGTTTCTCCAAGACCGACAGTAGGGCTAGAAGACTCTCCTTACCTTTTGTCGGAGATGCAGAGAATGAACGAGAAGGAGACGACTCCTGGAGCATACGCCCAATACACCTATACGTTAGGCACGAAGTTGACAGCGATGGCAGGTGTCCGTTTCGACCATAGTTCGCTTTATGGCAACTTCTTCACCCCTCGTTTCCACGTGAAGTATTCGCCTGTCGATGCCATCAGCATCCGCTTGTCAGCAGGTAAGGGCTATCGCACGGTATTTGGCTTGGCAGAGTACAACTATCTCTTGGCGAGCGGCAGGGAGTTTCAGATTACGGGTGATGGACTTAAGCAAGAGGAGGCTTGGAACTATGGTATGAGTACCGCTTTCTACATCCCGATGTTTGGCAAGACACTGAAACTGAACGCCGAGTATTACTATACCGACTTCAAGAATCAAGCGGTGGTGGATTATGATGCCAACAAGGGGCTTATCTCCATCTGCAATTTGATGGGCAAGTCTTATTCGCACACCTTTCAGATAGATGCCTCTTATCCATTGCTGAAGGGCTTGGAGATAACAGCGGCTTATCGTCTGAACGATGTGAAGTGTACCTACGATTATGGCAAAACCTTGAAAGAAAAGCCATTGACCAGTAAGTATAAGGCGCTCTTCACGGCTTCCTATAAGACTCCACTTGGCCTTTGGCAATTTGATGCCACCGTGCAGTTGAATGGTGGAGGCAGAAATCCTGAGCCTTACCTGTTGGCAGATGGAAGCCAATCATGGTCTCCTCGTTTCCATAGCTTCGGGCAAGTGAGTGCACAGGTTATGAGATGGTTCCGCCATTGGAGTATCTATGTGGGAGGCGAGAACCTGACTGGTTTCAAGCAGAAAACTCCTATCTATGGTGCCAGCAACCCATGGGGAAGCGATTTCGAGCCAACCTTGGTTTGGGGACCTGTAGAGGGCAGGATGTTCTACGCAGGAGTGAGAGTACACTTTTAATTGAAAATGTTTAAAGTTGAATTATTAAAGCAAATAGAAAAGTTATGAAGAAGATTTTAGTAATGTTCACAATGATGATGGTGGCAATGGTAACCTTTGCCAAGGACATCAAGACCGTAGTGTTCACCACAACCCCACAGATGCACTGTGCGGCTTGTGAGAATAAGATCAAGAGCAACCTTCGCTTCGAGAAGGGTATCAAGAGCATTGAGACTTCTGTGCCAAACCAGACAGTCACAGTACAGTATAATGCCGACAAGACAACCCCGGAGAAACTCCAGAAAGGTTTTGAGAAGTTTGGCTATAAGGCTCGCATCCTGAAAGATGGCGAGAAGGTTGAGAAGAACACCGAGGAGAAGTGTGACTTGATGTAATTCCAGAATTGGTTCCTTTCTTCTTGTCTTCTTGGAACCAATTCTTTTTCATTTTTTCTTGCTCGTTTTGAAAAGTTTGCCTATCTTTGCAGCGCAATTCCAAACATAGGGAGTGCAAAGGTCTTTGACATATTGGAGATATATTCAGAATGGTGGACATGATTTGACATTTGATGTTGTCTAACACATGATGCGTTGTGTATATTATTTATTATTAATTTTCAATTTTATCAAACCGTTGGCGAATAGTAGGTAATAATTACTTGCTTTAGCTGACATAAAACCAACAAAGTCATGAAAAAAAACAACAGAAAAGAAAGTGTCATCAATGGTAAGAATGTGTTGAGAACTGTAGCGTTGGCTAGTTCTTGTCTTGCAGTAGCAGCAATGCTTGCACCTGCAACTCCTGTAATCGGAGGAATTGGGCTTGTTTGTTCTAAGATAATCCCATCTTGGTTGCGAGGACACGCATTCTTTTAATGCCCTCATTTTGCATCGCTTCTATACAGACGATGTTTGTGTAGAAGCATGCAAAAGATGGTAAGTGAGTTATGTAACATTTTGAAAAATCTTTAAAAAATCAAAGATATGAAGAAAGTAAGTGAAAAAACAGTCATCAATAGTGCGTCAGCAACATGTAGCGCTCAGGCAACAAACAACTATATGCAGTACCCAAAGTACCGTAACAAACAAGGACATGGTTGGGCTGCAGAAGATGCTAATGCAATGGCAGACCGTCTTTCTGGAAAGAAAGTAGAACAGGTTGGTCGTGACAACTGCCTTAATGGTGCAGATCGCATTAGCAATGGTATCGAAATTCAGACGAAGTATTGTTCTTCCCCATCTAAGACTATAGGGGCTGCTTTTTCTGATGGCTCGTATCGCTATGGTGGAATGAAACTTGAAGTTCCAAAAGAGCAGTACGATGAGTGTGTTCGATTGATGGCTGATAAGATTCGTTCTGGTCAAGTTCCAGGTATAACAGACCCTGCAGTGGCAAAAGATATAGTCATTAAGGGCAATTGTACCTACAATCAAGCGGTGAACATTGCCAAAGCTGGAACTTTGGATTCTGTTAAGTTTGATGTAAAGACCCAATCGGTTTCTTGTTCTATCACCTGTGGTTTTTCCTTTGTGCTTGGATATGCTAATGCTATCCGTAGTGGTAAAAGTCATGGTGAAGCCCTCAAAACAGCGTCTGTGCAAATGGCCAAGTCTGGAGGTACTTCTTTGGTTGTAGGTGTTGGAACACAACAGTTACTCCGTACAACAGTTGGTCGCTCCATGGCAGCTGCTGCAACAAGCTCTGCCAGGACCATACTTGATGTTGCAACAGCAACTCAAGTCGGGAAGACTGTTGTCGAGAAGACGGCTTCGGCGTTAGTTGGCAAGGAAGTCGTTGGACAGGCTGCGAAGAATGTAATCGCTAAGGGTATGCGAACTAACATGATAACAGGTGGAATCATGCTGGCAGCACAGACGATACCTGATGCTGTGAAAATGTGTAAGGGAAAGATGTCGGCTGGCGAGTTTGCCGAAAACACAACAAGTAATGCAGCCGGAATTGGTGCAGGCTATGCTGGTGGAACCTTTGGCGCAGCGTTAGGAACTTTTGTTTGTCCTGGAGTTGGAACAGTTATAGGTGGACTTGTCGGTGGAGTTGCAGGTGGCCTTGCTGGTTCTTCCGTTGTACGTGGAGTATTCTCGCTTTTTAAGTGAGAATACTCGCAGTAAAGCATAAGTTTTTGAGTTTTTTGTAGAACACTTAGAAGGATAAATTATGAGCAAGATAGATTTAGTGGGCATATTAGTAAGGCAACTTTGTGAGGTGGATGACCATGAGAGCGATTTGGCAGAAGATGCTTTGTACGATTTTGTGAGCAATCCTAATACATCACTTCCTGAAAAACAAGATGCATTAGCTTTGATAGAACGGAAAATCAAGCATATTGCTGAAGAGATTGGTTTCTTCGAGGAAGAAGATATTTCTGTTAGGATAAGTGATAAAGATAAGTTTGCGCTATATTCGCTTCTTGTAGCTCGACGTTATCTGATGGATCAGATAATGGGTGAGCCAAGCAAGGATTACGTGGAACGTGTCTCTTACCAAAGTGATAAGTTGGCAATACTGATGGGCGAATGTTTGAAGCAAGGTACTGAGATGTGGAATGCTGTTAAGAATTCTTCATCTTTTAAGGCGAATGACTATCTGCAATATGGGGAGTATGTCTTAGAATATAAGGCTGATTCTTGTCAGGCGGTATTGGCTTTGGAAGACGATGATGTCTATGGTTCGGCTTTTCCTTTCATACATCGGCTGATTTACACTCTTGGTGAACAGATAAATCTGTTTGACAATAACTTGATGAAGAAAAAACTGATATTGGATGCTCTTGCAGATAAAGGTTGGGCTGCGGAGGATTTGCCATCTGAGGTCACTAGTTGGGATGAAAGTGTGCTCTTTACTCCAGCTTTTGAAAAAATCAAGATATGTCCAGCACTACTTGCTTTGCATTGTTCTTTGCCATACAGTATTCCTGATATTGTGAGGATGAACAACTTTGTTAGCAGAACAGCCATTACGTGCGAGAAAAGCTTTAGTGAAGATACTTACCATGTCAATGATGATATGATGGATATGTAAGTGTTTTGTGAGTAATAACAAATAAAAGATAGAAATTATGGAAAAGAATATCAAGAAAAGAGTATGTAGGTTGGCTGCGGTATTGAGTGCCGTGCTGGTAGTATTATTTGGCTATTGGTTCTTCTTGAACCCTCATGGCTATTGGCAAAAGAAGAAGGAGGCAGAGAAGAATGAATATATGGATAGGAGGATGCTTTGGCGGAAGTCGGAGAAAATGACCATGCAACAGATGTTGTCGGATATGACGCTAATGGCTAAGGGGGATTCGGTCCTGGTTTGTTGGCTAACTGGTCTCTCGCTTCCCGTTTATCGTGACTTCATTCATGGTACTGCGCAACCTACAAGGAATGCTTGGGCTGAGACGAGATATTGGTATATGTCTTCTCTCGCTAAAGGCAGAGAATGGATGGAGGAACGTGCCAAGACGAGGATTCACAAGAGCCTGATCTTTGTGGAATCGAGTAGATTTCAGGTGCAGAAGGATTCCTAGAAGGATTATCTCAATGAGAAACCTACTCATACGGAGATTGAATATAACAAGATGTATCCAGCTTTTGGTAAATCTACTGATAAAGAGTTTGAAGATAGGAGAAAAGTGTAGATTCTAACTTAAAAGTGTACCTGTCTGGAGCAGCTGGACAGGAACGAATTGCCTGAGGGAATCAAGCACTTGTTGCCAAGGTTGGAAACGCTGGACTTCATACATGAGCACAGAAATGTCGTCCTTTATGGAAACCCCGGTATGGGAAAGACACATGTAGCGACAGCCTTGGCCATAAAGGCATGCATGGAGGGGATGTACGTGCTCTTCAACCACCTCTCGCTTAGGGCTGACACCAAGTCTACCATCATTACGACAAACCTCGCCTTTGATCGATGGGGAGAAATCATAAAGGATAAGGTGTTGGTGACTGCTCTGGTTGACAGACTCACACACAATGCTTTCTTGGTAAACATGAATGGGGAGTCATACAGATTAAAAGAAACTAAGAAATTTAATGAGCAAAACAGATGATTTTATGGATTTTATTTGGTTGTTTGATTATTTAAGCATACCTTTGCAAGCGGTTTGGAGTGGTACACTTTTAATTAGTATATACAGAGAAAAGAGTATAAACGTTTTTGGCGCATGGATCGTTCTTCTTGCCTAATTTGGTGAGGCATCTCTTTGACGGCGATGTCCTTTTCAAGGCTACCAATTGTACTACAGGTTATCATGTTGCCTGGTGGATAGTTACAGTCGGTTCGTGCATCGGTTGACTCGTTGATGCAACCTTCTCTTTTATGAAGGCATCGGCATTTGTAGGTAGTGATAAAGAATAAATTAATATAAATACGATGAATAGTATGGTTGATAAAAAAGCTGCAAAGCGTGAGAAGATGATGAACATGCCATCATATCGTCTGATGGTAGGTGCGGCGAAGTATATGGACAAGTGGTTCTTGGATCCTATCCTTGGTTTCATCCTTCCTGTCGGTATCGGTGATGCTTTGACGAGCGTGTTTGCGTTTCCATTCATCTATTACAGTCTTTGCGTGGTTAAGTCGATTCCGCTGACTTTGGCTGTCATCTATAATATCTTGATGGATGTGCTGATAGGTGCCATACCTTTCTATATTGGTGATGTGCTGGATGTATTCAAGCGTTCGTATGTTGAAAACTTGAAGCTGATTACAGGCTATATCGAGGATGATAAGGAGATTATCAATAAGGTGAACAAGAAGGCATTCTGGACGGCTGTGTTCATCGTCGTGCTTTGCTGGTTGATTTATGTGGTGATTTCGTGGGCCATTCGCTTGGGAACCATGGCTTATGATTGGATAGTTTCATTGTTCTAAAATATGAATAGCAACATTTTCTTCTTGCCTTTTATTGGTAGGTATTATGCCAATGGAGGCTTGTTCGGTAAGCGAATAATGATATTGGGCGAGAGCCACTATTGTGACGGAGGTTGCTGCGACTGCGGCAACTGCCGTCTATGTAGGCAGTGTGCAAAGTTTACGCAGGATGTCCTCCGTGACTTTCTCGATGAGAGAAAGGAGCGTCAGAACTGGATGCGGACTTTCGTGAAGTTCGAACGGTCGCTTGTTGGAAAGATGACCGATTGGGCGTTGAAACGGAAGATATGGGATTCTGTTATGTTCTATAACTATCTGCAAGTGGCGATGGGTGGTCCTCGTAAGGCTGGTACGTCAGCGCAATACAAACAGGCTGCCAATGCTTTCTTTGAGGTTATAGATAAGTATGAGCCTGAATGTATTATCGTTTGGGGTAAGCGACTATGGAACAATATGCCAAACGAACGATGGCAGGATGGCGAAGATATCGTAGTGGACGGCAGTCACATTGCTACGGGATATTATCTCTTGAGCAATGGCAAGCGAGCAAAGGTCGTGGCTGTATATCATCCTTCCGGGGGATATTCCTGGGATTATTGGCATAAGGTGATACAAGGTCTGCTTGCATCAATCTGACAGATTATTGGTGCTACACATTTGTACGGTATTAATATAAGGATATAACATTTTGTTAGACCGACAAAATGTTATATCTTTGCAATCGACAGAGGTAATAATCTCTGTATATTATAAACTAACATTATTAAATAAATAACATATATAAGATATGATTAAAGACGAAAAGATAGATAAGGAGTTGCAAGGGAAAGGTGTTAAATTCCTACCTTTTGTGGGCGACCAGTATTGGTACGGCATATCCTTTAACGATAATGGCGAGCTTGTGCTTGGTACGGAAGCAAAGCCGGGGAAGAAGGTGCTGGTTCTTGGAGAAAGCCACTATTGTGATGACGATTGGAAGGATGAAGAACTTTATACGTTTACAAGAGATGTTCTTGATTGCTATTTAGATTCTGAAGAACGATATAGTTGGATGAGAACCTTCGTTAAGTTTGAACGTGCATTGTCTAATACAGTCACAAAATTTGAAGATAGTAAAAACATTTGGAAACATTTAATGTTCTATAATTATCTCCAACGTCCATTGCGAGGAACACAAATGGCAGGTGATTCGGAAGATTATGAGAAAGCGAAGACTCCCTTCTTTACCATTTTAAAGCTATATCAACCTGATTATATTATAGTTTGGGGACGTAGGCTTTTTGATAATTTGCCTTCTGAGAATGGTGTGGAGGGTAAATATATGCCGAGAATTAATATAAACTCTTGGAGCTATAAGATAGGAGATAAAATGATTAAGGTTTTACCAATTTATCATCCTTCTGTTGGTTTCTCTTGGGATTATTGGCATAAGATTATTGTCGTTTTTTTAAAGTGATTTGTTATGAGAATTACGGATTTTGAAAAGAATTTTTTGGGAATAGATGGAGGAAATGATGAATTTAATCCATATGTTATACGTCTATTTCATACATTGCTGCAGAAGGTGGAGATGGATCCTTATAGGCAATGGACGCATGATTTGCTACGTAATTACGTGAATGCATCATACTATTTTTGTAGCAATTTAAATGATATTCCTAAAGTTAAGATAGCATCTCAAGATGCTAAAGCTATTCGTAAAGCTAAGATAGCATCTCAAGAGGCTAAGTCTAAGGAACAAAAGGAACAAGAGAAACAAGAGAAAAAAAACGAGTCTCCACAAGTAAATCTTTATGAAGATGAAGACACTAATTTAAAAGTTTTTTTTACAGGTTTATATACTCCTGGTACATATCAAGGATTAAAGAACGGATTGTATTTTGTTATTAATCCTTCTGTAGAACCAAAAATTTCAGTAAAGACTAGGAAAGAAATATTTGAGGCTGATCAAAAAGAAATTGATGGGGAAAAAGTGTTAAGGCAGATTGATCATAGAGATTCTTTTGAAAATGAATTAGTTGGTGTTGAGGACTTGAATATTAACAAAATAAGTCTACTAGATAAAATGTCTCCTGAAGATGCAAATGAAATAATAAAAAAGAAAAGAATTAACGATAAAATAAATGGAAACCCTTGGCTTCATATTTTAAGGGATGGCATAGACAACCTTCCAACAGATTTTGTCCTAAGTTTCTTCAATAAATGGTTTGAAGTTCCTAGTCCTGTTGCTAGATATGAAAATAGAAAAATTTGGATAGAGGAATGCATTAAGCATTCTTGTTCTAATAATGAGGACAATAGTTTTATGTATTATCAAGAAATAATGTTAGATACGATGCAGGCAATATTAGATAAGTCGAATATACATAATCTACCTGTTTACTTTTACATAAAAGAAAGTACATATAACTATTTGTTGCCAATGTATTTACTGAATTCTGGAAAACCAGACTTTTGTATAGTATTGAAGCATATGAAAGATATGCATGGTAAATATACTGGCACATGGGAACCTGTTACCTCTTTAGACATGGATGAGGTATATTGTAATATTCGAGTGTTTGGAAAGGATGCGATAGAACGTGTCCGTGACTGGTGGTAATTAAAATAGGTGGTGAAATGCGTCAAGTAAAAGGCAATATTTTTAATGGAGATAGTTATAAAGCGATTTTTGCACGGGTAATCTACAAGCGGCTCATGAGTCGTGAGTGGGTTACTCTTGCAGAGATAATGAGTGACTATCTTGTAAAACCATGCGAGAATCCATCGAAAGAAGAGCACTATGGAGAACTTAAAAAGGCTTTCGGTGAGATAAAGGTGCTTATTATAGAGAAAGTGGGTAAAGACAGCATTGAGGTAGAAGGTAACAATCGCAATCAACGTTTTCGATATAAAGGCAATATAGACGATCCCTTGTCCGACTTGTACAATTATGGTAGGGTTATCCGTGATTTGAAAACGTATTGGCAATTCTGTCAAGACTCTGCCGGGTTCTTTCCTGAATCATGGCTGGAATACTTCTTCAAAGAATGTCAAGACCTTTTGGAGATTAAGAAGAAAAAGGAAGATGGCGAACAGGTGTTGAGTGCCAGCTTGGATAGAAAGCTAACGAATATAGAATTGCTGCCGTTTCTTTATGAAACAATCATCCAAAAGAAGGTCCTGCAGATTGAATACAAACCATACAACAAGAAATGCCAAACACAGATCGTTCATCCCCATATGTTGAAGGAATTTAATGGAAGATGGTATTTGTTCGGTTATGAGGAAGGTGATGTACCTATGCATATTTGCAATATAGCCTTAGATAGGATATGTGCGAAGCCGAAAACATGTAATGGCGTGACATACCAGTCAGCACCAAAAGGATACTACGATGATTTATTTAAGAATCTTGTTGGCGTAACTCACTATAAGCGTGCAACTGCATACACGATTCATGTGCAAGCTCATAGCAATTATATGTTTAAACTGACAGAAACGAAGCCTATTCACCAAAGCCAGCAGACAACCATCCCTTTCGGTAAGCATGAAGACGGAGAATATGGCGAGTTTACAGTCTATGTTGAGCTAAACAATGAGTTTATAGGTCGTATCCTGCAAATGGGAGCTGGTCTTGAAATTGTTGGTCCTGATGAAGTGAGGAGAGAGTTCAAAAAACGTACGGCTGAGCTTGCCAAGCTGTATGAATAGCAAAACGAGAGTGTAAAAAACATCTAATTTTACACTCTCATGTCCGTTAATTATCCCACCGCAGGCTATTCATGGGAGTATTGGTATCGTCCGCTCTCTTCTAATATGGACTTGTATTGTTCACAACAATTCAATATCTTTGTCATGGATAAGGCTTTCAGTAATCTAAACGTCACTTTCATTGTGCTTGTTTGCACTATCTCTTAACCATTGAAACTAACTATTCGCTGTTTCGGCTGAAAAGCAGACTCAGTATCATACAATAACTTAAAAACTGAATGCTTATGAGTTAAAGATATTCTAAGGCAATATTTGATTATGTCTTTTGTTAATAAAAAATATAAGCAAATAGTCTGTATCACAGAAAGTTTTAAATAGAAATAATAATATTTGGACTTCTGCTACCATTTGACATATCTGTATAGTTATTTCGCAGCCGAAATCAAATGTATAACTATATAAGGTAATGTAACAATGGAAAAGAACATCAAGAACACAGTGTGTTGGTTGGCTGTGGTATTGAGTGCCGTGCTGGTAGTATTTTTTAATTTTCTGTCATATTTTGGTCTTTGCAGTTAAAAAAGTTCCGGAAAATTTGGTGGTTATCTTGATAATTACTACATTTGCAGAAGGATACTCCACCTCATCATATCGTGAGTTGGGTATTTCCTTAGTTAAATAAAAAAAGAATGGAATATCAAGAAATAGAGGCACTTATAGCCTTAAAAGAAAGTAAAAATTTGGAGTTTAAAGAATCGACAGGTCAATTAGACCGTTCGATGGAAACTTTATGTGCCTTTCTTAATGGCGATGGTGGTATTGTACTTTATGGAGTAAAGGACAATGGAAATGTTGTAGGTCAAGAAGTTTCTGATAGTACAAAACGTGCTATTGCTGAGGCTATTAATCGTATCGAACCTTTTGTGTCTTTGGAAATAAATTATGTCCGAATTCCAAATTCTGATAAGTTTGTTATAATTGTCAATGCGGAAAAACAACGTTTTATGCGTCCTTTCGCTTACAAAGGTAGGGCTTATCTTCGTATAGAAAGTACTACTACGGTAATGCCGCAAGAGCAATATAACCATTTGTTGATGCAACGTGGTGGAAAATATGGTTGGGAAGCAATGGTCAATCCCGATTTGAAAATATCGGACCTTGATGAGAATGCCATTCTTGGTGCAGTTTATTGATAACCAAAGAGCGCAAGGTAATATTTATATCTTGCTTGATGCAGCAATGGCTTTTTTCTTTAAGCATCTTTCTTTGTCTGGGAAGATAAATGGACTTTATCGAGAAGAAGAATTGAGTATTCCTTACAAGGCTTTGCGTGAATGTTGTATCAATTCACTTTGCCATCGTTCGTACCATCATCCTGGTAGTTCTGTCAGCATAGCTATTTATGATGATAGGGTAGAGGTTATCAATACAGGAACATTTCCGGCAGATTTGCCCGTTGAGCGATTGATGCAAGAGCATGATTCCAAACCTCAAAATCCAATCATTGCCAATGTGCTTTATAAGAGCAAGATTCTTGAAAGTTGGGGACGTGGTATTGGTACGATGGTAGATGAATGTAAACGTGTTGGATTACCTGCGCCAGAATTCAAAACAGATGGTAATTTCGTGACTGTAGTCTTTAAATATAACCGTGATGGTGTTAACCTACAGTTGGTAAATAGCAATCCAACAAGTACCCAACAAGTACCCAACAAGTATTGGAACTTGTCGGAATATTGAAGGATGGAGAGTATTCTGTTAGAGAAATCATGTCTTTTTTAATGTTGAAGGATAGGGTGAATTTCTTGTATAAATACTTAACACCAGCATTGGAAGAAGGATTGGTTTCCATGAAATATCCTGATAATCCAAAGCACCCAAAGCAGAAGTATATGCTAACAGAAAAAGGACGAAAGATATTGGAAAAATAGAATGAATAGCAGTAATCTATGTGTTTAATACTTTTTTCTTGATGTTCTGTCACCATTTGACATATCTATATAGTTATTTTGCAGCCGAAATCAAATGTATAACTATATAAGGTAATGTAACAATGGAAAAGAACATCAGGAAAAGAGTGCGTAGGTTGGCTGCGGTATTGAGTGCCGTGCTGGTAGTATTATTTGGCTATTGGTTCTTCTTGAACCCTCATGGCTATTGGCAAAAGAAGAAGGAGGCAGAGAAGAATGAATATATGGATAGGAGGATGCTTTGGCGGAAGTCGGAGAAAATGACCATGCAACAGATGTTGTCGGATATGACGCTAATGGCTAAGGGGGATTCGGTCCTGGTTTGTTGGCTAACTGGTCTCTCGCTTCCCGTTTATCGTGACTTCATTCATGGTACTGCGCAACCTACAAGGAATGCTTGGGCTGAGACGAGATATTGGTATATGTCTTCTCTCGCTAAAGGCAGAGAATGGATGGAGGAACGTGCCAAGACGAGGATTCACAAGAGCCTGAATTTTGTAGAATCGAGTAGATTTCAGGTGCAGAAGGATTCCTTGAAGGATTATCGTAAAGAGAAACATCTTGTGGAATGGAAACTCGGGAGTACAATATAGATGGTAAACGAATAAAGGTTTTGTCGGTTTGTCATCCTGCTGCTGATTATTCATGGGATTATTGGCATGAAATAATAGTTGATTTTTTAAATGGAGATTCAATAGAAACAATGGATTCGGTTTGAATTGAACAAGGGTCTTGATTATATTGCTGTTTAAGACCTTAAAAAGAAATAGCAGCTAGATTGCATAATGTCAAATTAAACTTTTAACGAACTCGTTTATTCGAGTAAACTCATAGATATAATTATGAAACTTACAAAATTTGAACAAAAATTTTTAAGAACACAATCGGATGAAGAGTGTTTTGTTGCTGAAGCAGTTTATATTGGTTCCATTTGTTGTTAATGAAAGTAGAAGCAGATCCTTATAGACTATGGAATCATGATTTGTTGCGCAATTATGTAGATGCATTCTACGAATTATCTTTATGTATTAATGAAAGAAATGATTCGAAAGGTAATCCTAATAAAAAAGAAATAAACTCTCAAAAGCCAATTAATATTTATACTGATGCAGATTCTAACTTAACGTTATTTTTACAGGCTTATATTCTCCAAAATCCTATCAGGGTTTGAAGAATGGATTGTATTTCGTGTATGATTCTAAGAAAAAGTATGTGTTGACTAGGAAAGAAATTTTACAGGAGGATAAATATAAAGAAGTAAAGGATTTGTTGAGTAAAATTATTCATCGGGATTCTTTTGAAAATGAATTATGGAATAATAAAGATTTGGAAATAACAGAAATACCAACTCCCTAACGGTTAAATTCTCAAACTGCATATAACGATATTCTTAAAGCTAAGAATGACGGGACTAAACTTCATGGGTGGTTGCATATCTTGTATGATGGTAGTGATAATCTTCCAACAGAATTTGTGAAGAGTTTCTTTTGTTTGGGATTTGAAAATATAAATATAGAAAAAAGGAATGAATATAGAAATATAAAGATAAAAAAAATGGCTGAGGCAGGAGATGAAAGTTTTGAATTTTATCAAAAAATACTAATAGAAACATTCGAATCTCAAAAAAATATAGATGAATTACCTATTATATTCTATAAGAAGCATAAAAAATATAACTATCTTTTACCAATGTATCTGCATAATTCAACAAAACCAGATTTTTGTATAGTATTAGAAAAAAATGAAAACGATAGTTCGTGGTATCCAGTGACTTCTCTAAATATGGATGAGGTCTATTGTAATATTCGTATCTTTGGAAAATATGCTATTTTAAGTGTCCGAAATTGGTGGTAATAATAATTACGGTAAAGGATATCTTTCGCTCTGTTTGGGCTTGTAGAGTCGAGAAAAACTCAGCCTTTTATAGAGATTGGGTCTTATGTGTGTAGAATGGCTTGTTGCTGTCGATATAGCAGTTTTTGCAGTTTTTGTCCTTTGCGATAAAAAAAGCAAAAAATTTGGTGGTATCAAGAATATTGCTTACTTTTGCATAAGAAAGGTTGCATCTCGACAATTTAAGCAAGCTTGATTGCGCTCGATTTGCACTTTTTGCGTTAGAGTTGGAGCAGACGGAAAAGAACGGCTGCGATGAAGGCTCGAATGAATGAGCGTATTGAACATTATTCTAGAATAGAAATGTGGAAGTTTCGAAATCTGCTTGGATAGTGAACAATATCACTCACGCCTTGGGATTATTGTATCTTGTCAGTAAAGGCAAGAAATGATATATCTTTTGGCGTGGGCTATTGTTTGATGCAGGCAGATAGGTCCTTCCACAACCTCTATTCTGGCGTAAAGACAATAGTCCCACGCCTATTCATTTACTCTAATAAATTTTAATAAAGCTTTGGGATTGGCTTATTAGAAATGTTAATAAAGGTATGAAACAAAAAGTTTTTCTATTGTTCTTTAGCTGCTTTATGACATTGTTTGTTCAAGGCAAAGATGATAACACTTTACGTTCCTTGGTTTTTTCCCCACGAATGTACTATGAGGGGTGTGAAGCTGCTGCGTTTAAAAATGGTTCATTCGTCACTTATCATACAAATGATGGTTATAATTCATTTGTTAAAGATGTAGAGTATTCGTCAGACTATTCGTCGGTTTTAACTTATTATTTAAATCCGAAAGATGCTAATCTTAGTGGTTATACTTTTAAGATTATAGCTAATATTGGTAATCTTGATGGTGGAAGAAGTCGTGGTCAAAAATTAGATTCCGTTTCTCTTTTTGATATAGAGAGTGATAAAATGACCGTCAATAATGGAAAGTTATGCCTACCTGTGAAAATAACTCAAGAAAACAAAGAGAAAATAAAGTTTAATCCTAATCATCAAGTATTAACGTTCGCTTTAATGGCTCATCGGGATGAATCGGTAGAAAGTGAAGAAACAACGGTGGTTTCAGATTATGGAGTTGTTTGTTTCTCTACTCATGAAGAAAAAACTATGGATATTAGCTTTAAGGGGATATCATGGTGGGATGAAGAAGGAGATTATTCGATAGACTTACCTACACATGTTTTCCAAGTTACCGAAGATAATTTGGATAATATCAAAGATAGCATTATAGTAAGCGGTGATGATGGACATCCTGTTAACATTCATAAGGTTTCAACCGATGCGAATGGAATTACCAAATGCTGTTTGGCTGTTGAAGATGGTTCAGAGAAAGTATATGGATATACCTACGTTCAGGTAAAACTCCTGCAAAATATAACCGCAATAAATTCTCCTATTGACAATAGTCGTGGAGACAAAGATTGTAATGTATATAACATTCTTGGTCAAAAAGTTAGTGGAGTTTCCAAAGGACTATATATTAAGAAAGGTAAGGTGTTTTTTAAGCATTAATGCTTAGAAAAAGATTGTTAATAAACTTGTGGCATTGGGAATATACTCCTTTCCTTGCAGAAGAAAGTGGCTCAACTGAAAGAACGTATCAAAGAAAGCGCCAAAGTGCAGGAGAGCGATGCATGTAAACGTACTTTTCATCGTTGTCGTGAGAATATCCAGTCGCAGTTTGGCATTACAGTGGAATGTAACAAGAGCGATATCGTGTTACAACCTGCTTTCGTGAGATACTTCAAACAACGGTGGTACGTTGTGGGAGTGAAGAATTCAAATGCAGAGGTAGATGTGAGAAAGCTCGTTCGCTGTCTTCCTTTTGACCGCATCAGTTTCCTGAAGCTTATTTGCGAGAAGCATCCGTTGTCGGCAAAGATGAAGAAGTTTCTGACTCCAGAGAATTATTATGAAGATTGCTTCGGCATCTATCGGATGGAAGATGTACCCGTGGAGAAAATCCGCATCCGTGCCTTCTATCCGGAATACAATTACATCGAGGAGGTTCCGCTGCACGAGAGTCAGCAGAAAGTAAAGAAGTCGAAAGATGGAATGTATCGGGAATATACCCTCACTGTTCGCCCCAGCCGTGATTTCCTTCAGGAACTGTTATGGCATGGCAGAAATATCATCGTACTGAAGCCTGAGAGCTTGAGGCAGGAGATGATTGGTATCTTAAAGGATATGACGAAGAGTTATGAGACGGGCGAATGCCTGAATGGGGAGGAATAAGGGCTTTATGTTTCTCTTCAGGAAAATGGAAAATTCAAGGGTCTAAGCTACATTGCTAAAAATCCCGGCAAGAGAATAGCTGCATTTCAGAAAGTAAACAATACCTATAAATGATGATTTTGATTTTTGAAAGTTCATACCAAGTAAAAACCGGCCGTCAGAATGCATCGTTTATATGCGTTCTAATGACCGGCTTGTTTCTCTTTCTTTTTCTTTAAAATAGAGAATTGGCTGTATTTTATAAGTGATCCCGTAGGACAGACAAAGCGACAGTATGGTCGCATGATTACCGTTGAGAGTGCCACGAAGGTTATGGCAATGGCTATGTAATAGGTTTGCTCTATCGTTTTTATATTCCTTCAGTCAGGAACTTGCGAAGATGCAGGTGCGTGATGCCGTCATCATCATTTTTGGTGAGCAGAG
>ERZ791912.714-NODE-714-length-18625-cov-54.873344_pt1 | contig 18625 bp, 10 predicted proteins | sample MGYA00510141_ERZ791912 | MGnify/ENA primary metagenome ERZ791912 (study PRJEB30046, sample SAMN00792082) | human gut metagenome | study: EMG produced TPA metagenomics assembly of the A metagenome-wide association study of gut microbiota in type 2... | reverse complement strand
CTCCACCTCGGGGCAAGAGGAGGGGGCAAAAAGATGATGATAACTCCTTGTGAGTAATCATATAAGAAAAGTAGTGAGAAAGAAATAACAAACATTATATATTCATTTAAACGAGGGAGATTTATGGAAAAAAGACTCATGACAGTAGTTGCAGGTCTTGCTCTTAGCACGAGCATGGCTTTTGCACAAAGTCAAATCTCTGGTAATGTTACTGCTTCTGAAGATGGTAGCCCTGTTATCGGTGCTTCTATCAAGGTTGTAGGAACTAACACAGGTACAGTTACCGACATTGACGGTAACTTCACATTAAGCGCTCCAGCTGGTGCCAAGCTGGAAATTACTTATATCGGCATGCAGAGCAAGTCTGTAAAGGCTGGCAAGAACATGAAGATTGTTCTGGATGCAGACAATCATTCTTTGGACGAGGTGATGGTTGTTGCTTACGGTACAGCAAAGAAGAGCTCTTTCACTGGTTCTGCTGCAGTTCTTAAAAGCGATGAAATTGCCAAGATTTCAAACTCTAATGCCGTTTCTGCCTTGACTGGTAAGGTGTCTGGTGTACAGATTAATGCAGCTACAGGTCAGCCTGGTCAGGAAAGTTTTAATATCCGTGTTCGTGGTATTAGCTCTATCAATGCTGGCAATGCTCCTTTGATTGTTGTTGATGGTTCACCTTACGATGGTGATATGAACTCTATCAACCCAAGCGATATTGCTTCTATGACCGTATTGAAGGATGCTGCTTCTGCTGCTCTTTATGGCGCTCGTGGTGCCAACGGTGTTGTTATCATCACTACAAAGAGTGGTCGTGAGGGTTCTACTTCATTTACATTCGATGCTAAGTGGGGTTCTAACTCTAAGGCTCTTCCTGATTATAATATAGTTAAGAGTCCTGCTAAGTACTATGAGACTTGGTACGCAGCTTTGAACAATTATGCTCAGAATAAGTTGGGTTACAGTGCTAGCGAGGCTTATGGTTGGGCAAACAAGAATATGATCAACTCTGCTGATTATGGCTTGAACTATAACGTTTATTCTGTACCTACAGGTGAGAATCTTATTGGTGTAAATGGTAAGCTTAACCCTAATGCTACATTGGGTAATGTTATCAATTACAAGGGTCAGGAGTATATGTTGATGCCTGATGATTGGAGAGATGCTACCTATCAGAATGGTTTGCGTCAGGAATATACCCTTACTGCTACTGCTAACAGTACACAGGGTTCATTCTATGGTTCTGCTAACTATTTGAAGAATGAAGGTATCACTATGGGATCTGATTATGCTCGTTTCACAGGTCGTATGAAGGCTGACTATCAGATTAAGTCTTGGTTGAAAGTTTCTGGTAATATGAACTATACCCATAGTAATTCTAACTATTTGGGTGGTGATGGTGATAGCGCCGATTCTGGCAATATGTTTGCTGTAAACAGCGTTGCTCCAATCTATCCTTTGTACATCCGTGATGGTAAGGGTAATATCATGCTCAACCAGACTACCAACATGAACTCTTATGATTATGGTGATGGTACTGTAATCGGTTTGATGCGTCCTGTTTTCCAGCAGTCTAACCCTATCAGTGATGTTCAGTTGGCGACCAATAACGTAGAGGGTAATACATTCAATGCTGTAGGTTCTGCTGAGGTTCGTTTCTTGAAGGACTTTAAGTTTACTTCTACCAATAGTACTATGGTAGATGAGGCTCGTCAGTCTAATTTGAGCCAGCCTTTCTTTGGTCAGCCTGCTAAGTCAAATGGTTATGTATCAAAGTCTCATATCCGTAGATGGTCTTACAACTTCCAGCAGTTGCTCAACTGGCACCACCAGTTTGGCGAGCATGATGTTGAGGCTATGGTAGGACATGAGTACTATCGTACACGCTACTATGTATTGGCAGGAAGCAAGAGCAATATCTTCTCTATCTACAATTCAGAATTGGATGCAGCTATTGTTGATGGTAGCATTAGTTCATATACAACCGATTATAATACAGAAGGTTTCTTTGGACGTGCACAGTATAACTATGCACAGAAGTACTTCGGTTCATTCTCTTATCGTCGTGATGCTTCTTCTCGCTTCGATCCTGATAATCGTTGGGGTAACTTCTGGTCATTCGGTGGAGCATGGATCCTCTCTAAGGAGAGCTGGTTTAACTCTTCATGGATTGACGAGTTGAAGTTGAAGGCTTCTTATGGTGAGCAGGGTAATGACAACATTGGTGACTATTTGTACACCGACCGTTATTCTATTGGTAACTCAAACGGTAGTATCTCTTTGAAGCCATCTTCTACCAAGGGTAACCGCAAGATTAGCTGGGAGAAGGGCGGTAACTTGAATATTGGTACTGAGTTCTCTCTTTGGAAGGGTCGTTTGACTGGTAGTGTAGAATATTTCTATCGTAAGACAACCGATATGTTGGCATTCTTCTCATTGCCTGTATCTTATGGATACTCTGGTTACTATGACAATGTAGGTGATATGCGTAACTCTGGTGTCGAGTTGGAGTTGAATGGTGATATTATCCGTACCAAGGACTTTACATGGAGTGCAAATTTCAACTTTACAGCATATAAGAACAAGATTACTTCTATGCCAGATGAGAAAAAGGCTATTACCGTTGATGGCGTAAGAGGTTATGCTGGTGGTGGTTACTTCTATGGTGAAGGTCAGCCTATCTATACATGGTATATGGCAAAATATGCAGGTGTAGATAAGGAGACTGGTGAGGCTCTTTACTATAAGGATTCAGAAAATGGTGAGACCACAACTACTAATGCCAGCGAGGCAACTATGCACCTTTGCGGTACAGCATTGCCAGATGCATACGGTGGTTTCGGTACAAGCGTGTCATATAAGGGATTTGATTTCTCTATGGACTTCACTTATCAGTTGGGTGGTAAGATCTATGATTCTTCTTATGCATCATTGATGAGTATTTCTAGAGGTCGTTCTTTCCATGCAGACTTGCTTGATGCTTGGACTCCATCTAACACTTCATCTGATATTCCACGCATTCAGTATGGTGACTCTTATGCTGCATATACATCAGACCGATTCCTCGTATCAGGTTCGTACTTGAGCTTGCAGGATGTAACTTTGGGCTATACACTCCCACGTGCGTTGTGCTCTAAGGTTGGAATCAACAAGGTTCGCGTTTACGCTACAGGCTCTAATCTGTGGCTTTGGTCAAAGCGTCAGGGTCTTGACCCACGTCAGAGCATCACCGGTGCAACATCAAACGCATACTATTCACCAATTCGTACAATATCTGGTGGTATTACTGTAACATTCTAATTTTTATAAAGAAAGAATTATATGAAAAAGAGTTTAATATATGGCCTTTCTGCTTTGACTCTTGTTGCATCAACGATGTCATTGACTAGTTGTATCGAAGAGACAGAGCCTACACGTTCTGCAACAACATCACAGGTACAGCAGTCATCTTCTGCAACAGAAGCACTTTTGATGGCTATTCCTGCATATTCAACAGCTAGCTATTTCAGCGATCGTTATGATTGGGCTTTTGGTTATGGTGCAATTATGCATATTCGTGACATCCAGTCTAGTGATCTCTGTGCAACAGACGATGCTGGTTATTATCAGTTCAGCTATTTTGCAGAGAATAAGTATGCAGGACGTGATTATATCTTTGCACAGTATCTGTACAACTATCAGACAAAGTTTGTTAATACAACAAACAATGTGATTTCTGCAGTTAATCCAGAGAGTGCAACAGATATCCAGAAGGGTTATCTTGGTGCAGCATACGCATATCGTGCATTGCTTTATCTGGATATGGCACGTGAGTATGAGTATCTTCCAACTGATGGTACTGAGCCAAAGAGTCCTTATGGTAATGATGTTGCTGGTCTCACAATCCCTATTGTAACAGAAAAGACAACAGAGGCTGAGGCTCGTGACAACAAGCGTGTTACACGTGAGGAAATGAAGGAATTTATTAAGAGCGACCTTGACAAGGCTGCTGAATATATTCCTATGTTGAATAAGACAACCAAGACACTGCCTCACCTGGATTGTGTATATGGTCTCTATGCTCGCTTGTATATGTGGGTTGAGGACTATGCTAACGCAGAGAAGTATGCTCGCATGGCTATCAACGAATATAAGGGCAAGCCAATGACTCAGGAGGAGAGCTTGAACACCACAACTGGTTTCAACGATCTTTCTAAGTGGATGTGGGGTGCACAGGATACTAAGGAGTCTTTGTGGAACAACTTGGCAAACTGGGCTTCTATGGTATCTAATGAGACTAGCTATGGTTATGCTGGTGGCGGTGGCTGTAACAACATGCTCGACCGCAGATTGTATGAGCGTCTGAGTAACACAGACTGGCGTAAGTTGGAGTGGAAAGCTCCTGCTGGTTCTGCTCTCGATGGTCAGAATATGTATGTTGACGATGCTCTTGGTAAGAGCTTGGCAGACTATTCTGGCTTGAAGTTCCGTCCAAACGGAGGTGTAGCTGCTCCTTTTACTGTCGCCAGTGCTACTGCATTCCCAATGATGCGTGTAGAGGAGATGTATCTGATTGAGGCTGAAGCTGCAGCTCATCAGGACCCAGCTCGTGGTAAGCAGCTTCTTGAATCATTCGTGAAGACTTATCGTGATGCAAGTTATACTTGCAAGGTTTCTGACAAGGATGCTGTCGTAGAGGAAATCGTATTCCACAAGCGTATTGAGTTGTGGGGTGAAGGTCAGTCTTTCTTCGACCTCAAGCGTTTGAACTATAGCAGTACACGTGGTTATGAAGGAACTAACCATCTCGATCAGCAGAGATTCAACTCTAATGGTCGTCCTGCTTGGATGAACTGGGTAATTTCTGCCAATGAGGAAGAGGGTAATGTACAGGTTAAGGAATACAATAACCCAGACCCATCTGATAAATATACTCCTTGGACAGGTAAGTAAAACTTATAAATAGAAAAAAGACATGAAAAAGTTATTGAAATATAGTCTTTCTTTACTGTGTGCTATCATGGTAATCGGATTGACATCATGTACAGATAGTTATGATTATGATCCTGCTGCACCAGAAGATAAGGGAGCATTCTTGATTGCTAACACAACAAGTTTTATGTTTACACCTGGTCAGGCTCAGGAGTTCGAGATTACAGTACAGCGTCGTGATACTGTAGAAGCTGGTTCTGTGACTCTGACATCTGATAACAGCAAGTTCAATGTTCCTTCTCAGGTAAGCTTCGGTGCTAATGAGAAGACAAAGACAGTTACTGTTACTTCTAATTTGGAAAGCGGTTCTGATGAGAATGTAAATATCAGCGTGGCTGAAGGTCAGGCTTATCACTATGGCGCTAACACCATTACTGTTAATGTAAAGACTCCAAAGAAGTATGTTGGTACATTCAGTTCTGCATTTGCTGGGGATTCATGGGAGCAGATCGTATATGAGCTTGGTAATGGTAAATATATGTTGCCAAATCTCTATGGTGAGGGACGTAACATTACTTTCGTAATTGATTGGAATACTAAGAAAATTACTGTTGCAGCTCAGGCTGCATGGACTCATGACACTTATGGTGTAATTGGTGTTCAAGGTAGTGGAATCTATGATGCAAAGGATAAGGTTGCTAAAATGACTTTGACTCACTTTGTACCTAATGTAGGTTCTTTTGGTAACTTTGCAGAAGACTTCTATTTCCCAGAAGATTTTGAACCATCAAAATAATAAATATTAAGAGAGACCGACCGAATCAAACGGTCGATCTCTCTTTTTTTAATATAACGCTTATGAAAAAACTTGTACTCATTCTGATCTTGACTTTAAGTCTTGGTTCATCATTCGCTAAAGAAAGAACAAGCGAAGAAAAGCTAGCCATTGCTAAAAGTTACTTAATTAAAAATCACAGTTTCTCAAGAGTTAAAAGCCAGAATAAGATTCTTGAGTTGATGACTCTTGATGCATTGTCTGTGTTGGGATATAGTAATGGAGGTTTTGTTATTGTAAGTAACGATGATACGAATGCGCCTATTCTTGGATATTCTGACAAGAAAACAAACTTGGAATCTCCAGACATGAAGTGGTATCTAAATGCTGCCAATCAGGCTCTCCAGTCACGTACCGCTTCTTCAACAGCATTGGAAAGTAAAGAACCAATAGAGCCTCTGCTTAAAACTCGATGGGGACAGGATACTCCATACAATAACTTGTGTCCTACAGAAAGGGAGAATGAAAAGGCTATATATCCAACGGGATGTGTGGCAACAGCGATGGCACAGGTAATGTATTACCATCAATATCCTGAAAAGGGAACTGGAAACATTACCTATTCTTTCCAAGACAGAATTTTGAGTGCAGACTTTAATAATACCTATTATCAATGGAATCTTATGACACCTACATATAAAAAGGGTGAATACTCTGATGAGTCTGCTTTGGCTGTAGCAACCTTGATGTATCAGTGTGGTGTTTCTATCAAGATGCAGTATAATACAGGTGGAAGTGGAGCGTATTCATATAATGCTGCTACTGCTTTGCGAAAGAACTTTGGGTATCATAAGAATTTGCAGATTCATTATAGAGACTATTATACCACTAAAGAATGGATAAACAAAGTATATGATGAATTAAAGACTGGTCGCCCAATCATCTATACGGGTGTGGATGAAAGTAATGGTGGACATTGTTTTGTATTGGATGGATTCGATCAAAATAACTTTGTTCATGTCAATTGGGGATGGGATGGCGTGAATGATGGCTATTATGATATTGCTTTGCTTAATCCTACAGGAAATAAATTTTCTACTGGACAGACTATGTTGTCGGGTGTGGATAAACCAAGTGCAGACATCAAACACCATTCTGAAATTGTCTCAGAAGACAACTTCAAGGTAACCAAATTGGGCTCTACTAAATTACTGATAAATGACGGAAAGTATGCAAACTTGTCAGACCAGGACTTTTCTGGGTTCCTTGGAATTATATTAGAAGGAAACGGCAAGCAATATGTATTATCGTCACAAGAAAATAAGAGTATTCCTAACCTGTATTATCTGACGAAACCATCATCAAATCTATGTGTATTACCAATAGATTTAGCTGATGGCATATATAGAGTATATGCAGCTTCTAAAGATGATAAAGATAAGAATTGGAATCCTGTTCATTTTGCTGAAGGCAACAACAATAGTTATATCTTGGAAAAAAGCAATAAAACTATTAGTTTGACTCCTGTAACGGATGCTGACTGGCATGAAACTACTGCCATAAGTAATGTGTTATGTATTAACAATAATACATCTTCCTATGTTGTTATATATAATTCAGAAGGACAGCAAGTTTGCAAGATGAAGTCTTCTGAATTCCAAATGAACAATATCCCTGGCACCGGCTTGTTTATCCTGAAGTGTGGAAACAAGACCATGAAGATTGTAAAGTAAGCAATCGGACATATCTCTCTCATATATATAATAAGGTGTATCCTTCTTGCCCAACATATCGGGCAAGCGGGACACACCTTTTTCTTTTTATCTTCCTCAGCCTCAAATATTTTCCAATAATTCCTTGCTTCTTTCAGAAGAAAAGCGTATCTTTGCAGAAGATTAGCAGCGCTCGGCAATTTGTAAGCAAGCTTACATTGCTCTCGCTGGCATAATCTTTGCAGCACGAAAGTTGAATCATTAAAACAAGGAGGTAAATATGGGCAAAAAGAAAAATGAAAACTTCTTTCTGAAACTTATTAAGATTAAGAAGGAAATTCGTGATTGTGTACAAAGTGGAAGAGACCTGAAAGATGTAGAGAAAAACTATGGTATCAGATTCTCTAACCCCCTATAGCATTAAAAGATGACTGACCTGCTGAAGATTGAATCTAGAAACTCATCGTAAGTGAGTATGACGCATTTCTTCGGGAGGAAATGAAGAAGACAAAGAAACAAAAAGGCGACTATGAACATAGAGGAACTTGAAAGGCTTATAGCCAACGATGAAAACGTACATTTGGAGTTGAAAAAAACTACAGGTGAGTTGAAGGATGGTATGCACACTGCCTGTGCATTCCTCAATGGTGCTGGCGGTTGGCTGGTGTTCGGTGTAGCCCCTAAGTCTCTTAAGATTCTCGGACAGGAGGTTACGGATAATACACAAAGAGAGATAGCCCAAGTGTTGAGTGGTCTCGAACCAGCAGTTTCGATTGACATTCAATACATTGACGTGCCCGATAGACTAGGCTGTCAAGTCATAGCAATGTATTTCGAAGCATTCGTTTGGGGAACGGCACCTTATACCTATCATGGTAGCCCATATTATAAGGTTGAAAGTACCACGAAGCTGATGCCTCGCAATATGTTTGAGGAACGGCTGCGTGCCAACAAACCAAACTATTATGCCTGGGAGAGACAGTCGGCTGATGACATAACCATTGATGATATGGACGAGAAACTCATCAGGGGAGCTATACGGCTCGGCGTGGAGAAGAACCGCATGCCAACCACAGCTTTGACAGAGCCTCTTTCGGATGTACTCAGAAAACTTGAACTAATGAACGATGGCGTTCCCAATAACGCTGCTGCCGCCCTGTTTTCTACCAAATTAAGGGGCTACACGCAGATGCAGCTGCGTTTGGCTCGTTTCCGCGGAATCAATAAGATAGAGTTCATCGACAACCAAAGGGTGGAAGGAAATTTCTTCCAACTGCTTGATGCCGGTATGGCTTTCTTCTTAAAGCACCTGAACATGAGTGGCAAAATTGTTGGCTTCCGTCGTGAGGAAAATATGGAGGTGCCAGCCGAAGCGTTGAGGGAAGCCCTTACAAACAGCCTTTGTCATAGGCAGTTCGAGAAGTACAACCTTACGCCAAGTATTGCTATATATGATGACCGCATAGAGATTGAGAATCCTGGTGTATTGCCGCCACAACTCAACACAGAAACAATCAAACAGTCACACAGTTCCTATCCATACAATCCCATCATGGCGGAAGTGCTTTACCGCACCACTTTCCTTGAAAGTTGGGGGTCTGGCGCATTCCGTATCATGGAGGCTTGCAAGGCACAGAATGCTCCAGAACCGAAGTGGAGCATCAACGGTGGCTTCATTTGCGTGACATTCGTGCGGCCTGTAACCGATCCGATGAAGACTCCTGTGGGGATGCAACTGGGATTAAATTTGAACCAAGTACGAACCAAGTACGAACCAAGTACGAACCAAGTTAAAGATTTAATTCTAGCTGTTTCTGAAGATTATTTATCAACAGGGGAAATGATGAAAACTTGTGGATTAAAGAGCCGACTGAGATTTAGGACAACCTATATTTTGCCAGCCCTCGACGAAGGGGCTATAGAGCGTAAATATCCTGATATCCCAAACCATCCTCGCCAACAATACAGGTTGACAGAACAGGCCATAGAATGGAAACGTGGACAAAAGAAAAGTTTATAGACTTTTTGGCCTTATTGAAGAAAGCGCAATCACGAATTGTGATTTTGAACGCAGGGCAATGAAAAATAAACAATGCTGAATAATTTAAAATAAGGAGGTAGAATATGACAGAGCTAAGAGATAGATACATACGTTTTGACTGGGCTATCAAGCGTTTGCTTCGCCAGAAGGCGAACTTTGGGGTGCTTGAGGGCTTCCTGACTGTGTTTCTGAATGAACCTATCAAGATAGTTGATATTCTGGAAAGCGAAGGCAACCAGCAGGCAGCTGAAGATAAATTTAATCGTGTAGATATCAAAGCCAAAAATAGCAAGGGAGAAATTATCATTGTAGATATTCATGCATTCCGTATTCTATATTATTGTGAAAGCATTTATTTTAAGTGGAATCAGTCTATTTTCAATCATATCAATCTAGGCAATACCTATAAAGAGGTGAAGAAGGTATATTCCATCAGCATTCTGTACTTTGATCTGGGCAAGGGATCAGACTACATCTATGTGGGACAGAACAATTTCGTGGGCTTGCATACCCAAGACCACCTGATCATCAGTATCAAGGAGAAAGATACGATAGTACGAAAATCGCCTTCAGAGATATTCCCAACCTATATTCTGGTTCGAGTTAATGAATTCAATAAGGTGGCTAAATCACCATTGGAAGAATGGGTTGAATACCTGAAAAATGGAGTCATCTCGTCAGACACCCAGGCACCAGGTCTGCAGGAAGCTCGTGAGAAACTGAAATACTATTCCATGTCGGATGCAGAACGTTATGCATACGATGAGCATATCAATGCCATCATGATTCAAAATGATGTTTTGGGAAATGCCAGATTGGAAGGTATGGAAGAAGGTAGAGCTGAAGGTAGAGTTGAAGGTCGGGTAGAAGAGAAAAACAATATCGCCCGCAAAATGCTGGATAATGGATTGAGCATAGAGCAGATTGCTTTAATTACTGGTTTGACAGAGCAGGAAATTAAAGGACTATAAAAAGAATAAGGTGTATCCTTCTTGCCCCACATATATCGGGCAAGCGAGGATACACCTTTTTCTTTTTATCTCCCTCACCCTCAAACATTTTCCAATAATTCCTTGCTTTTTTCAGAAGAAAAGCATATCTTTGCAAAAAAAAGATCACCTGCAAATGCATGTGGGCTCGAATAGATGCCCCTACTTAAAATTTCTGGCACATGTGCCACTTTTTTTAAGTGCAAAGATATGCGAAAGTAGAGTTCTAACCAAAAATTTTTAGATTTATTATACTAAAAAGGTGTGCCTACCAGCCGCTCTATCCTTAGACTATAGGGCATTCTTGCTATTGGACAGGTAACAAACCTGCCCTCCCAGTTATCCCTTGCTAAAACTTTTCTCCCCATTTCCTTTCAACATTCCTAAGAAAAGCGTATCTTTGCAAGCGATAAGTATTAATCCTTTAATATTGGAGGTAAATATGGAATTATTTGATAGTAAAAGACAAGAAAGGATGCAAGCTGTAATCAAAGAGCCTTACCGAAGTTGAGGATGATGCGGTCGGCATCGTCATAGGCAGGAGTGAAATAAAAAAACAAAAGAAGGGAATATGAAACAATATATTCCCTTCTTTTGTTAATTAAGTGTATTTCGACATCTTTTCTTTATATTTTAGTATATTTGTCGAAAATATATTATTCTATCATTGTAGCTTGTCTTATTCTGTATAGCTTGGGTTCTGATAAGCAGCCTTTTCCTCTGCTGACATTTGGAGAGCATCAATCTGTCCCTGTGGAATAGGGCGGAGATACTTCTCTGGAGTGATGAGCACACGTTCCCAAGTCTTAGGAGTATGATCGCCTGCTGTAAGACCGCAGATGGTATAGGTTCCTGCAATCTGCTTCCATGTCTGGGTGCGGACGAGATCCCACCAACGGTAACCTTCACCGAAGAACTCACGTGAACGCTCTGCCAGAATATACTCGATGGTGATATTCTGAGGTGTAGCATCCTTCATCTGCTGACTGTAGTCTGCCACCTTCTCGCGCTGACGGTTATTGTCGTATGTCCAGACACCTGCACGACCACGAATCTCATTGATCAGGTTGCGAGCGGTCCAGTTGCCAGTTGTTGTTGCACCCTTTACTGCAGCCTCGGCAGCGATGAAGTAGAGTTCTGAGAACTTCAATACTGGGTATGGACGTGGGCTGTCACCATTAGGCTTACCCAATGTGTTGCGATTGTCTGAACGGTAGATACCATTCTTCCAGTTGTTCAACCATGCATAACGGCTGATACCACTTGCTGCGATAACCCAGTCTGCACGACCAGGGAGAACACCAGCACCTACATTGCTGTAGCCGGCAGTCTTGGTACCATCACCAGCTGCATTCTTTACGCCCGCCTGTGGATAAACGATGCCTGCAGCTTCACTGTCATCGATGAAGGTAAGGATAGAATCCTGTGCATTTACAGGCAGGTTGTTGGCATTATATGCTGTGCCTGAAATAGCACCAGACTTATCCCAGTTGCTGCGGAACTGATAAGCAAATGTTCCGTCGAAACGAGAGTCCATCTTCTTCTCTGCGAAGGTCTTGGTCATTACCTCGATAGGAGTAGCCATCTGCTTCCAAGGACGGTCCTTTCCCTGAACGGCTTCACGCTGTACAGAACGGAATGCATCCCATGTCGTTGCATTCTTGGATGTCTCCAGGAAGGTATAGTCCCAACGGCACATCCAGCGTGCAAAGTTACCTGGTGAATTACCGCTTGCCCAGTCAAAGTTAGTGCCACCATCATAGTAGTTGTTAGACTCGTTGTGGTCAGCATAGAGCAAAATCTCATTGTTGCGGTCATTAGAACCTACGTTAACCATATAGAATGATTTCTGCAAACCAAATCCTGCTGGATTGTTGATGGCTTCTACTGCGATATTGTATGCCTGCTGGAAGTACCATGCAGCATCATGTCCGTCTGGATCTTGACGGTCGCATGTAGGATAGGTTGGAATGTTGTTTGGATTCTGCAACCACCAGCCGTATGTCAGATAAGCCTTAGCCAATACCAGACGAGCTGCTGTCTTAGTGACACCACCAGTTACTCGACCAGCATCTGGAAGCTGTTCAATGGCTGTCTTCAAGTCAGGGAATACTGCCTTGGTATAAACCTCAGGTACGGTATTACGGGTAGAAGTACGGGTAGCATTGATGTTGAACTTCAACTCACCGGCACCCAAATCCAAAGGAACACCACCGAAGGTCTGAACCAACTCGAAGTAGTCTAATGCACGGAAGAAGCGAGCTTCTGACAAAAGACTTTCTGCAATGCCTGCCGCTGAACCATTCTCAATCACACCACTTGCGGTATTGATATCAGAGAAGGCTACGTTCCACAAAACGTCTGCACGACAGTTGCTTGGGTTCAAGATTTGCTCAGTCATATCGATAGGCAAATCGTTTCCGTTACCACCATGTCCGTAGGTATACTCATCGGTGCCTTCCTCTGTAGCTATGAGCCAATAACCATTGCCCCAATAATAGCGAAGGTTGGCATAGAGTGATGTGATACCTGCCTGTACACCTTTTTCTGTCTTAAAATATTCAGGGGTATATCCCTGACGGTCGGTTTCTTCGAGCACACTAGAGCAACCTGTAAATGCAAGGCCAGATGCAAGAAGTCCTGCTGCTAATATATAACTGCGAATTTTCATTGTTGTCAATTTTTAGAAGGTTATGTTTAATCCGAGCAACCAGTTGCGGGTAGAAGGAGTGTTGAAACCTACTACGAGCAAGTTTGACTTGTAAAATGAGGTTACAGCCTGATTCTCGTTACCGTATGAGTTGGTCTCTGGGTCCATGCCTGATTCGTCATGGTATGGAGAGAAGAGAACAAACGGATTCTGTACGGTTGCATAAATGCGAGCCTTGCTGATTCCACACTTCTTGAGCCATGGCTGATTGAAGTTGTAACCCAATGTGATGGTACGAATCTTGAGATAAGAACCACTGAAGTAACCCAGTGAGTTTCCATACTTAGGGTTGTTACTGCTCTCGATACCACCTGGCTTTGGATAATCATTTGTAGGATTGTCCTCTGTCCAGTAGTTTACATCAATGTTGTTACGACGGCCGGTCAGCATGTTCAGGTAACCCTGTGAACCATAGATGGTGCTGATCAATGTTCCACCATGACGGTATGAAGCTACTACTGAGAGATCCCAGTTCTTGTAAGCTACACGGGTATTGAAACCACCTTCCCAGTCTGGGTCTACCTTCATGATCTGACGGTCGGCCTCACCGTATGGACGGGTAGGAGTGCCATCTGCGTTATAGTCACCATTGTATTTAATCTTAATCATACCTGCGTTACCACCAGGTTCTGCAACCTTGCGGATGTCTTCCTCGTCGGTCTGCCAGATACCAATCTTCTCATAGTCGTAGATGACGTTGATAGGTTTGCCAACGAACCACCAGTTACTTTCGTCACGTGTTGCTCCTGAAGCCAATTCTACCAATTCGTTCTTATTGGTATAGAAGTTTACACCGGCATCCCATGTCCATCCATTCTTATTGTCGATGATGGTTCCGTTCAGAGAAAGCTCGAAACCCTTGTTGCGGGTCTTACCTACATTTGCCATATAGCTGCTTACGCCGGATGTTGATGGCAAGTTAACACTCATCAGCAAGTCTTCTGTATTCTGAACATAGTACTCTGCAGTACCGCTCAAGCGACCACCGAAGAGAGAGAAGTCGATACCATAGTTCCAAGTCTTGGAATACTCCCAACCGAGTTCTGAGTTAGGGAGAGAAGAAACGTACATACCTACAGCATAACCATTAGGGTCGCTACCGAAGTTGTAAGCACGTGTGCTCAAAGCACCGAGGGTAGAATATGGGTTTACTGACTGGTTAGATGTCTCACCATAACCCACACGGAGCTTCAGGCTTTCCAACCAGGTAATATCCTTCATGAAGTTTTCACGAGAGATATTCCAACCGAGAGATACGGCAGGATAAGTATGCCACTGGTGTCCCTTTGCCAGACGGGATGAACCATCTGAACGGAAGGCAACGCTTGCCATATACTTGTTGTCGTAGTTGTACATCACACGACCCATAACAGACTCAAGACCACTCTTGTAGTATGCCTGGTTAGCAGGATCTACTGTTACAGTCTTGGCATAACCGATGTTATAGAACTGGAACTTGTCGTTAGGAATATCGAGTCCATACATATTGGTCTGGCGATAGTTGGTCTGCTCAGCAGAGTAAAGAGCTACCGCATTGATTGTATGCTTGCCCCATGTCTTGTCGTATGTCAGCATGTTCTCAATAGCCCAGTTGGTTGTGCGCTGGTAGCGGGAAGTGGCATGAGAGTCTGCATTTTCCTTGTCAGAGAATACACCCTGACCTACGAAGTTACCATATTCGCTGGAACGATAGTTCAAACCGAGATTGATGCGATATTTCAATCCGTCTACGTGAGGAATCTTCACTTCACCATAGAAGTTGTTGTAAGTACCGTATGCCTTTGTCTGATCCTTGTGACTATCACCAAGATTCTCAATGGTATTCTTGGTATAAACCCACTGGTCATCACTAGACATGCGGATGCGTGTCTTCAAAGAACCATCTTCATTATATGGGTTAGCGATAGGAGTTGCACTCAATGTGTTGTAAAGACCGAGGTCGCTATTATTGGTGATACTGTAGTTGCTGTTGGTGCTGAAACCAATCTTCACGTATTTACCAATCTCCTGATCGATGGCTGCATGCATGGCATAACGGTTGAAGTTCTGTGTTGGGATAACAGCTTCATCACGATAGTATGAGAGTCCGAAGTTGTAGCTTCCCTTGGAAGAACCGCCTGATACACCGATGTCATGGTTTGTCGTGATACCAGTCTTGAACAATTCGTCCTGCCAATCCATATCCACAGCACCGTCTTCGCCCCAATACTTCTCATCAGGACCATTCTGGAACTTGTTAGCATACTGACGGAGTTTGGTGAACTGTTCTGCGTTCATCATCGGATAACGGTGGAAGAGAGTCTTGGCACCGATGTAACCATTATAAGTTACAGTAGGGCGCTGCTCCTGATAACCTTTATAAGTAGTGATGATGATGACACCGTTGGCACCGCGAGAACCGTAGATTGCAGTAGCAGAGGCATCCTTCAAGATGTCCATGCTCTTGATGTTGTTAGGATCGATGTCGCTGATGCTACCTGCGAATGGAATACCGTCGAGTACGATCAATGGGTCATTGCTGGCTGTCAGGGAACGTGTACCACGGATACGAATCTGCATGGATGCACCTGGCTTAGATGAAGTCTGTGCCATCTGTACACCTGCGATACGGCCTTGAAGGGCGTTGGTAATGTCAGCTCCAGGAACCTCACGTACCAATGAACCTGTAACGTTAGCTACAGAACCTGTTACGGCTTCCTTGCGCTGGGTACCATAACCGATGACGACAACGTCGTTGAGGCTATGACCTTCTTCCTCCATTGAAACCTTAATGTTCGTCTGATTGCCTACTACAACTTCCTTGGTGTTGTAACCCACATAAGAAATCACGAGCGTAGCACCAGGCTTTACATTAATAGAGAAATTACCATCCAGGTCGGTTACTACACCGTTACCTGTTCCTTTCTCCTTGATTGTCGCACCAATCAGCGGACCCATTGAGTCGCTGATATTACCTGTAACCTTTTTTGATTGTTGTACTGAAGTTGCTATCAGAGAATTTGCTTCTCCATTGCTAGCTTGTACCTCTGGAGCATACATTCCAAGTGCGGAACACATACCCATTAAGATTGTTGTTTGTTTTAAATATAACTTCATAGTTTAACAGCTTATAGGTATATTAAATGTTTGTTACTCACTATTTTTGTTAATTGTTTACGGCTGCAAAGATATGTCCTTTTTCGTAAAGTGCAGTTAAAATTTGTATCTTGCGTGTTTTTAAATGTTTCATGTACAATAAAACCGACATATTTGGCAAAAAAAAGGGGATACGCAGCTGCAAATCCCCTTTATACCTTATTATATATAGACGTTTTAGTATTCGTATAGCTTGATGTGGAGTATTTTATTGTCTCCACATGAGATGCGGGCATGGCGCCCCTGGTGGTCCTGATCGCCGTTATCACGACGGATAAACTGTAATTTGCCGTTTTTGTCTACTTCAACCTGGTCAACATATCCGATACCGATACGCTTGCCTTTGAAAGTAGCGGTTTGTTTCTTTGTTTCGGTTCCACCGTTGTCAACAAATCCGTCCTCACCAAGTTTCTTTTCTTCAGCTTGCGCTTTTTCTGTCTTGCTCTGGAAAACTACGACGATACCATTACCAGCTATGATGTATTCGTTCTTGGCGAGTTTCAGAATCAATCCGCCACCTTCAGGCCATTTACTCCCATCTGTAGCACGAGGATCCCATGGTAGCGTGAAGAAATGGCGGCAGGTCATGGTAATATCTCCATCTTCAATGATGCGCTCTTTATCTTCCTGGTCGAAGAGTAATCCCCAGTTTTTACCCTTTCCCTGATGCTGGAGCAGGAGAGGAGAGAGCTGGTTGATAACCTTGTATGAACGTCTGAGACTGTTCTTCACCTTGTAGTTAGCTTCATCGAGAGCAAACGGACTGAAACTGATGGCATCTGTTTCGCCGAAGGTATAATATGCCTTTACGCCGCTGTTAGCATCGCATTTCACTTCTGGAGTGAAGAAAGGATTGTCGGCACGCTTGTATTTCTCTACCCATCCCTTGTAACCGGTATCATAGATGTCTGGTGCAAAGATGTCGATGCTTGGTGCGCCACATTTCCATATATCAATCAGATGAGCTAGCGGACCGGCAGAAGGATATTCGCCAGGTTTTCTGCCACGGCTGTTCATTGCAGCATTTACATACATCGGAATATTGTAGATGGCTTTGCCTGCTGAGGCTAGTTGCTCTACATATTTAGCATAGTAATATGCCTGGAATTTCTCGTCAGCATAACGGTCTGTTCCGAAAACTTCTGCCCATGTACCTTTCTTCTTGAGCTTGAGTGCCTTGAGCAATGGAGCAGGAACGGGTTGTCTGTAAGCTTTTTCGGCAAGAGGAGAATGGTCGCGGGCAGATTCGAGCATGCCGATTTCGTTTTCTACCTGCATCATGATAACGGTATTCTCCTGACTGTCAACTGCTTTAATGTGTTTCATCAGTTCGCAGAAAGCTCGCTTATCTGCTTGAAGCAGGTTATCGCTGAAGGCTGTGCATATCTCCAATGGCTTGCTGTTCTCTGTGAGTGAACGAGGGAAACGTTTGGTGTTTTCCTTTACCCATAGTGGAGCATAGCAGCTCATGGAGTTCTTCCAGGCACCAAACCATAGGAAGACAATCTTCAAGTCATGCTTACGGGCAGTTGTGATGACGCTGTCTACGAGTGCGAAATCATATTTGCCCTCGTCAGGTTCAACAAACTCCCAATATGCAGGAACGAAGACGGAGTTGACTCCGCTATTCTTCATCTGTTTCAATGCTTTTCTGATGTCGGTAGGACTCGTTGCGGCAGAGTTGCTCAACTCACCAGCCAGGAGAAGCATCGGCTTGTCATTGACAACAAGCTGGGTTGCAGAGCCTTGCTTCTGCAGTTTCACTCCAGCTTGTATGTTGATGCAGCATAATAATGCTAGAAAAGATAATACGATCTTATTCATAAATCTTCATTTTTGAAAAGGTTTGAAAATACTTGAGACAGGTATTGCGCCATTCCTTGGCGTTTTCCAACTGCACATTGAGCAATGAATCGGTATGTTGCCATTCCTGTTCATGACCCTTCATATACTGTTTGGCTGAGGTGTGCCAGAAGTCGCGGTAAACTTCTACCATTGCCACACCCATGTTGTACTTCATGCAGAGTTCCTGCCAGAGGGTGCTGCCTGATTTCATCTTGTAAGTCCAAGGCACATGATGGAACCATAGGAGATTTTCTTCTGGGCAAGTTGCGATGTTGTCATACAGACTGCGATATGGTTCCGGATACTGACCTACGGCATCTGTACCTTTGGATGAGCGGTCGAAACCTACACCCTGGGCATCTGCCTTGTGATAATAAACCGGGCACCATTCCAGAGGATAACTTGCGATGAAACCATCAGGTTCAGGACCATAGTGGTGGTCGAACTTGAAGATATGATGCAAACCCAAAGGCATCATATAGTTGACGCAAGCTTCGCGGGAAGTCATCATCA
>ERZ791912.707-NODE-707-length-18755-cov-22.796150_pt1 | contig 18755 bp, 3 predicted proteins | sample MGYA00510141_ERZ791912 | MGnify/ENA primary metagenome ERZ791912 (study PRJEB30046, sample SAMN00792082) | human gut metagenome | study: EMG produced TPA metagenomics assembly of the A metagenome-wide association study of gut microbiota in type 2... | reverse complement strand
CGCTTTAGCGCATGACTTTGTTGGATTTTTAGCCGTGTTTGGCCGCCACAATATTTGTCCCCCCTCACTTTGCGAGCAAAGTGAGCTACAGTGCTGGCGCCGCAACAGACGATTGTGCTGGCCAGCGCAAAGTTCTCCCCTTCCTCTCCCCCCATAAAACAAAACGTCCCGCCCAGAATGGTGGCATGCGCAAAAGGCAGTGCCGCCAATCGGGCGGGACGATTTGTTTCAGCGATGTTCTATCCTCACTTCACGAGGACTTTTATATCTCCGAAGAGATAGAGGCCGGGAGGGAAACCGCTGTAAGTGGCAGTTCCGAGATGCACGTCAAGCACGCGGAAGAGCTGTCCGGCCGTAGTCACCACGTTGAGCCTTGCGGCAACGGTGCTCTCGACACTGACGCGCTGATTGCCGATGGCGCGGATGGTGATGGCGTTGGAGGCCGGCGTGTCTTCCTCGTCTTGCGTCTCAGGCAGGATGAGGCCGCCTTTCTGCTGCGCGATGTTTATCACCGCACTGTAGGGACGGGACGAACCAGCGGGCGACGCAGTGGGCGCCATGTAAGTGCGGAACGGCGTAACGACCGCGAGAGCCGAGGCATCGCTGAATGCCGTGCCGCTCTCGTTCATGCCATACACCTTCCCTTCGTCCACGTGGAGGGCGGCGAAAGTGCCGCGGTGTGCATAGTTGCCAGCGACGGCCGTTGCCATGTCCGAAGTGACCGGAATCGTGACAGCGCCGTAAGCCGTGGCGCCGACTCTGTCTTTGCCATAGGCATTGAACGTGATGGTCTGGGCCTCCTGCGCCGCTCCGAAGAGGTCGTTATAGAACGCGCTGGAGAGGTCGAACTCGTAATAGCGATTGCCAGGGAAGCGCACGATATACGGCACGCCAGCCGTCAGGCGGGGATAGTCGGGATAAGTGTGCGACGCAGCCGCGTAATACGGATTGTCTTCCTTGTCATAAAGCCGGTCTCCGTAGTGGTCCACGAAGAAGGTGTTGGAGAAGACATACGCCACCCCGCTGGTCAAGGCATTTCCCGAAGCATCTTTCGGCACAAAGAGCACGTCGCTGCCCGCCGTTGTCTGCACGGCTGTGCCAGAGGCCGCCACACTGGCCGGACGTTGGAAGACGGCCGACGGCACATTATTCTCCGTGGCGACAGCGGTCAGTCCGCGCAACCAATACTCATGGTGGAGCGTATGGACATTCTCGTCCGGACGTTCGTTTTCCCCATCGGAGGGAACGCCATAGAAATGCGTGATTTCCCCGTTCAGCGTGGCCACCGCCTTGTCCACCGTGAAGGGCAGGCAGATACCCTCCCAGGCATCGTTGTTGTCGTTGGCATAACGCAAAGGTTTGCGCACATACCAGGCACGATCTGTCACAGAGAAGGCAATCGGCACAGAGAGGTCGTTGTTGACGCAGGTCTCGCCTTCGCCGTTCTCGTCGTTGGGCGTCCGCTCAACGAGGTGGAAGAGCGGCGTGGCGTAGCCCTTCCCTTCGAGAACGATGTGGTGTCCTTTGATAATCGACTCCCTCGTGGTCTCGTCGTAGGCAAGCGCTTTTTCCACGACGTCGTGGGCCTCCGTGTCGGTCTCCGCGTTGTCCTCCGCCGTGTAGACAAGAAGATTCTGCGTGACACGGGCATCCGCCTTCACCACGAAATCGCTGAAGCGTGTGGCGTTGTCGTTGACTGGCGCATAGAATATGCCACTGCCGCCCATTCCTGCCGCCGCAGGGAGGTCATTGTGACAGGTGAAGTCGACGGCCGTTGTGGCAGGGTCATGAACGTAGGTGCTCATGGTGGTGGTGCCTTGGTTGTAGGCGTTATAGTGGAAGGCATCGAGCTGAGCGTTGCCATAATAGGCCGCAGTTCGGTAAACGCGGTTGCTCATGGCCTCCACCATGTGCGAACTGATCTCGTTGGGATAGTCGGCGGGAAGCGACTGCAAATTCTGTCCCCAGAAGAGGAAATCGTTCATGAGCTCCTTGCCGCTTTTGTTGGCATTCAGCAAAGGCGCATAAATCGCCGGCGACCAGACGCCGCCAGAAAGCGCTGGCGCCTTGACCAGTCTGGCCGCATCAAGCGGATGCGTCTTGTCGTGGCGCGTCTCCACCTGCTCATAGTTGGGGATGTCGCTGCCCTTGCCAATGCGCAGATAAGTGATACCCGTGGTCTTGCCTGTGACGGCATCAGCACGGCAGGCATACTGATAGTCGCCGTTGGCGTAATATCCGTAGACATATTTCAGCACCTCGGCATCAGCCCCACCCCGGGCAAGGAGGTAATATTCGTTGAGGTCGTATGCCACCCTGCCATAGCGGAAGTCCTCACGCGTATAACCATGAGCCGGCGTGCCATTCCACCGATAGACAACGGGCGCCGCCTCACTGCCCGAAGCAACGGGGGCATATTCAAAGCAGCAATGGAAATTGCCCGTGCCGACGTTGGCCTCATCGCTGGAAATTTTCCCCGACAAGAGACCGAGGTTGTAGATGCCGGCCTCTTTCGCAACGCTCCCGAAGAGCGCCTTGCCCGCGCCAACGCCACTCACAACATGCCCGTTGCCATGCAACGTGCCTGCGAAGTTGGAGATGTAGGCACCATTCTTGAGCGCCACGGCGCCCAAGGAGAGATCGTTTTGCAGGACAAACTGGGCAGAGGCGCCATAGCGCGGCGCTTTACTGCCACTGCCGATGGAGTCGACAAAAGCCACAAAAGCCGTGAGGTCGCTCTGGTCGGCGAGGTAAATGCGCGGTTCGGCCAAGGGGTTGGAAACACTGGCCGCCCCATTTTCCTCATGCGCCCGCATGATTGCCTCGGCGAGGTGGAGGTTGATTCCCACCTTGTGGGGGTCCATGCGATGGTAGTTGTGAACCACAAAGCGGTCGTTGTCTTGCATGCCGACCTGCATGATGTCGTTAACCCCCGTCACGGCAACGCCCAGCTGTATGCCATAGTCGTTCATATAATAATAGACCGGGATGTCGAGATTGTCGTCCGTCTTGTCGTAACGGCAACCCGCGAAAAGTCCCCTACCCTTCTCATCGGTCTGGCAGAAGGTGTCGTAGCCCTTGGCCACGGCGTCCTTGATGTTGTCCTTCGTCCACGGCGTGGTGTCGCAGAAGCGCCATTTTCCGTCGGGCCCCATCTCGCGCTTTCCAATGCGCCAATAATAGCCACTAACGGCAAACGACTGGTCGGCACTGACCACGATGCTGTCTTTGGCAACGCGCACCATTTCGCCAGGCAGGGCGCAGTTTTCGATGGTGACATGGCCGCTAACCGTCGGGCCTTGCACATATTCGATGGTGAGGTAAATCGTGTAGGTGTATTCCCGCGGCACATAGTAGGCCTCTGGATTGTTTTCATCAATCGTGACGTCCGAGAGGTTGCCCACCTTTTCGTAGCGCTTCGCCAGCGTGTTGTAGGTGAAGAGGTTTTCAACCTTCACAAACTCGTCGGTCTGCGGCTGATAGTAAGTGTTGGCAGCGTCGAGTTTCCCCGATTCAACCAGTTCGTAGCCCCCTTCCACCTTGCGGTAGAATTTTCCCACGTGGGTGTAGATGGGTTTGTTGTCGGTCTCGCTGACATATTCCTCATAGGCCGGTGCCTTGAGCACGAGCGTTGCCAAGCTCTTGCGGGCAAGGTGCTTGTTGAAATAATCTGGCTCTGCCTCGTTGGTGTTGTCCACCATATCCACCAGGCGGAAGGAGATTTTGGCGTCCTCCTTCAGTCCAGCAGGGAGCACGTTGTTGATGAGCGTGGCTTCGTTGTCGCCGTCCTTCCTCATCGACAGCAAGGCCGAAAAACCCTTGTTAGTCTTGTCTTTATCGTCTGCCGAAGTAGCTCCCGAGAAAAGGGTGCTCGCGCCGCCGCCGACGTAGAGGCGGTATCCTCCGGAAACCATATCAGAGTAGAACTTCTTGTCGGTCTCGTCCGTCTCGTTCCCCGTGAGGTAATTGCGGTATTCCAAGTCGCTCGAATACGTGTTCTTGTCATCGGGATGCCCGCTGCGCATCTTCCATTGCTGGATGCGCACAGGCTGGGCGCTCTTCAGGCCGGAGAGCACGGTCAGTCCGTCCTTATTGTTGCTGTTGAACATGAGCGGATGCTCCTCCGAGGACTTGAACGTATAGCCCGTGATGTTGACATTATAATAATAGTGGAAGCCCGTGACATACCAGTAGTGTACCTCCATGTCCTCCGCCGTCTTCCCCGAACCTTCGCCCGTGAGGGTGTAATAGCCCGTCGGGAAACAGTCGTCAACGATGTAACGCCCCTTGTGGTACGGGAAGACGAAGTTGCCCGTCGTTTCCAGGAAGTCCTCCTTGTGCGTGTCGCCCGGCTGACGCTTGTGGTTGTTGTCGGCATACACATAGCCGCCACCCTCGTCCTCACGGACATTGATGAGGTTCATCTCCACCACGCCGTAGATAGGCCCGTAGTGTTTCTTTTCCACCACCTTTCCGTATTCCGCGTCATAGACCTCCTGGCAGAGCTGAATCTTCATGGCATAGCCCGAGGCGATGCCAATCATGTTTCTCGCCGTTCCGTCGTTTCGCTTCTGGAACGTGGTGTAAACGTCTTCGGTGTTCTCCTTATTCTTGCCGGCCTCATAGTCGTCGATGTATTTCTGCTTGACCTTCTGATACGACATATCGGCAAAAGCCCCGTCAGTGCCGCTTCCTGCAGCCGCCAGGCGGCCACTGCTGTTGCGCCAAAGTTCGCTGTAGAAGTCCACGTTCGACGTGAGAGCACCGACATAGTGGATATTGTTGGAGAAGCCCATATAGTTTCGGGCCTTCGTGCTATATCGGAAGTCGGCCTCGTCTGCCTTCGCCTCCAGCGCCCCGTCTGCGCCAACGCGCACATCGTTGGCCACCATCTTTATCTCCCCGACACGGGCAATGGAATAAGGCGACTTGTCGACCTCGTTGACCGTGTAATCGCGGGCGCCGAGCAGGGAGAGGCAGTTGTCTTCCAGACGAAGGATGTCGAGACGCTGGAAGGTGTTGAGGATTTTTGGATTGTCGATGGTGTGTGCCGCAAATCCGTAGCCCGTGACGTCGGCGCTGCGGAATCCCTGTGCATAGGAGAGATGGCCGTCGCCAAAGATGCCGCCTTCGCTGTCGTATTCATAGAAGACATTCTCCTTGATACCCACAAGTCCCTCCGGCGGCGTGGTGCCGCTGCGGTAGAAGAACTTGTCTTGCAAGGAGACGTAGCGGTAAGTGTACACATCGTTGGCCACCGCCGCCTCACTGTCGTAATGCTTGTAGTAATAACCATAGAGGTCGGTGCCATCGGGCAACGCCACCGCTCTCATGTCCTGGCGGGAGATGGTGACATGCTCGCTCTCCTTGCTGTCGCCAACGAGCACCACCGTATTGCCGCCGAAGCCCACCGTTGAACCTCCTGGCAGCCCTTTCAGTTCCTCAAGCTTGTCTGCGCTGGTGGTGAAGGCATTGTCAACGTTATACCGGCCATTGAACTTCAGCACCGTCGTGTTGTTGGCCAACACCGACGAGCCATGAGAAATGGAATAACCACCGCCATACACGGCCTCGTCGATGCGGATGCACACGTTCTCCCACCCAACGGCCGGCGTTCCAGAAGCCACCTTCGTGAAATAGTAGTCGCGGTTGCTGTCGGTGATGGCAACGCACTGGCCGTTGCCGTTGTCGATGGCCACAATCTCCTCGAGGGTTCCCTGCGACACCCATTCGTCGGAGAGCAAACAGATGGTGTCCTTGACAACGGGCGTCTTCTCCGTGCCGTTGTCGTTTTGCAGACCGAGATGCTTGCGGTCGGCCCGCTGCAGCACATATCTGCCGCTGGCATGGTGTTCGTTGCTGACAACATAATAGGTGGGGTAGCCCACTTTCACCTGCGTAGAACCGAACACATAGCCAGAATAAGAACCGCCCGTGACGGCGCGGAAGATGTGGCCATTGAGCACCTCGATATTGGTGAGGCCGATGACATTACCTTGCTGTCCGCCGCCGTAGATAAAGTTGGCAGAGACACCGAGGCCCTCGGCATTGCCTTCCGTGTCGGCCACACCACAAGGCAGGAATTTCCCGCCGCTCATCCGTGGCTCGCTGCACTTCGTCGTCTGTCCCATCACCACGCGGTTGTTGCCGTAAACGTAGCTGTCCATGCCATAGCCCGCACCATAGATGTTAAGGGCCGAATATTCGGCGTCCTTCGTGAGCAGTTCGTTGGATTTCTCCAACATCCCCTTGTCCTTGCCCGCCAGCATGTCGCTCTCGAAATTGATGAGGACATCCCCGCGGATGGTGCCGCTCTTGAAGCAGCCGCCATAGACATTGCCGCCAACGTAAGCCCCGTTTTTCACCTTGGGCTGGAAGCGGTTTTTGACGTTGAGCTTGATGAAGGGATATTCCGAATGGACGAGGCCGAGCAGATAGCCACCCTCGTGGGAAGCCTTGCCCTTATAGTTGTAGTTGGTGTTGTTGCAACCCGCCACAATCTTTTCCGTGATGGTCAGTCCCACTGGGAAAGTATATTCCAGCACGTTGCCTATCTTCTTCTCCGTATCTCCCTCCGCGAAATCCGCCGCAGTTTTCGGCGTGACGTTCATGTTTCCACGGTTGCCGCCGCAACAGAACGTTCCCACGATGCAGTTGGTCAGTCCCTCTCCCGTCTCGCTGCCGTTCCATTTCAGCGTCCCCTGAATGTCGGTCTCCACGGGGTTGAAATAGAGGTCGATGAGGTGAGGATAAACGAGCGGACGCTGGGCGTTTTCCGTTGCGAGATACATCGTACTGATGCCTGCATTGACCGCGTTGCCCACCCAATCGATGGTGTCGGCGAGGTTGAGTTCCTTGGTCGCGTCGTCGATGTCGCCGTTGAGCTTCTGGAACATATTCATGAAGTTGTTGTCTTCCGACGTCTCAAACAAAGCGTCGCCGTTACATCCCATAAAGACGCCACCGATGCGCACATGGCTGCCAATGTTGACATTGATGTCGCCAACGCGCTTGCCCTCGGCCGCTTCCGCCGCCCCGTCGTTGGCCATCACGCGCTTCACGGTGGCGGAGTTTCCGCCGCCGTAGACATTACCATCGATGCGCACGGTGTCGGTGGCCGAAGCGCCCTGGATGTTGATGTTCACCTTGTTGGTGAGCGGACGCCAAGAATTGATGTTCACGATTTTCGCCGCGTCGGTGGCCTCCTTGAGCGAAGGCATGGTGCGACGCATCGGCACGGTGTACACCAGCGCCACCTTCTCCGAAGCGGGGTCGGCGGGGTTGAGCGGATAATGTTCGTTGACCGTCACTTGGGTGTTGCCGTTGCGGTCGTTGGCATAAAGATAATCACCATTGCCAGCACCATAAACATCGCCGAAGAGATGTCCTCCAGCGATGGTGATATTGGTGCCGTCGCCGCCGTTGTCCATGAAAAGGCCCTTCGCGTTCAGGCCGACGTTGACATAACCCGAGACGTCGTTGCCGCCATAGACATTGCCGTGGATGAAAATATCTGAATTGCTGTAAGGCGATGTGGGGTCGGGCGTATGACTGCCGATGCGCACCGTGGTGCTCTTCAGCACATCGCCCATAAAACCGCCGCCAAAGATGTCGCGGCAGTCAATGGCTCTCAGTTCCACATCGGTGGAGCGCACCGAACTGTAAGTGCCGCCACCAAACACACGGCGACAGAAAACACCGCCCGCACCGATGATGTGCGTATCGCCGCCCACCTTTCCTGAATAGCCGCCGCCAACGATGTCCATCAAGGAATAGCCAGTGAAGAAATGCCTGTATTCCTTTCCAGCAACGATGTCAATGCCCTCTAAGACACTGCCGCGGCCTTCCATGCTGACGTTCACATACGTGTCGCCGTTCACAATGGCACCTTCGCCGTAGCCGCCGCCGAAGACGCTGAAATGGGGCGAACCCGTCTTATAGTAGATTTCCCGCCATTCGTCGCTCTCGAAGAAGTTCTTCCCGTCGTCTCTCCCCGACACCATCTGGGTCGTTTTGTAGAGCAGGCCCTTCGTCATGGTGGTGTAGGTGTTGTGGCCAACGGTGCAGGCCACGTTGCCTCCGGCGTAGATATTGTGGTCTATCTTGAACTTCAAGGCGGCGTGGTCATACTGTGGAGAATAGACCACCCCGTTAACGATGTCGGCCGGCTGCCACGAGCGCGTATCAGTTTTCCAATAAGATTTCAGCAGCACCTCGCCGCCCATCATGAAGAGGTTGGTGTTGCCCGTGACGTCGGCGGAAGTGGTGTCAGCTTTCTCGCCGCCGTTTTCCAACTGCGTTGTGGCCACATTGCCATAGCCGCCGCCATAGACGCTGCGGGCGTATTTCCCGTCGTAGAGCGTCACGAGCGTGTTGCCAAACACCGTTCCGTTTTGGCAACCGCCGAACACCTGCCCCATGAGCAAGGGATAAGAATTGGCATTTACGCCATCGGCCGGATGCGCCATGTTGGCAGCGTCGTCGGGAGAGAGATAGTCCTGCTTCGCATCGTCCCAATAAGGATAGTGCATCACGGGGCGGTCGGAGATAAAGCAAGTGTTGCCATAAACGCCACCCAAATTCTTATAGTCGCCACACGCCGCTTTCAGGCGTCCCTTGCCGCCGGCAAACACCGACGACATCAAGGCGCCACCACGAACGTCAACCAGCGTGGCGCAATTGGCCAGCTGCGTATAGTCCGTGCGTGAGAACACGGCCGGCTCGACCTTCGTTCGGCCCACGTTTGCCGCGTCGCCGCCGCCATAAACGTTGCCGTAGATGCGGGTACGCTCAATTCGTCCGAGATTATTTTGGAAGGTGAACGGTCTACCATAGATATGCACCGCCGTCTGTTCGACGCGTGCCATATCAGGGAAGTCGACAAAGCGACCGTCTTTCCAGACCGACTCGATGCCGGCGCCGCCGCCAAAGACATCGCCGCCGATGTTGGCGGATTTGATAAACACCTTCGCCTTGCCGCCGACCTTGCCGAAGTCAAAGCCGCTGCCGTCGGTGAAGTCGCCATAGGGCATCGCGCCCAGTCCGGCACCATAGAGACTGTGGCAAACGAGTTGGCAGTCGGTCTCCACGTAGGTGTTGCCTCTGACATATCCGGCGAAACCGCCGCCGTGGATTTGCTGCAACACGAACCCCGAAGCGCCCATCATCCATGCCAATCGGCTGGCATGGTAACGGCGGAAGACGTCGGGGTCTTTGTCGCTGCCGTCGAAGCTGCCGTAATAGAGGCGCTTCTCTTCTTTCGTCACTTTGAGATAGTCGTTGTAGATGGCTTTCTCGAAGTCGATGTAGGTCTTATAGTCGCGGGCTTGGTTGAGATAGCGGTACTTCGTGCCGCCAACGGCAATCATGCCATTGTCGTCAACCTTCGCGCCGGGCTGTACGTACACCTCGGCCTGCCCCACTTCCGTGTTGGCACCATAGCCTGCACCAAACACGGAAAACTGCGGCCGCGAGGCATCCGTGACACAAATCGCCCAGCAGAGGCTCTGCGGAGAAGTATAGTCAAACATACTGATGGTCTTCCCCTTCTCGTCCTTGAGGTCTTCGAGGGGTGAATGGTTGACCACCACGACGGCCTTGCCCGTGTTGGCATCGAGCGCCGTGCCCACACGGCAGGCGCGGTTGCCGCCGCCGAAGATGTTGTGGCCATTGGTGAAGAGGCGCTTGTCGAAGTCAAAAAACGCCTGCGTGCTTTCGTCGTTCCTGAGCTTGTCGAGCACGGCCTTGGCCGCAGGGGCCGTCACGTCGTTGAGCGACGCCACGCCCTTAATGGCAAAAAACAGACGGCGGGCTTCCTCAAGACTGTTGCAAAACGCCTGGTTGCCAGCAGAAGCCGACGTCCAGGTGAGGATATTGCCGTCGATGTCGGCCTTGCGGTTCCAAATCCATGTACCGCCGTCCATCTGCACCTTCGTGTTGCCGAGCACATCGGCGTAAGTGCCAATCCCCGAAACGTCCTTGCGCCCGAGCACTTCCTCATCGGGCTCAGAGACGTTGTTGATGATGATGTCGCCAAAGCCGCCACCGAAGACATTGCTGCCCAACATGCCGCCCTCGATGTGTACCATTGTGTTACCATCGACCGTGCCATACGCGCAGCCGCCGTAGACGTCGCCCCATACGTAGGGCACAACGTTGTTCCAACTCCCATTCCCTGCGGGCTGGCTTTCGGCGATGTGAACGAGGGTGTTGCCGTTGACGCGGCCCACGTCGCCATAATCGTTGGCCTCAGCCTTCGTCAGTCCATTGCCGCCGCCAAAGACATCGCCGAAGATGCTGCCGCCACTGATGTTCACGAAAGAGCGGTAGCCGTTGGCGGTATAAGAGAGGAAAGAGCCATCGGATTGGCTGAGCGTAGAGGCGCTCACCGGGAGAGCCTGGGAGAAATAATCCGCAGGCTTCGTGGCGACATAGGGGCCCACATTGGCGTTGTCGCCGCCGCCATAGACACTGCCGTAGACGAGGGCATTGTCGGAGATGTCCACCTTCGAGGTGCCCACCACGCGTGCCACATCCACAAAAGGAGCAGACGAGGGATTTGCGGGTTTGAGACCCACACCGCCGCCAAAGACATCGCCGTGAATCTGGCCGCCGCGCACATACACTTCCGTGTTGCCGCCCACCTGTCCCGTGGTGTTGTCTTCAACCGACGCCAAATCGCCGAAGCCGCCGCCGAAGACGCGGTGGATGAAGGGCTTGCCGTCGATTTCCACCTTGGCGGAACCCGAGACGATGCCGGCATATCCGCCGCCCAACACGCCCCAGACGGTGAAGTTGGGGATGCCAACGGCGGAAGCATTGCCGCCCTCCACACCATTTTCGCCATATTCTCCTTCGATGTCGACGCTGACGCTGGTGCTGCCCACCTTCGTCAAACGGCCATAGCCGCCGCCAAACACGCTGAAGTGGGGGTTGTCGTCATCGGCATACGCCTGCCGCCATTCGTCGGTCTGCAGCAGTTCTTTGGTGGTCATGCCTTTCTGCAAAACCACAGTGGCCTGCCCGGTGCCTTCTGCGGCCGTGGCGGTCTCGTTGCCGTCTTTGTCCTTATAAGTGCCGACACGACAGGCGAGGTTGCCGCCGCCATAGACGTTGTGGGGGTTGAGGAACTGGCCGTTGGCAAAGAATTTCGAACCATCATAGACTTCCTCTTCCGTGGCTGGTTCGTCGCCGGGGTCCTTGATGTTAGGGTCCCAGACGTAGAAGATGCCTTTGTCGGCGTCCCACATCCTGTTCCAAAGGATATTGATGGAGAAGAGACTGTCGGGCGCCGTCACGGCATGCCCCTGCCCTGCGCCGCCGTCCTGCGCCACAACGACACTGGTGTTGCCGAGCACGTCGGCAGAGGTGACAGTGGCGCCGTTGATGTCGCCGTTGCCACCGCCGAAGAGCTGGCCCGCGAAGTTGCCCGCGAAGATATGGACGGAGGTGTTGCCCGCCACCTGTGCCCGGTTGCCGCCACCGAAAATGTTGCCATACACGCTGGGCGCAGCGCCTGCCGTGCCCATCATACTGACGTTGGCATTGCCGATGACCAAGCCCACTTGGTCGGGACTTTGTGTGCATCCATCGCCGAAAGCATAAGCCTGCGAAGCGGGACGCTGCCGACGGCCGTTGCCGCCCGCAAAGACGCTGCCGCGAATGTCGGCCTTGCCGCCGACGGTCACGTTGGTGGCGTTGCCCGCCGACTCCACGACGGCCATGTCGCCGCCGCCATAGATGTCCTTATAGAAAAGCCCGCCTTGGATGTTGACACTCGACTGTCCGTAAACGCGGGCCATGTTAGAGAGTGTCTCCACCTCCGACGTGCCCTTGGCCTTGGCATCGGCCACACCATAGCCGCCGCCAAAGACGGGGCAATGGAAGATGCCGCCACTGATGTTGAGCTCCACGTTGCCATAGGTCTTACCAAGTTCCTTATAGTCGGCAGGCACACCGCCGTAGGCATCCGTCGAGAAGAAATATTCCGTGCCGCGCCCGCCGGCGAAAATGCCGTGCAGACAATGGAACTCACCGCCATTGATGGTCAGGGAGGCCACGACATCGCCCTCGATGCCGCTGCCATACACATTGCCGCCATACTTGTTCGGCTTGGCGCGGCGCTGCGTCCAGAGGCTTCGGCTCATAAAACCGCTGCCGCCGGCATAAATGCCATCGATGGGGGCCGACTCGTAGCCAAAGTCGCCACCGTTGATGATGATGACTGAACTCGTCTCGCGCGGGTCAACCTGCGTGATGTCCTTGGTCATGGTGTTGTAACAATGGAACGTCACCAAACGGTCTTTGGCAACGGCATACGGGCCGTAGAGCATCACGGTCTTATTCTTGTTCCAATAAGGAATGTTTTCGTCGGGCGTATGCGTTTCGTCGGCGTCTTCGCCGTAGCCGATGCCGTTCATACCGCCCGCTCCCGCACCGAAGATGCCACAGAAGATGCGGTCGCTCTGCGTGTTGTTTTCTGGCAGAATCTTAAACGTGCCGCCGTCGATGGTGACAGTGCTGAGTCCATAGAAAGGATTGTTGACCTTTACGTCGCCCGTGTGTCCGCGCCCCGTACTGCCACCATAAAGTTCCGTCACGACGACGCGGCCGTTGACGTAATCATCGGTGTTGTATTGAGATTCTTCGGGCACGAGATAGACGTTGGCGCGGCCCATGAAAGTGTTGCAAGGCACATCGTAAAACGCCCCCTCATAGGGCAAGGTCAGTTCGGTCTGCGCTCCCAGCGTGCCGTTGACCACGCGTGCCACCTTTCCGCTCTTGATGACGATGTCGACGTCGGCATACATGGCACCCTCGTGACTGCCTGCGAGCACCACGCCGGCATCGTAGTCGTTGACGCTCTCAATGACGGTATTGTCGCCAAGCGTAACCATTCTGCGCTCATTATAGCGATCGTTCCACGCGCGGTCGATGTCGATGTCGATAGTACACTTCAGTGGTTGCTGCGGCGTGCCCATCACGCCGTTCAGTTTGGGCGGCTCGGCCACGCCGTTGTTGTCTGTCGTCTTGACGGTCTGTCGGCCTCCCGCACTGATACAGGAATAGAAGCCCGACTTGATGATGATGCTGAAGCCCTCTCTGCCATGCGGCATCGACTTGTTGTAGGCCGCGATGCTGTCGGGGTTGTTGAGAGGATAGAAGCGGCCGTCGTTGTTGATGCCGCCGAAGATGTGGAGGGCGTTGGTCACAGCGCCGTCAATCGTTCCGTAGTCTGGCGAATTTTGGTCGAAGCCCTTCATCTTGAGCTCCTTGCCCATTTCGAGGTTGTGGAATTGGCAATAGATGATTTTGTAGAACTCGCCGACACCTTTGGTCCTAACAAAGGTGAGATGCTCAAAACGGGTGTCGCCCCAGATGGGCAGACCCCTCGAGGAACCAGCGATTTCAATCTCTCCAAAAAAATCCTTTTCCCACTCACCGGTGATGGTGGTGTTGCGGAAGAGCTGGGGATCTTTTTGCTTTGCCTGAGCGAAGTCGTCGGCCGTCAGGAGGTTTTCGCCTTGATAGTTCTTGGTGAGGTTGAAACCGGCCAAAGTGGTAGCGGCCGAGCTCGTTCCCATCAACACGATGGTATTCTCGTCCCACGAGCCCGTGGCCGAGAGCTTTTTGTAGGCCCCTTTCCAGGTCAGCATGGGCTGTTCGGGGGAATAGCCCCATTCGTCCCACGCCGGATTGTTATTTTGGTCATTGGCAGGCTTGGTGGGGTCATAGAAATTGTCCTTGCCCTGCGCATATTTCTTGCCGTCGGCCGCGGTGACGCCAGCGGGACAGAGATACACCACCACTGCGGCGCTCACCGTCTTCTCGAGGAGAATGGACGTGCCGCTCTTGACGGTGACTATGCAATAAAACTTATGGCTCTTCGACGCGTCGTTCGGGCGCGGCAGTTCGTTTTGCGTGATAGGCACATCCGTCAGGCGCTCCGTGCCGTCAAACCATTCGTAGGTGATGTCCAGCCCCAAGTCTTCGTTGCTGATTTGTCCTTCGACATCGTTGTCCACCTTGACCACATAGGACGTTTCGCCCGTTGTCATCTTAGCCTTCAGCCCGATGGCCTTCACCAAGAGGGCGCTGGTGCGCTGATGGCCGTCGGTGGCATAGACATACTGGTCGTAGGTCCGGCGGGGAAGGACGAAGGGGTTACATTGGTCGGCATTCACCTTTACAGCGGCAGAATTTTCGGTTGAGACATACCAATCGTAGACTTTGGCGTCAGCGCTACCGTCTTCGTCCACCACGGTCAGCACGTCCGACGTTCCGCGCTCAAGTTTGAGGCTGATGGCGCTGAAAGTGAAGTCTTTGTCGGCTTTCACATACGTCCAGCTTTCCTTCTCGAGCTTGTTCTGCCCGATATATTGGTTGGCGAGGTCGGCAAAGGTGTTGCCGAAGGGCTTGCCCGTGGCAGCGTCAACGGCGTCGATGGCCCGCTCCACGCCGTCGCCATAGTGGGGCTTTCCGCTGACGGCGTTGTCTGGCGAGAAGAACAGGGTCGAGAAGTTGGACTTCGGGAATTGGCTTTGATAGCCTTCGCTATAAAACGCAATCACACTGCCCTTGACGTTGCGGTCGGCGGTGACAACGGCTGGGCCATGCACATAGATGTTGGTTGGCAGGATGGCATCGCCGCCGCTTGTCAATTTCGTTACGCAACCGAGGCCACCGGAGATGGTCACGGCTTTGTTGCTCGTGAAGCGGGCTTTCTTGTGCATATTGACCGCTACGTTGGCAGAGATATTGAAAATCCTGTGGGCAGCACCATTGACGTAGCCCACGATGCCGCCAATTCGGCAGACACCTTTGACTTCATAAACTTCCTCACGGTCGGTCAGTTGGGAATTTCGGATGATGATGTTGCTGATTTCTGCGTTCTGCGTCAGGTCGGCCGCCAGGACACCGAGTTTGATGGTACCTTCGCCCACGGGCGCATAGCCCTCCTTTTTCTCCACGCTGGCGTTGTCGATGACGAGATTGGTGACGACGGCAAAACCGGCCTCGTTGTTAGCTTTCCCGTTCAGACGCGAAAACAGACCCCACGAGGCTTCCTGTCCGCTGTCATTGGTCCAGCAGATGCGCATATTGCCAACGGAATGGCCGTCGCCATCGAATTTACCCGCGAAGAAATGCCCGTTTTTGGGATTCCAGCTTCCGATGGGCGTCCAGAGTCCCCGGCTGAGGTCGATGTCCTTGGTCAGTTGGAAATATTTTCCAGAAAACATCTGTTGTACACTACCGCTGTTCACGTCGTGCGCCAGTTTGGCCAACTGCAAGTCGGTGGCGATGAGAAACGGTTTTTCCTTCGAACCGTCGCCCTGTGTCCCGTCGGGGTATGGCTCATAGCTGTCGGCATAAAACGGCACACCATCGCAGAGGTCGCCATAGGTTTTCGGCTCGATGCTGAAGCTCAGGGTTTGGCTCTTGCCGTCGGCAGTGCCGATGGTCAGTTCGCCAGCGCGGGTGTGGCTGGTCAGCGGCAGGGTGATGGTGGAGCCGCTGGCCGATGTTGTGGCTGCAGTCTCCTGTCCGTCGATTTTCCACACGCAGGTGCTACCGGCGGGAAGGCTGGCAGAAGGCAGGGTGTAGGAAACGGTGCCGGCGCTGACGTCCAGCGTCTCCGTCTTTTTGATGTCGTCAGCGCTGGCATTCTGCGCCAAGGTCACTTGGAGGCCAGCGAAGAGCAACACCAAGGTGGCAAGGAAATATCGGGTGAAGTTGTTGAAGATGGATGCTTTCATATTCAATCACTTAAAAAACGAAGTTATATCAGAGGATGGAAAGGAAGGGGATTTCAGAATCAGCGTGGACGACGCATTTCAGTCAATCAGCAGATGTCCGGTATAGGCATCCTGGTCGGCCAGGACATAGAGATAACGGGGCTGGATGAGGATGCGAATGGGATTGAGCATCGCCGTTTTTCCCGTGGCGAGTTGGCTGAAATTGGTTTTGCTGAGGGCGATGGACGAGGTGACGTCCTTTCGCGTGACGAGGGTGGTGCCGTCTTGCGCCGTGAGTTCCACGTCGTAGGTCACTTGGATGACAGGCTGAAACTGCGCGTCGGGGATGGTGTAGAAATCGCGGCCCCATTGCGTGGTGGCGTCAGCGGTGACAACGGCCGTTTGCGTGTTGTCGTCGTAGGCCGCCGTGCCGTGGCCCTCGTAGGGAAGGAGGAAGGGGGTCTCGACAAACGCCTGCCGGCGGAGGTTGCTCCACGCGATGCTGGCGGCGCTCCATCGCTTCTTGTCGGCCTGCCAGGTATAGGTGCGGGAAATGGTGCACGAGGTGGCGAGGGTGCCGGAGAGGGAGACGCGCTTGATGCGGAAATGGCGGATGGCGTTCATCTTGGTGTCGAGGATGAAGAGGAGGCGATAGGCCGTGAGGGTCTGGTCGAACTTGAAGTCGACAACGCGGTCGGCGCCGTCGGCCGTCACGTCTTCCTTGTGGTTGGGGAGGGCGCAGATGATGGGGGCGTCCGTTTGGTTGAAAATGACGGGGGCGACCGCACCGTTGCTCATGGAAAAGGGGAAGGAGAGCGTGTAGGTATCGGTGGCGGTGCGCACGAGCGTGGCGCCAGCGGTGTGGGGCATGTAGGCAAAGAAGTCGAAGGAGGTGGCGGCGGGATAGTCGGCCCAATGCTTGGGGACGGCCGTTGTCCAACTCTGCGTTGCAGCGTCATGGGTGGCCCGCTCGTTGAAAAAGACAGCATTGGCATCGGCCGTGCCGCTGGAGAGGGCGGCACTCTGGGAGAGGTCTTGAAAACCAAACGCCCCCATGCTTCCGGGGTGGCGCTGCGAATCGTAGGCCTCGTAGGGGTTGGTGCGCGTTAGGGACGTTTGGCACGTTAGGCGCTTTTGGGGCTGCGCCGAAAAGACGATGTCGGCATAGCGGTCGGGGCGCTGCAAGGGGATGTCGGGACTTTCGCAAGCGAAAAAGGTTGCGAGGAGGAAAAGGAATGCGATGTATGTTTGATGCTTCATGCTTTGTCTGAATAAAATTGCGGTGTGCCACCTGGGAGAATGGTGTTGTTAGGAAATAGGGCAAAGGACGCGGGGCGTTCAAAATTGATTTGTGCTGGCCCGCATAATCGTTTGTTGCGGCGCCAGCATTGTAGCTCACTTTGCTCGCAAAGTGAGGGGCACGAACACGTAGCAAATATGGCCAGCGCTTTAGGGCATATCTTCGTTGGATTCTTAGCCGTGTTTGGCCGCCACAATATTCGCCCCCCTCACTTTGCAAGCAAAGTGAGCTACAGTGCTTCGCCTCAGGTGTCGTGTTCCCCGTTCCTGCGCCCTACCAAGAGCACCAGAATCCTCGAAACGCGCCCTACCAATCTTCGGTGCCAGCGCCTTCGTTTTTGATTTCGGGAGCGGGGAGCCATTGCTCCACCTGGAGGTCGGAAAAGGAGAGGTTGTCGCCGACGTCAGAGAGCTTGAAGATATAGGTGTATTGATAGCCAGCCTTCCATTGCATATACTGCGCGGGAACGGTGGCCTCCACCTTCTTGCCGCTGATGCTGACACTGATGGTGTATGGTCCCTGCTCATAGGGGATATTGGCAAAGGGCGGCACGTAATACCATTTCTGATAGAGGGCGGGGTCTTTGAGGAGGTGGAGGGCGTCGGAAGCGTCCTCATAGGGGACGGAGAGGAGGAGGAATCCCGTGGCGGCATCTTGTGCAGGCGTCATCGCGAGACTGGGAGCCGTGGCGGTGGGGAGTCCGGTCAAGGGATAAGTGGCCGTGAGGGTGCCGCGCAGAGGGGTGTCGGCGGTTGTGGGGTCGTCTGCAAAGCGGATGTCGGAGAAGCGGATGTTGCTGATGGAGACGCGCTTTGTGCCATTAGGATAGGTGAAGCGAAACCGCACCTTGGCGATGATGGGGGCGAAGGTGAGGGTGACGCAGGAGCCGTAGGCGGCAGCGGGCGTCGCGGTGTTGCCCAACGAGGTGGAGGTGGACAAGGGTGTGGCCAACCAAAGATGGCTGGTATATGGGGTGGATGTGGCGTCGGCCGCATCAGAATATTCATAGGGGAAAGAGAGGGTGGCCGTGGCAGAAGAGGCCGCGGTGGCGACTGTTGTTTTCACATCGGTGGTGAAGGGAGCATAGGCGAAGAAGCGGTAGCTCGTGGCGGAATAGTCCCAATATTTGATGGTTTGTGGCGCGGCGAGGATTGGGTTTGCAATGCCGGCATATTCCCAGTCGGCGGTGTTCGTCACGGTGTTTCCAGCAGAGCCTAAGGTGTAGGCCATCTTATATCCGTCCATCACGATTTGGAGCGACGACGGGTCGGCGATGTTCGCCGTGGTTTTATATCCCCAAGTGCGGAACGACTTGAAGAGGGATTCAAGGCCGCTGGTGGCGGCTTTGGTGGCAGCCTCCTGCCATTTGTTGTTGGAACTGCTGAAAGCGATGCTTGTTGGCGGCGTGTCGGGATTGGGCACGATGGGCTCGTCTTGCGCCGACGGGGAGCAAGCTAACAAGCTGAGGCTGAGGAGGGGAAACAGCGGAAGGAGGATGCGTGGTTTGGGCATAAGTTTTAGGGGGAAGGAGATAGGGGGAAATCCAGAAAAACAAGTAGGTAGAGCGGCGACAGCGCCCATGAAAGGTAGGGTGTTCAAGATTGAAATATCAAAGGTTAGCAGCAGCGCCCTCGCAGCGGAGATTTGCACTGGCCCGCATAATCGTCTGTTGCGGCGCCAGCATTGTAGCTCACTTTGCGAGCAAAGTGAGGGCCACGAAC
>ERZ791912.704-NODE-704-length-18805-cov-71.445920_pt1 | contig 18805 bp, 20 predicted proteins | sample MGYA00510141_ERZ791912 | MGnify/ENA primary metagenome ERZ791912 (study PRJEB30046, sample SAMN00792082) | human gut metagenome | study: EMG produced TPA metagenomics assembly of the A metagenome-wide association study of gut microbiota in type 2... | reverse complement strand
GTTCTGCCCTCTATGATACACCCCCAAACGGCCGTTCTCGGACGGGCTGGGGGGGGGAGTAGAACTAAAATTTACAAAACCACTTAATGCCATAAAAGCAGGCATATGAAAGGAGTAAATCAAATTCCACCAGTAATTTGACTCACATTCTCCTGCATTCATACAATACTGTATCGCATGACCCATTACCACCAATAACATCAGCCAACCTTTTAAAGAATCCACCCAGATCAATCTCGTTTTACCCATAATTTCAAATAATTATCTACAACTTTTCTATTTACTCTCACAAAATCAAGTATATTTCTTAAAGCATCTCTCGTATTATCAGTATATGGTTTTTGAATATATGACAAAATAGTACTAGATGCCTCTTTGGATTCACGACTAATAATGGTACTATTTTGTAGACCATTTAACTGTTTTGCAGCATCTCCAACCTCCACACTAAACACAGGTTTATTCAGCGATAATGCCTCTCGAATAATATTTGGAGACCCTTCTTCATCACTTGTTAGTAGGAGAAAATCACATGAATTGATAAAGAATGGAACCTCTTGTGGTTTTACACCACACATAATAAGCAAACAAAATCTACTACCCAATTTATCAACTATCGACTCGGCGATATCACGTCGTTTTATACTTGTATTACTGACATCAGAGAATAGAACGTATTTCTTTGAAGAATCTAATCCTAGATGAGTAAGAGCTTTTTTCTTCTCTATCAATTTAAATGTATCGTAATTCACACCAAGAGGTTGGATAAAAGCTTTTTTTTGCAAACTAGCAAATAACCATTTTGGGATATATCCCAACATTTCCGAAGCGACAAAACCACATGAATCGAAAACGAGGATACTCAAAAAAGAAGCTTTTTGATTCATTCTTATTTTCATTCTTTCCTTAAAACCTTTAGCGGTTTTCAAAGCTTTTGCATGTATATCCGTCCCATGAAAAGTAATAACTTTCTTAACATGAAGACCAATTAAAGCAATCCATATCAGCAACGCATATACTCCGCCAAAATGTATATGAACCAAATCATACTTTTTAGCAGCACGTCGTATTGATATAAAAGATGAACAATTATTCTCAAATGGGATGAAATCGACTTTATCAATACGCTCATCTTTTTCCAAAGCATCTCGCATTCTATACATTATAGGATTTCCAACACCATTGACATTTTGCCTTTGATTTGAAACTAAAAGTACTCTCATTATTCCAATATTTTTTGTATTGCTTTTCTAATAAATGCTATTCCTTTACACAGAGGATTCTTTTGTTGACGAAGCCATATTTTCGCATAGTCATCAAAAATTCTGTTTCCAGTTAACTTAAATAATGCCTGCATTTGTGCAATATGAAGATTATGATAAAAAGGGCTAGCTATCAAGCCATCAAGGCTATACATACTCCAATAGCTACACCTGAACTGGGGCAAAATTTTAACTAACGTTTTTAATGAATTATCTAAAACTTGTTTATATTTTCCATTATCATGGGTAACTAAAACATAATCATACAATCCCCACCATGAAAAAATAAAGCCATTCATTACCACATCTTTAAAAGTATATTCCATCAGAAATATGTCTTCCCCAACATACTTAGTCGTTCCACCTTCTTCCAAAGGTAAAATCATAAAATCAAGTGCATCTTTTGCTGCTTTTAAAAAAACATATTTTCCAGTGTGAATGTAAGCTCTAACCAGTAGCGATGCTGCTTCTCCTTGCGCCATTGCTCCATATGGTGTATCAGGACTATAATGTGAGAAATTATTCCAACGGCCTTTAATATCCTGATGTACTATAGTCCACTCAACACACTGTAGAAATTTTTTCTCATACTTTATATCATTCGATTTTAAGTACAAATCATAACATCCAAGACCATATTGAAAAATTGCTACAGGAAAATAAGTAAACTTACCATTTTCTAAATTGAGTTTCGGTAAATCATTATTATCCAACAAATCAGGCATTTTTACAACCTTCTCCATCATATTATTATAATACCCACGGATTTGATCTTTTGCAAAAAATTTCCCCAAATCCTGATTAACATGCCACACACTCTTACCCGTGAGCATTTTTATCCACCTTTTAATCTTAAAAAAAGTAATTGACATAGTATCAAAATATTAATCGATAATTTTTTATATAATCTGTTGTACTAGGAGCTAAGAATAATAAAAAGTACATAACAAGAACAAAGATTCCTAATATAATTCCTTTCGTTTTATATTTTTTCAAGGCAAAAGGAATCAACCATATATCAGAAATTGAAAAATACTTAACCAAACGATTTGTAGGACTAAAACCAACACCAATAAACGATAACAATAAACCTAGACATGCCATTGAAAGAAAAACTTTCTCAATAGATTTAATTTTTAAAGTTCTAAACCGAATAGAAACAAGATATAATAATATACCACATAACTGAATAAAGAAGACTGTAAGATTTGATGCATCACGATCTTCATATGAATTATACCATAAATGAGAAAATGCCCAATTAAAAATTCGTGAAGCAACAACATTTCCTAAGAAAAGAAGTATTAAGAAAATTACCCAATTTTTTTTCGAAAATCTGATATTATATACAAAATAAACCGGAATAAATATAATTGCTGTTTGATGAATCAAAAAAGCTGCAGTAATAATTACCAAGAATTTTTTTATATCTCTTTTAATTATATAAGGTATTGAAAACAAACAAATTGCCATAGCAGTATGCTGCCTTAAAACAAAGAGAGATTGATTAAATGTTGTACATAAAAATACAAATACAGAAACATAGAATATAGGCGAATACTTTTTAATCATTACTAAATAACCACCAATTATAAGTATGCTATCAATAATTAGAAGAATTCTGAAATTCGTACTAATGAAATATAAGCACTTACATAAAACAATCCACCCGGGTTCCATCTTTACTCCAACATATCCAATAACAATTGAATAAAAAAGAGAATTTTTACCGAATTCATTAAAAGTATCATAATAACCTGGAAGATCTTCCATTGAAAACGGATCTAAAAAAGAATGGAGAACAAGCAATTGGATGAAAGCTAAAATTAAGAAAATATTTTTTCCTTGTTTTATCCAACTATTACAAAGAATAATACCCTCAACTACGATTAATACAATATTTGTTATTAGTATATTCATGCTATTTCACTAATTTATTATATTTAGAAGCTACCTTATTATGAATAATTTGACTTAACCTTTTTGGTAAAAACAAAAATACACAATAACGTCCAATAGCAATATAATTGTATTTAACTACATTAATAAAATTCAATTTTCCTACTATTTTTTTCAAAAGACACAATTTTTCCCAATGACTAATGTTTGCAGCTGCAACACTGTCAAAATACATATTTCCTAAAGAATAAAAAATCGTACTCTTCATCTGTTTTTTGCAATAATAGAATTTATCTATAATCAAAAATGAGTTTATAATAAGTTTTATAGGATCCCAATCTCCAGGCTCTTTAGAAACTATTAAATTTTCTGTTGTAAAAAAGCATGTAGATTTTTCAACAAGTTCCATATGCTTTAATACCAAATAAAATTGCCCCATTTGTGTAGACAAAAATATATAATACCAAATTAAAGATCTTGAAATTTCATTCATATTAAACAAGCAAGCCGATTGAAAAAAAGCCTTTCCATAAGCACCTCTTATTTTAAAATATGCAAGAAATTGATTGAATGACTCAACAAGTTCTGTTCTTTTATTAGCCGTATTAATATAACAACAATCTGGATGTTCAGTAATCAAATTCAAAATAACTTCTATTGCATCTGGGCGTATTCTGTCATCATCACCAAGAAGCCAAACCCAACCAGTATCAACCATTTCTAAACAGTGTGCATTATTTGCATCCGCTCCGATATTAGTTTTATGCCTTATAACTGTAAAATGTGCCAATTCTTCTTTGGTAAAATATGACTCTGTAGGAACATCTGAGTGATTGTCCATTACAAGTAATCTTACACCTTCAGTAAGTTGTGCTAACACATCTCTTACCTGTTTCTGAATATGACTTGGTCTGTTATATGTAGGAATACAAACTGTCAACAAATATTTTTTATTTTCCATTATGCCATACATTTTTTTTTCTATTAAATATTAACTTTGCCCATATTACTTGAAATACAATAATAAAACAATAACCAACAACAATACCATAGAGACCATAATATCTACCAAAAACTAAGGTTGATACCATACATAATAAACCTTCTACCACGGATAAAGCAAGAAAGGGTTCCTTTTTATGACATCTTAAATATGTAGCCCATGAATATATCAACTGGTTCATACAAACTGCAATTGACATTAACATAAATGCTGGTATTTGAATAAATCTTTCAGATAATAATCTTCCAGAAATGCTAATATCAAAGAACTTAAGTAAAACTACAAATATAATGGCGAGAAAATTCATCACAAAACTAATACCAATCATCTGTTTTGTAGTCTTATTGAATATTGTATCTAACTCTTCATATTTTTTCAATTCAATCAACCCAGAATATAAAGGAATTTTAGTATTCTGCCAACTGAGAGCTAATGCTTGAATTCCATTAAGTACCGAGATAGTCATACCCATTTGACCAGCAACAGTAGGTCCTTCTGTTGCAAAGAGAACTGGATTAAACAATTGAAATATAAAATATCCACTTATCCAACTTAATGCAATTTTCCATTGATATGGAAAAATCTCTACCATATAACTTATTCTAGCTGTTATTTGGCTCTTCCATATGTTTATAAGAATTCGCATAAGAGAAGTTCTAATTACATAAAAGAACCACACTAGAACACCGACAAATGAACTTATACCCAACACATATAATTTCAACCCACATAAAAGGCACAACCACATAGATAAAGGAACTAAAAGCTGTTGAAAGAACAAAACCTTATTCATTTCCTTGACCATGCCAAGCCCAGTTATAATAGAGGTAAATGGAGCCTGAAAAAGTTTAAGAGAAGTAGCAAAACTAAGAACAAGCCATGGAATTTTCCAATCCACGTTTTCTACTGATGTATTAAACTTCTTGAAGAAGACGACACCTATGATATTAACAACTATAAAGAAAAGAATTGTTATTACTGTATACCATTTTATACAAAAATGCATCAAATAACTTAATCGAGAGAGATGACAATCATCTCCCTCGTAACAATAATTCTCATTAAGCTTTAAATGTACAACTTCATGTGCAACATATTGAGTCATTATTCCCGTGAAACCAAGTTCAAAGAAAACTTGAATACCAACTACACTTGCAAAAGTATAATAATAACCTTGTTCATCAGAAGATAACAAAGTCGCAATAAAAAAAATAGTAAGGAGATTGGCTACGGCTTGAATTATTCGAGCCGCTGATGAATATGCAATAGCCCCATCCATACCAATATACCTCAAGAAGACTCTAAACATTATACGAACTCATTATTTTATTAAACTCTTCCTCATCTAACATTGGCATTGGCTTTGAAATTGGTTTATCATACTCTAGTTTTGGACATACTGATGTAAAACCAGTAATGATACATTCCACAACACATGTTCTAGTTTCTGCTATTTGCTTAAGCAAAGATTCATTAACAAGATCTTCCTCTGTTAATTTAAAATACTGTACTCCATAAGCTTTTGCAAAGTCCTCATAGCACGGATTCTGGTAGCCACATGTAGGATGAGTTCCATAAAATCTACTATCAAAATAAAGTCTCTGGAATTGATTAATCATACCTAAACAATCATTATTCATAATAATAATCTTTATCGGAAGCTTATGCTGTGCTATCACCCCAACTGCCTGTGATGACATATGAAAGGCCCCATCACCACAAATTGCATAAACTGTTTTTTGAGGTGCAGCATAAGAAATACCTATAGCTGCAGGCATAGAAAATCCCATAGGAGCTAATCCCCCACTTGTAATATACTTCATTCCTTTCTTTAGTTTTGCCGTCTGCGCAGTCCACATTTGATTCTGCCCAATATCAGAAACAAGAATATCATTTTCCTGTGTTATTTTATTCAAAGCTTGAATAAAACGATATGGGGACTTATTATCCACCAATCGTTCGATTTCTTGATCCTGATTATATTTGCCACGAATTACAGCCAAGAATTTATGCCACTGTTCTAAGTTGGCACAAGAAACAGGTTCCTTCAAAATGGTATATAGAAAATCGCGTACGTAACAATTAACTTTAACACGATTTCCTAAGCGATGACAATTTAGTTCATTGATATCATCATTAACATGTACTATATGAGCATTAGGAAGGAAAGCATCAAGTCTAGCTCCTGTTTGTCGAGTATCCAAACGTGAACCTAAGACTATTAGCAAATCTGCTTTTGAAATAGACATATTTGCACATCTATTACCATAACTTCCAACCATACCCATATAATATCTGTATGACTCATTCAATGAACCTCGTCCTCGAAGTGAAGTTACAACACCAAAAGGATAACGCTCTAAGAAATCTTCGATAAGTTCAGGAGCTCCATTTTGCAATGCTCCTGCACCAAGAAGTAACATTGGTCTTTTGGCTTTTGACAAAAGAGTTTTGACTTCAGTTAAGTCAGGACACACCAAAGAACCTTCTTCTGCAACAAAATGCTTGCACTTTTCCGGATTAATTTGTGCTCGCTGGACATTAAGAGGTATATCTAACAAAACCGGCCCTTTTCTTCCACTTAATGCTATTGAAATAGCTTTTTCAAGCTCATAAGGGATATTCTCTTCCTTATCAACCATAGTAGAATACTTTGTTATAGGCTTAACTAATTCTGCAACTTCCATTTCTTGAAATCCCTGTTGCCTGATAGGTTTATCATACTTATACTCATAAGTATTTACTTGACCTGAAATATAAAGAACAGGTATAGAATCGAAATATGCATCAGCGATACCAGTCATCATATTAGTTACTCCAGGACCACTAGAAGATATCGCACATCCAATATTGCCAGTTTCAAGACTGTAACCTTCAGCAGCAATAGAGGCTGTTTGTTCATGATAACACTGTATATATTCTAGCATTGAATGTTGACCAATAGAATCTATAATATGTGTCACCATTCCACCTTGATAGCCAAAAACAACTTTAATGCCCCTATCATATAGATAGTTTGCAATATAATCAGAAACTTTCATTATCATTTAAATATTTAATTAAGAATTTAAGACCCTGTTCTAATGAAACATTCTCAAACTCACCAAATGTATGTTTAAATTTTGCAGCATTTCCACAAATCATCATAGACTGTCCAAGCCGATAAGGAATTGCACCATAATTAAATTTGATGCTGGAATTAGTCAATTTCTTTATCATATTGAACAGTTCTTTTAGAGAAATAGGATTTGAAGATGAGATATTATAAATACCAGATACTCCTTTGACACCAAACATACTAACTACAGCCTTACCAAAATCTTCTGCATAAAGATAAGCATACTTTTGTTCACCTTTAGTAGTATCCATTTCCTTTTCACCGTTTAAACATCGGTTCATTACTGCAGGGATTATCCAATTGGAAGCCTGCTTCGTACCATACATATTGAATATACGAAGCCAATGCATTTCAATTTGATTATTCCTGCAATATTCAGTAAGCAGTTTACAGTATTCAATCTTTTTTTTACCATACTGAGTTATCGGATTCAAAATATGCGTCTCTTCAACAATCTCATCTATAGGTCCATATTCATCCTGACTACCCATTGAAATAATCTGTTTGTATGGATACAAATGAGTAATAAACATAGAGAATTCTACATTTTTTATTTGGAGTTGCTCGTCATTTCTATCTGCAGCATTTACACCACCCCATGCACCATGTACTAAAATTTCAGGAGCAAACCTAGCTACAATTTCTTTGTAATCTTTATCTTCGAAATCAAACCAAGTTATTCTTTTATTTTCTACGTCATTAAAAGGATTTTTAGACGTTTTCCTTTTTAAACAAAGTACATCATGACCTTGAGCGAGTGCTTGTTTTACCACATGATAACCAAGAAAGCCCGTGGCTCCTGTAATTAATATTCTCATCGTTCTATAAATTTACCAATTTCTTCCAGACAGAGGTCATAAACATTTTCCGTTTTATAACGCTTATACCAATCAGAGGTAAGCATGGCACACTGCTTGGCATTCAGTCTTGGTTTCCATCCCAAGCGTTTTTTTGCCTTATTGATATTGAGCATCAAAAGATTTGCCTCATGGAGAGCATTCGGATCAGAAATATCCTTCAACTCACCAAAGCCGAAATTCTCAACAATGGCAGAGGCCACTTCCCAGACAGTTAATACACTGTCTGCTTCCGGGCCAAAGTTCCATCCTTCACAGTAACCTGTAGGATCATTCCACATTTTCTGAGCCAAGAGCATATATCCAGACAATGGTTCCAACACATGCTCCCATGGTCGAACTGCCTTTGGAGAACGGATTTCTATCACCTTGGTTGTTTCCAAAGCTCGGATACAGTCTGGTATAATGCGATCCTTAGCCCAGTCTCCACCACCGATTACGTTACCAGCTCTTACAGATGCAAGACTCACGGTATGTTTCTTTCCATAGTCAGCAGGATTGAAGAAAGAACGTCTCCATGACTGAATAGCCACCTCACAAGCACCCTTAGAAGAACTGTATGGATCATAACCACCAAATGGGTCAGTCTCTACATATCCTTCCAACTGCTCATTGTTGTCATAACACTTATCAGTAGTAATCATCACTCCCACCTTCACACTCTTGGTGGCACGGATTGCCTCCATTATATGAATAGTTCCCATGACGTTCACATCGTATGTCTCTACAGGAATCTCATAAGAGAGACGAACCAAAGGCTGTGCAGCCAAATGAAATACGATTTCAGGCTGATACTCTGCAAAGATTTGCTTCATCTTCTCTCCGTCACGAATATCTGCACGGATGTCAGCCTTAATCTTAGAACCGATTCCTGAAAGTACAAAGTTGTCACGCTCTGAATATGGATCAAGACCTACTCCTACTACCTCGGCACCCAACTCATGGAGCCAGATAGAAAGCCAGCTTCCTTTGAAACCAGTATGACCAGTTACAAGTACTCGCTTTCCTTTATAGAAATTATTAAATAAATCCAAAGCCATAATTATATCTCTTTAGGTATCTCACGCTCCCATTTTTTCCAAGGAGCAGTATTCGTTGCAAGTAATTTTTCCAGCATAGCCTTCTCACGTATATTGTCCATACACTGCCAAAAGCCTTCGTGGACATATGACATTAATTCTCCTTCTTTGACCAACGTTTCCAATGGTTCTTTTTCAAAAACAGTAGAATCGCCTTCTATATAGTCGAAGACTTTAGGTTCCAATACCATATAACCAGCATTGATTGGGGCGCTATCTGTAAGGTTTTTCTCGCGGAATGATTTTACAGCATTGTCACCGCCGATATTTAACACTCCTTTTTCTTGCTTTATCTTTACGGCAGTCAATGTGGCAAGTTTACCATGAGTTTTGTGGAATTCCAAGAGTTTATTTATATCTACATCACAAACACCATCTCCATAGGTCATAAAGAATGGTTCATCGCCTACATACTTCTGAATACGTTTGATGCGTCCTCCAGTCATTGTATTGTAACCTGTATCTACAATTGTCACCTTCCAAGGCTCCAACTGACTATGCTGTATAGTTACCTCATTGGTTCCTTTTGTCCAATCGTAACTTACATCACTATTATGAAGAAAATAATTATTAAACCATTCCTTGATGTATTCTTGCTTATAACCAGCACAAATGATAAACTCATTATGGCCGTAATAAGAATACTCCTTCATAATGTGCCACAGAATTGGCATACCACCAATTTCAATCATTGGCTTTGGTTTAAACTGGCTTTCCTCACTAATACGTGTGCCAAAGCCTCCTGCTAAAAGTACTACTTTCATAAACTATAATTTGTTATTAACGAACTAGTATTTGAAGAATTCAAAAATAATTAATCTCTTCTAAATATATCTCGTGTATATACCTTATCCTTTACATCATCCAGACAAGCATCGTAGCGGTTGGCGATGATGGCATGGCTCTGTGTCTTGAAGGCTTCGAGGTTGTTCTCTACTCGACTGCCGAAGAAAGTGCTGCCCTCTTCCAGGGTTGGCTCATAGATAATGACCTCGGCGCCCTTTGCCTTAATACGCTTCATGATGCCCTGAATGGCAGACTGGCGGAAGTTATCGCTGTTTGACTTCATGGTCAAGCGATAGACACCTATCACACAGTTATGCTCCTTGCTGGCATCATAGCTGTTGGCATCGGCATAGCTGTAATAGCCTGCCTTCTGGAGTACGGCATCAGCAATATAGTCCTTACGTGTACGATTGCTCTCTACGATTGCCTCAATCAGATTCTCTGGAACATCGGCATAGTTTGCCAGGAGCTGCTTGGTATCCTTTGGCAAGCAATAACCACCATAGCCGAAGCTTGGGTTGTTGTAATGGGTGCCGATTCGTGGGTCAAGACCTACACCATCGATGATTGCCTTGGTATCGAGTCCCTTTACCTCAGCGTATGTATCCAACTCATTGAAATAGCTTACTCGGAGTGCCAGATAGGTATTGGCGAAGAGCTTGACAGCCTCAGCTTCCTTCATACCCATAAAGAGTGTATCAATATTCTCCTTGATGGCACCTTCTTGGAGAAGTGCAGCAAAAGTCTTGGCAGCATCCATCATCATATCGACATTGGTTACCTTATTGATTGCCTCATTTTCTTCTGTAAACTCAGGACGATCAATTACCTTTGGATAGCCTACGATAATACGACTTGGGTAAAGGTTATCATAAAGTGCCTTGCTCTCACGAAGGAACTCTGGAGAGAAAAGCAGATTGAACTTCTTTACGCCTTTCTTGGCATACTTCAAGTAGAGGCTGCGGGTGTAACCTACCGGGATGGTGCTCTTAATGACCATCACAGCATCTGGGTTTACCTCCAGAACCAGGTCGATAACTTCTTCTACATGGGTTGTATCGAAGTAGTTCTTTACTGGGTCGTAGTTGGTTGGTGCTGCAATCACTACGAAGTCCGCATCCTTATAGGCTGATTTGCCGTCAAGGGTTGCCACGAGGTTCAATGGCTTTTCAGCCAAATACTTTTCGATGTAATCGTCTTGGATTGGAGAAATCTTATTGTTGAGTTTCTCCACCTTCTCTGGGATTACATCTACTGCTGTTACATGATGGTGCTGAGATAATAGCGTTGCTATACTCAGACCGACGTAGCCGGTACCGGCTACTGCTATTTTTATATCTTTAAAATTATTCATCATGATATTGTGTTTTTATATTTTTTAGTTCTTAAAATTCAAGAAGATTTTTCGAATTTCTCCGTCTCCCTTTAGCCAAAGGGAGCTCCACCTTTCTCACCAAGCCTCTCTTTCCTCAGGAACGAGAGGATGTAACCGCCCTACTGTGCTATATATGCCCCACCTGTCCCTCCCCAGCGGGAGGGTCCTTACCCTATACCCAAGCCCTAAATCCCTACCATAGGGATTAGGGATGTAACCGCCCTACTCGGTGCTCGGAACCGCTACGCTATAAGGTTGGCGGACCATCAAAGGTCTGCGCCATGTTGTGCGGGATGGGACCGCCTTGATTATAGACCATCATAATGATGCTGCCTTATCTGCTTATACATCTCCTCTAAACAATCAGCTATACAACTTGCATCATCCAGCTGATTACAAAGATATGTTGCTTGAGGCTCAGGATTGTTATTACAAATCATTGTTTTCAAAGCCTCAACAATAATCTTCTTTTGAGATGATTCATTAACATTAATATTGTAAGTCATTATACATTGAAATTATTGTTAACATATGATATTTGCCTCTAATCACCGGTGTTTGAGATGATAACCAACAATACAATTATGACTCTTATCAATAAGATTCTCAACAGTCAGATTCTCCAAAAGATTATACCTTATAAGCAAATCTCTTAATTTTGGAAAAGAAAAACTATTGTAGAATACCATAAGTAACTCTCTTGTTGACATCTGAGCTTGTACAAATTGAACCAACTCAAAATATCTTTTGAATATTTGCTGCCTTTCAGCATCATCCTCTATATCATTCACTTCCTCTTCTTCTGACTGACTAACAAAGCGTAATATTCTGTATAAATGCCTAAAATAGTTACCACATTCTTCATGAACATTGAAAAAACGTCGATAAACAAATTCAATTTTCTGTTCTACATTCAAATGTTTATAAGCCTCAAACTCTTCATTAGTTATCTTATACTTATCGTTCAGAAAGCAGAACTTTGATTGGGTCTTGATCTTTTCAAAATCAAAAGAATGTAGATTACCTTGGTCATCCTCATAATAATCTTCAGAGTAGGTATCTAAGCCTACAAGTTGAGCATCAATTTCTTTAGAATCATATGTATGACAATAACGTCCATATTCCATTGAATCAAACAGATTCTTTAGAACGAAGCTACCCATTCTAAAAAATTCCAGTCCCTTTACCGGAATTTTTTGTATCTTTGTTGGATTTTTCATATCAACACCTTCATAGTTTGTAAACAAAGAGTTTTTTATATCTCTTTGTTCTTTCAATAATTCGAAAAATGTTGTTTTAAATTGCTCTTGCCGTTGTAAGTCAACTTGCTTAGCATTAAACTTCAATTGCTCTATTAAAGTATATGCAAGTAGAAAGATACTTACTATGCCAACAATTGGTGCTGTTGTGCCACCTATAGTGTCTCCTATTTGTCCCGTATCCACAAAAGAGACCTCATCACAAAAAGGTCTCGTTAAAAGATATGGTGCGAGCAATATCGCTACAAGACATGAGCAGACGCAAATTATTATCTTTCCTTTTGAATATTTCATTTGAATACAAATTAAACAAGAATAATCTATTTAAGTCTTTCAACATCAAAAGCTCCGTACCATTGTCTGAGAGAATAGTATGCTCAGTTGATGATACTATCTGTTTTTGTTTTTATTTCATACTCTACAAATTCTTTAAACTCTTGTTATTTTCTGTATATTTCTCTCCTACAGCATATTGTTCATTGTCATACTCGTCTGCACACATTGACGTAGCATAAATCAATTGATAATTATCATTACCGATTTCTTGCAAATACTTTATTATTGTTCTCTGAAAATTTTTGGCCCTATCTTCTTCCATTCCTTTATCCTCCATATTGTCTGAGAATAATAGTCTAGGATAACGCATGGCAGAGTCTTTCAAAGATGCCAAGAATATTGCAAAACGTGCTGCCATCTTTAGATAAAACCCAGAACTGGCTGATAGTTTTATATGTTGATTGGAAATATAGGCTATATTTTGCCTGTAATCGATAGTAAAATTATCAACTCTTTGAAACTCTGCTTGTCGCAATTCATCGTGCTTTAACAAATAAATACCAGTATCAGAAACTGTTTTGTCTACCTCAAAACGTTTTTGTTTCAATATTGCAACCTTAGCTTTAATAAATCCAGTTAACTCAGATTCTTTTTTTACCAATTCATTATGATGCTCCAATATTTTTTCGTTTTGAAGGGCTGTTTCCAGCAAAGTCTTGTATTGGAGAATTTCTCCTTCTTTGAATCCCTTAGTTTGTATTAACTGATCTAATTGCTCATCTACAGTTGTTCGTACATTTTTCAGAGCCGAGTCCAATTGTGATTGTACTATTTTCAAAGAAGATTCCACGCTTTTGAGTTCTAGTTTTTTCTTAGACTTGAGTTCTATATTCTGCGACAATAATTGTTCAGATTCTCTTATTTGAAAACCTATCTCCAGTTTAATTCTTAGAGCTTGAGCTTTTCCTTGCGTATTATCTATTGGAGACTTACATAATCGACAATGTCCTTCGGGTACATTTGGATCAAGTTTCGACAGACATTCTGGACAATATTCCAATGGCAATTTATCAAGATAATCTCTTGTCGCTATGGAAGATTCTAGAGCTTCTATTTTCTTAGACAGTGTCGCTATGAAGAACTTAGAATCAAGTATTTCCATTTCCAAACTCTTTATATCATTCTCAAGATTAAGCTGCTGCATACGCAGAGAAGAAACTTTTGCCTGAAGCATTTCATATTCCCTCGTCTTCACCTTTGCTTCTATCGTTGAATCTCTTATTTTTGTAATTTGCTCTGTAATACCAGCAATCTCATCCGCAAGATTGGACAAATAAGATTGAATTGCAGCACTAGATTTTGTCATAGGATTACCCAAAAAAGTGTTGGCAATTTTAATTATCCCTTTAGATTCTTTCAGTTCTCCTTGTACAGACTGTAAATCTAACTTTGCTCTATACAAATCTTCATCATAAACACCAAGTAGCACTTCTGCCGTGGTTTCTCTTGTCAATTCTTTATCAAACCGATCAAAGTAAAACAATGATTCAGTAGGCGACTCTTGATCCAAATACACCAAACGCAATATTTGATGCATTGTTATATTACTATCGGATTTCACCTCAGGTAAACCAAGCATTTCAAACAAGATATTAGAGAAGCTCCTTTTATCAGACGTGGTGTTATATCCAAACATTTGCCATGCATCCTTTTTCTTATCACTTAAGCTATCGTCTAAAGTTCCATAATATATATACATAGGAGACTTTGAATTAGCACGCTGTTCGGCATTAACATCCAAATAGCGTTTTAAAGTGACTATAGAATTCTCATTTATAGAAACTTCCGCCATAACATATTCACACTCCAATGCCTCTGGAACAAAATCGTTATAAGCACCTCCTAACGCAAAAAAGATAAAGCGGATTATAGTTGATTTTCCACTACTATTTTGTCCTCTTATAATATTGACCCCTTTATGAAACTTCTCATCATAAGCTACTTTATTTTCAAGAGTAACTATGCGTAAACGCTGAAGAAATAAACTATCTTGCATCATACTTCGATTCCATTAAATTGGTACGACTTTTTAATCCATCAATTCCCAACATAGACATGGATTTAGAAAAAAGGCTCATAAAAGAGAGCACATTTCTTTCTATTTTTGAAAGTGCACCTGTTTTTTCTATAAATTTTTCCAATAAGGCTCTATCTGAAATCATTATTTCTTTATTAAGAAAATGAGTTTTATCTATAATTCCATAAGATACTAAGGAACTTAACGCAGCCATCTGATACGGACATAATCTATCAAATAACTTTCTGTTATCTCCACTGTACTCGTATGGATTTTTCATCTTCTTAATATATGTACATCTCCAAGATTTAAATAGATCCTCGTCTCTTCGAATCTTTATAGTATAAGCCTTTGACGGAAATAGGATATAAAAATCCCATATTCTAATTTTATCTACTTCTAAACACTCATTATCATCTAACCTTTGTATAATATGTATCATACGAAAGATACAATGATAAAGGTCAAAAGCGGGATTATATGTTATCATAATCTTTCCAATTAAGATGACACATACCAGTAAGGTAATATATCATGCCATAGATGTGATCCATGGTAAAAAACAAAGATTGATCATTCTCACCATTAGCCTCTATCAGTTGCCAAATAGGGAAAACTATCTGCCTGTGAACTGCTTGCATAATAATAGAGACTTCTACACCATCAGAAATCAAAGGATAAATTTGAACATCAAACTCATTCTTTATTCTTGCAAACAAATCTAGAATAATTTCCTGTGCAGCAGGATAACATTCATATTTAGTCGCCTTTTTGGCATACATTTCTTTCTGCATTATTGCTTTTTGGATGAATCCTTTTTTAAAACCTCCATCTTGCAACTTTTCTTCAAGACCTTTGGTGCCATCCAATTTGGTAGTATACATCAACAATTCATCAATAACTTCTTTTGTCGTATTGTTAAGGATTTCCTTTTCAAGCCGTTCAAAAGTTGCTGACATACGAGATTTTTTATTACCTATACTGATAGTACCATAGTTGTCATTGACATTAGCCTGAGCACCTACTGTTGAATCATTCCTAACAAAAGAGTCAATCATAAAGAAATAGAACCTGAATTATTGGTAATATTTATCTGTTTCTCAACTGTACCATTATTTTCAACTTTCATAGCACCATGATTACAGGATTCTTGCTTCATTTCTTGTATTTTCTTTTCAAGAGCTAAAGCAAATTCTTTATTTTGCGAAACTTCGGACATTATCTGTACTTGAATTGCATTTTTATCAGATTCAGACGGAGACGTTGGCAATAATTCATTATTACTAAACTTTCCTTTTAACCATGTCCACAAACTTGCTCCCATTTCTTCGGCAATCTTTTCACCAGACTTTATAAGATATGGCGTGAGTATCGTCATTGCCGATGTTATTAATGTTATAGGTTCCATATTTTAAAAATTAATAGTAAATATCCACCTCTTTACTCCATTGCCAGTATTTACAAGGAATACAGAGTATTAATAAAGCACTAAAGATCTTTGTCTCCAAGGAATTGGCCTAGAGCGGACATCATGCGAAGTTGCTTGGCTGATGGGGCTTTGACGCCTTTGTAGGCCATATCCAAATAAAAGTTGAGACTGGTGGATAAGGCTTTGGTTAACTCTGATGGCATGAGCATATGCCATTCCTGGGGTTCCTTATCCTCATAGGTTGCTACCAAGTATAGCTTCTGAAGCTTGTACTGGGTCTTGCGCATCTTGCGTACCACATAAGTATTAGCATCGCCTTTTACAAATTCATCTACTATCTGGAGTTCCTGCTTGTTCAAACAGCTCAAGATTTCGATTGGGTTACCCAACATCTCCTGGGCTATTCGCCTAGCCGGCTCATCTTTCTTCAAGTTGGGACTAACGTATAAGTCGAACTTGTCACATGCTTTCAGCATATTGACTTTCGTTGTGCTATTGAGTAGCTGAACCAAGCGGATGCTATCAGCCGTGAAGTTCTTATTTGGAATTACAATCATAACATTATAATGTTTCTTGTCCCCATACAGCATCGTCTTTATGATAGACGAGGGTGCGGGAGCTACCTAAAAAGAAGGTTGCTCCTGGCTTTATTGAGAAATAAGATTTCATGATTTTATATTTTTGTTCCTCATTGCAGTATCGCTCTGCACTTGTCGTCGCTCGAATGAGGAATATTGTATTTATTAACCTATGCTTGGCTTATGGCTAAACATTTCTATCGTTTCTCCAAATTCAGCCAATACTTTACCAAGATTAGGATTGTCGTTTCTGATGATTACAGAAGCAACATTGTCTATTCCATACTCATCTAACAAAGTAGATGTCACCATTGTAAAACGATTACGATACTTATATGTATCGAACCAATTCTTGAACAAACGTCCTCTCATCAATTGCTTACCGTCACTTGTAGAGCATAAAAACAACATCGTCGCCTTATTGGCATTAAAGAATTCCTCTACAATGGCTATGACTGTAGCTTTGACCTTTTTATCACGAGGTGATTTCACACCGTTGAGATTACCTATGATAAATTCGTAGGACTCATCGGATCGAATCAAATCATCAGGCATAAAGCCGATTGAAAACTCAGCTCCTGAATCTGCGATAAAAGTATATGCACCTTCTTGCGTGTCTTCTTTTACTGCATATGGTGCACAACTATTAATCTTGACTAAATCTAATTTTTTCATTCTTACAACACACAAAATGATTCTGCTTCCTTGCCGGTTCTGCGGCGATAGTCATCACGCATTCGCTTTTCCATTTGTGCTATGTATTCTGCCTTTCGCTCTCTAGAAGCCTTGAAGCGACGCATAAAATCTGCTTTTTTCTCTTCTATGTTCATAATATAATCTCCTTATTAATTATTGTATTTTTTTGCCCCCCTGTCCCTCCCCAGCGGGAGGGTCCTTACCCTATATACCCAAGCCCTAAATCCCTACCATAGGGATTAGGGATGTAACCGCCCTCTGGTGCTCGGAACCGCTACGCTATAAGGTTGGCGGACCATCAAAGGTCTTCGCCAAATTATGCGGGATGGGACCGCCTTACTATAACTTGCTACAATAATGCATATTTTTTTCAACCAACGCATCTAAGCTATTTTCATCTGCCGGTATCGGTTTGCCACCTTTTGCCTTTAATGTCTTCACATAAGACAAAGCATCTCTAAATTCATCGGTTTCTAATAGTCTTTGCTTAGGTTGTACCTTTTGCAAAAACATAGAAATCGCCTTTTCTATTGCAGCAGTTACACTAATATTATGCAATTTAGCATAACTTTCCGCTCCTTTATATATATTGCTATCAATTGCTATTGTATTCATAATTGTATCTCCTTTTTGCCTGCAAATATAAGGGTTTTCTCTGAAACTACCAAATTTTGGGAGGAGTTTTTGCTTCATGCCCTAATGTCCCACAGATTTCACAGATTTACACAGATTCTTTGACCTGCTCGGTCTAGGTTTAATGTCCCACGGATTAACACAGTTTTTTACTGCGCATCCAGCTGGGAGTACTTCGAGTGCTGGCTCTTGTACTCTGGGACGATTTCCTTCATCTTCTTTACGATTGCCATGTCGTCGTAGGTGAAGGAGAGGTCGTAGAGAGACTGCTCGTTCTTCAGGGCTAACTCGTATGGATACTCACGAACCTTCGCTACCATGATCTTTGGATGATGGGTTGGGATGGTGGCTTCCTTATCGTTCAAGACTTCCTCGTAGAGTTTCTCGCCATCACGCAATCCTACGTATTTGATGTCGATGCCATCTACTCCCGAGAGGGCTATCATGCGCTTTGCCAGGTCGGCGATGCGGACTGGCT
>ERZ791912.693-NODE-693-length-19008-cov-34.196328_pt1 | contig 19008 bp, 18 predicted proteins | sample MGYA00510141_ERZ791912 | MGnify/ENA primary metagenome ERZ791912 (study PRJEB30046, sample SAMN00792082) | human gut metagenome | study: EMG produced TPA metagenomics assembly of the A metagenome-wide association study of gut microbiota in type 2... | reverse complement strand
ATTAACTCTCTCATTTTCAATCGATTACATAAGAATTAACAGAGTATTGATATAACTATTTCGTTGAAATATTGACTTTAATTTCAATCTAATTTTCCGGGGTACCATTTCCTTTAGCCTACCTTTAATAATAGAAGAACACATATTCACAAATGTACGTCGATGGAAAATATAATCAGCACAAAGAGCATACTCTCCTGAACGGAATTGTTGAGAAACTCCACCACCTTCAAATAGACATATCACAGTATCAATCTTCATAACCTGATCTTTAGGAATTCTCACAAAGAACAAATAGTCAGAGATGATGAGTTTAGGAGTTACTATATAATATCCATGTTCATCATGTAAAGATCTTCTGTAAATAATGCTCTGATGGAGTAATTGACCTTTTTCAAAATTGCAGTTCCCTAAAAACTTTTTTCCATCAGCAAGAATACACATAGCATCAGAATACAAAAAAGTTTTATCCTCCGGAATGTTATGACTAAAGACATTTTCTAAAACGTTGTTGTCAAGAAACGTATCCCCAGAATTCATCAAGATTACCCATTCCCCAGAAGCTTTTTTGATACCCTTATTCATAGCATCATAAATACCATTATCGGGTTCACTTGTTACCTCTACATTACATGCAGGATACTTATCCAACACCTTATGAATTTTATTCATTGTGTGGTCTCTAGATGCTCCATCTATTATGATGTATTCATAATCATTAAAACTCTGATCTAAAACGCTGATCATAGTTTTTTCTATCTCTTTCTCTGCATTATAGCAAATTGTTATTACTGATATTTTTGGTTTCATAATTCGCTTTATTATAATATTTTTACTTTTCCCAAAAGAAGAAATATGGTAGCATACTATCTGCTTTAGTATCCCAAAGTATAAAGCCTTGATAAGTACGAACTAAAAATAACAACGTACTCAAAATAAATATCATTGCTACTTTCTTATTTTTAACAACTTCAATAGGTACAAAATTTCTAAACCCTAACAGAGTAAACATTATTGACAAACGGTCAATCATTACCGACCCTGTTAACAACATATTCAGGATTACAGATACCATAAAACATTTAAAAGCAAAAGTGTTTATCTTTTCTCTTTTTGTATAATGCAAACATGTGAATACTGGGATGGCCCACAAAATAATTTTTATAATAGTTATATTGCTATTAAAAGAATCTTCATATCTACTACCCAGCAAATTGATATTATCATCTGAAATAAGCGAAATCTGCGACAAAGCAGTATCAAATAAAACTTTGATAGAATTTGGAATGAGTAAAGATATCAGAAACACACCGCTTATTATAATATATGCTTGTTTCTTTGTAGGTTTCCAAAAATACAAAAGCACAAGAATTGGAAATATCAGAAGTGAGGTACGATGTGTAAAAAGAGCAAATACAAACAAAGCTACAGCAAAGAGTACCTTCTTGTTTTTCCTTAAAGAAGATATATTAAGTTTGTGAATTTCGCCCCTTTCTAACAAATAAACAGACCATAATACTAATGATAGGGACAAACTTTGTCTAGTCATCGTTATAGCTGCTTCATATCCTAAACCTACGATAAAGAAGAAGAGAAAGCCCCACAAAGAAGCACATCTATCTTTGTAAAGGTAATATATGGCTGAAAATTGCAAAATCGCAACCGACAAAAATAAGAAGGTTGGACTGTTTGAAAAGATAGATAAAAATTTTCCTATAAGAATAAAACCAGGTTCTATAGTGTCACCAGGGCAATCAACTGTACCATAGCCCCAAAAGGGTATGCCAGTTCCATTAAAATATTTAGCATATTCAGGAGTATCATTTCCAACTCCATAACCTCTTAATCCCCATACTAAAGACCACAAAACACATACAACTAACAAACATCTGTTCTGTTTACTAATACTTTTTTTATACGAAAATAGTATAAGAAAGAATGTAAACAGCATCAAAAAGAAATATATATTCATTCTATTTTTATTTTAATGTTAAAATATGATTGTACGCAGTCAGTAGCTGATTTGCAATTTTTACTTTATTATGTCTCTGTTGAGCATTTTGTCTAGCTTTTTCTCTAATCATTTCTACTTCTGCTAGATTTTTAAATATATTATTTGCCAAATACGCTATTTGATACGGATCATTAGCAGGAACTAAATATCCTGTCACCCCATCCTCTACAATAGAACAAACCCCGCCTACATTGGTAGCTATAACAGGAACGCCACACATTTGTGCCTCGCACACACTATTTGGACTATTATCGATGTATGAAGGATGCACATAAACAGTACTAGAAAGAAGTTCTTCTTTTATTTGTTTTTCAGAAGCAACACCAAATAGTTTTACGTGAACATTCTCATGTCTTATTCCCAATTTCTCCTCTATAAAAGAAGGAGAAACATTTCCAAAAACTATCCACTCAAAGTCTATCTTCAAAGAACATAATTGATTTGCAGCTTTAAGAATCAGATCATATCCTTTATATAAAGGAACACTTATAGTTGATACTATTTTCAATTTAGAAGGAATCTGACGCTTCATGTCATCATCATAAAATGAATGTCTTAGAATCTCATCACAATGAAAATACGTTGCATTGGAGTTAAATAGCTTCACGATACGATAATCCCATGTAGTTCTTCCAAAGTAATATTGAATATTCCTTAATATTTCTCCCTCGCAATGATCTAACATCTTCCAATTGTATAATTGAAAAACATTTTTTAAGAATTTGATAGGATTAAGACCATCTTTCAAATAATAATCTAATTTTGATACAAATGGAGGAAGATAGGCATTCAAATATGGTCTAACAATTCCTTGAATATGCAATACAATTGGAATTTTAGTAACCGATGCAACCAATCCATATTTATTCTCAGAACCGAAAATTTGAATAATATCAGGCTTAAAATCATCTAAGACCTTAAGCATCTCTGCTCTATAATTTGGCCACAAAGCTTCCTCCTCTTTGGAATATTGCTTCTTTAAACGAAAACGAATCTTCTTAAAAGAAGAGAGAATCGGCGTAGGCATAGAATAAAATCTTACTCCATTAGCCGTTCCCTGTTTGCTTTCATTTGAAAAGAAAGCCAAAGCCAAATCAATTCCCTCTTTTTTAACGATTTCATTACGCAAAGAAGAAATCCAACCAGCACCATTATATCCACCTTTGTCTCTAGATGGATCAAAATTTTCTTGGACAAACCAAAGTACTTTCATTTATACTTATTTTAAAATTCTATTCTCATTATTACACACAACCACACTATTATCAGGAATATCCTTTGTGATAACACAATTTTGTCCTATAGTAACATTATTTTCAATTTTTACAGGTCCTATAATTTTTGTTCCTGCACCAATGAAAACATTATCACCTATTTTTGCTTCTGGATTAATTATTATTGATCCCCAATGCCAAATAGTAAGTCCCTTTCCACATACATTGGGTGGAATTTGAAAACTTGTAATATGTGAATATTTGCGAAGTTTACTAAGCCACCATAACAGAAGTAATTTATTAAGTAAGTTACTTGGCTTATTTTGATAGTACTCAACAAATCTTAAAGCCCTAACATATAACCATATATATTTCTGTTCACTAATAGGATTCGAGAATAGATTACATTTAATTCTATGTAAACAATTACCTACCTGTGATTTGTAATTTATTGAATCACTTATTAAATATTCATGTAAATCTTTTAAACTATTGATCATACTTATTTCATATATTTTTTAAACCCTAAATCTGGATCTTTTTTTAATCCTGATAAATAAGCCTTCACAAAACATATAAACCAATCTAATTTCTTTTCTTTAAATAGATAATAGCAACCATAGTAAAAGAAAAAAGACAAATAGTTTTTTAAATTAAAATGCCCTCTTGCATTAAAAATAGTATTACGCCAAAAACAATATCCCTTCCATTTATTGGGAGCCAATACTATTTTCTTACCAAATAAGCTCTCACCGAATGTCAGTTTATCACTAGGATGATTGTGAATAGCTTTAACTACAGTATGTGGAATGAATCCAGCATCTTTAGCTCTTTGATCATAATTGCGTTCATCACCCCATATAAACAAATTAGGTATAGGATAGCCTATGGTCTTTATCAATTTACGGGAATAGATAATACCATTAAAAGGACAAGCGTATCCAGATACTATTTGTCCATTATTATTAATGAGTTCATCAACAGAAAAAGATCCATTATAATTAAAAGCCAATCTATTCTTGTATTCATTAGAAAGCACCATAGGTGCTAAATAATCATATTTATTTAGATATTTCACTAACTCTTCTAACTGAAGAGTGTTAGGTTCTCCATCGTCATCCATTACCCAAACTGCATCAAAATTTTCCTTAGATTCATAGGCTGTCTTGATACCATTATAAAAGCCACCTGCTCCACCTTGATTATTTGGAAGCAACATATATTTATAATTAATGCCATCTAGTATTATATTATAATATCCGTTTTGCTTCACTAATTCTTTTGTTCCATCGGTAGATGCATTATCTACAATGATTACAGTATGAGGTTTGTATGTTTGTTCGCTTATCGCATTCAAGCAATTAATCAACAGTTCTTTACGATTGAATGTAACAACAACCGCACAAATTTTATATTTCATTTCTTTCATAATAAACGTTTAAAATCTTTATTCACACAATATAAGATATATGAATACAATATCGTTAATAATGCATATACAATAAATATTTCGTATGAATTTTGGCAAAATCTCATAGCAATGTTGGCATTACCATTTCCATAATATATTTCTAATGAAGATTTACCAAACGAATTTATCTTATTCAATATTTTACATACAATTCGATTTTTAACTATGTATCTGTTTGCAATTATCAAATATATCAAAAATATTAATAACGGACAAGTTAATGAGTATGCTAGAAAAGAGCGGTATGGAACATGTCTCCAAAGCAAAACAGCAACTCCGATGCAAAATGATATACTTAATAACCACTTTAGTTTCGTTTTTTCCTTAGGATATAAATAAAAAGCAATACCTATCAAGAAAATCGGAATTCGATCTATAAAGCAGTATTGTTGCCATGTCAAATTTCCTTGATACAACATGGCCATTGCAAATAATACGGAAATCAGAAATATAGGGAAAAAGACTTTCTTTACTAATAGATATAAAATAGGAAAAAACAGGTAAAACTGGAGGATTGCAGCAGTAAACCAATCAACGAATGTTCCACCTATACCATAGAAAGGTGGGATACACAAGAAATTACAGAAAAATTCAAGAAGCGTAAACTTTGCCCCCCCACAGCTAAAATATTCTATCACTGTAAGAAAAAAATGGATCCAAAATATTGGCATTATTCTCTTAAATCTTCTCCAATAAAACTCTTTAAGGCTGTTTTTCTCATAAGAATAGCAAAGCCCATAACCACTAAAAAACAAGAATATATCAACACCAATTGCTCCGTGAGAAAATGGCGCTACTATACCCAAGTTAGTATAGCAATGTAAGTGATAAAATACAACTAACAGAATTGCTATTCCATAATACAAAAAACGATCTTCGTTAATGCTTTGACGAAATGATTTTACTGTATACTTTTCCATTATTAAAAATTTAGAACAACTCTAATACTTTTTCAATAATCGGCGCCATATCGTAGTATTTATATTCTGCAAGGCGACCACCGAATATAACATTCTCTTCCTTATCTGCTAGTTCCTTGTACTTAGCATAAAGTTCAGAATTCTGCTTGTCATTCACGGGATAGTATGGTTCCATACCGTCCTTCCACTCTGTGGAATACTCTTTCGAAATGACGGTCTTTGGACATTCATACACATCCTGACCAAACATCTCGAAGTGCTTGTGCTCAATAACACGAGTATAAGGAACTTCACGCTCTGTATAGTTCACAACAGCATTGCCCTGATAATTTGATTTATCAATAATCTCTGTCTCAAAACGTACTGTACGATAGTTTAGTTTACCAAACTGATAATTATAGAATTCATCTATCTTACCTGTGAACACTATCTTGTCAGCGATGCTCTCCCAATAAGGGCGATTCTCAAAGAAATCAACATTCGTTTTTGTCTCTACTCCTTCAAGTAACCCATCAATGAGTTTGTTGTAGCCACCTTCAGGAATTCCTTGATACTTATCATTGAAATAGTTATTATCGAAGATGAGACGAACTGGCAAGCGCTTGATAATGAAAGCAGGAAGTTCTGTACATTTTCTTCCCCACTGCTTCTCAGTATACCCCTTGATAAGCTTTTCATAAATATCTTTTCCTATCAATACCTGGGCTTGCTCCTCCAAGTTACGGGGTTCTGTTACGCCATCAGCTTTCATACGAGCAACAGCTTCCGCTTTCTGTTCATCAATCTTATCCTGCGCCTCCTCTGGAGTGGTAACACCCCACATCTGGTAGAAGGTGTTCATATTGAAAGGCAGATTATAGAGCTTACCTTTATAATTAGCCACTGGCGAGTTGGTATAGCGGTTGAACTCTACAATGGAGTTGACAAAGTCCCACACCTTCTTATTGGAGGTATGGAAGATATGTGCGCCATACTTATGTACATTAATACCTTCGATATTCTCACAATAGATGTTGCCACCTAAGTGAGATCGCTTGTCTATTACTAAACACTTCTTGCCTTGCTTATGGGCAAGATGTGCGAATGTTGCTCCGAAAAGACCGGAGCCAACTATTAAATAATCGTAATAAATACCGTTCATATAACGCATTTAAAATTTTAAAAGTAAATTAAACATTCTTACTATAAACTTATTGAAAAATGTTTTTAATAGAGGTCTTTCATCTATTCTTCTTAACAAATCAAATGAGTAAGAACTCCATATCATCATATCTTTTATACCAATAGGCATAGATGGCGAAATAAATGAAGATTTGCAATTCAAAATTATATTTTCTGATATTTCATCCATTTTTCCTGTGTCTTTAAATTTAAAATAAAAAGATGGTTCAAACAATGGGGATAATTTTTGTCCATTCCATTGAGTATTGAAGAAATGAACAATCTTTGCCGTATGCAAGAATTGGATAGAACCTAATACTTGGCAATTATAGTCTCCAGAGATAGGATGTATAAACCCATTCAAATCTATTTCTGTCTTTAAAAGAGATTGTTGATCACGAAACCCCATTGGCAAATCTTTGGTTGACTTCCAATTCGAATGCCATAAATCAAAAAATCGATGCGTCTCAGAACTATCTCTAACAAACATCACACCACTATTATAGTAATCTATACCTTTAGGTATATCTATTTTATACATATTCAAAATGTTTTGCCTAATGCCATTTTGATAGGGATGTTCTAAAAGATGCGAATGAAGATCAAGAACTATACCCAAATCAATTTTCCAATTATCTATTTCACTTAAAGAGCCACATATTACGGTATCTGTATCCAAAAACAAAAAATCACCATCAATATGTTTGCGCAGAGTAGTCTTTAAAAATCTAGACCGTTCTTTTAATCCAACATTTTTATCAAAATTAATAGGAATAAAACTATCTACATAAGCAGATAATTTCTGTCTAATAGAGTTTGCATTAATACCATCTACTGTATCTTTGTCTGCTACTACATATATTTGAGCTTTAGGATTATATTTCTTTAGAGAAAACATAGATACATAAGCTTGTTCCAAATAATAGTCTGTATCATTACTAACCAAAACATATACAATTTTTGTTTTCATACCACATTATTCTTTTGTAATTTCTTTATTAAATAAGATGAAATTTCACTATAAATCGGTGCTAGATTTTTATCTCTGGCTACACACAGCAACATGATGCAAATTGTCAAGGCAACATTTCTCAAGATAAAATTATCTGTATTGAAACATTCTTGTATCAAGGGCCATAATATTTTTTGAACATTTAAATTTGAATGAATCAGATATATTGGGAATACTGATTTTGCAACAACAGAAATGAGTTTTGCTTTTATAGTCAATTTTGTAAATATCGTAAGCAACTCAAACGAAGCATTTCTTGTCTTGGTCATTGACATAATCCTTTTTTGCATATTTTATTCTTCACCAAACCTATTACCATTTTTCTTTCATTAGATGCCAAGCCCAAATAGAACACTGTAGCAACAGTAGAAATACTACTAACAAGCCCAACCTCAACAAATCTAATGACAGAATCTTGTTGAACAAGACAAATTAATGAGGGAGCTATAAGTGCTACCAGTGTAACAAAAGCTACCTTACAATAAACCTCCTTAATATAAACAATTGCTTTCATCCATATCAAATTCTTAATAAGATACAAGCGTAAAAACATCAATATTAGATATATTGTAAAATAAACATAATATGCTGCCAAGGGATTAAATCCCATCTTGAACAGCAAATATGTTAATGGAAAATTTGATATTTCCACTAAGCCAACAACAATCATATATTTTTTGATTTTACCTGTTGCGTGCAAGGCTGTAATTAACGTGTTAGACAGCATTCCCATTGTTGTAATCACCAAAGTCCATCGCACAAATGCCACAGAATATTCTGGGACAACATTCAGCCATAAATGCAAGATCATCTCTGTCTCCAAACATATAGGAATCAAGAAAAAAAGCATCAAGAAATAAGAAAACTTAGAACCACGATACACCAGTTTATGCATTTCCTCAATCTCTCCTGCTGCATAACTTTTCGTAATTTGGGGATTCAATGCCATCATAAAATTAGTGACAAATTGATTTACTGCATTATTCACTTGCATTGCGATACCACGTGCAGCATTCACCGTAACACCAAAGAAAAGATTAATAACAATATTAACACCTTCATTGTTCATCATATAAGCTCCCTGACCAAAGAAATTCCACCCAGCGAAACTAGTCATATTCTTTAATAGTGCTTTATCATATACAAAATGATAAGTTGCTTCTTTGAAATGTCTCTTACAATAGAACCCATAAATGAATCTAATAACGAAAGCCAAAATCAATAAAAGAACTACATAAGACTTCAACTTATCAAATGGTGATATGTATAAGGAATATACTATCAGCAATTTCATAATAACCTCGAAGATACTAATATAGGCAAAAGCTGACATTTTCTCATGAGCAACAATTGTTGAATTATATGGTATACTTATCAAGTTCATCACAAAAGTCATCAAAGAACATTGGAAAGCCCAATTTGCTGCATCCATTCGACCTTCAGGTATGTTCATTTTGTAATTCAAGAACCATATACCCACAATTTCTCCAATTATAACAATCGCTAAAGACAAAACCATCATCACATTAAGTGAAGTTGAAAATACCTTTTGCAACTGCAAATAATCTTTTTTCCCTAATTCAAAAGTCAAGAAACGTGTAATGGAATTAGTTATTGAGCCTGACAATAAGCCAAACATAGCAACAACTCCTCCCACTACATTATATATACCATAATCTGAAACGCCTAATGTGGACAAAATTATTCTACTTGTAAACAAGCTTATTGCCATCATTAAGAACATTCTTAGATACAAAAAGAGTGTATTCTTTGCTAATCGTTTATTGTTTTCTGATGTTTGATTTGACATAAAATAATCAATTCTAGCCTTTTTTATAAAGCCAAAAGCTACCTTTACTCGTTTTAATTAATATTTTTCAGTTCGCCATATTCCATTTGTAAAACGCCCAGGAATAATAGTGGTGAAAGAATTATATCTAACACCACCATTATATAATATGACATTCGCAATTCTATTCGAAAAGAAATCTAATCTCTTCTAAAAATATCTCGTGTATAGACCTTATCCTTTACATCATCCAGACAAGCATCGTAACGGTTGGCGATGATGGCATGGCTCTGTGCCTTGAAGGCTTCGAGGTTGTTCTCTACTCTACTACCGAAGAAAGTGCTGCCCTCTTCCAAGGTTGGCTCATAGATGATAACCTCAGCGCCCTTTGCCTTGATACGTTTCATGATGCCCTGGATGGCAGACTGGCGGAAGTTATCGCTGTTAGATTTCATGGTCAGACGATAGACACCAATCACACAGTTGTGCTCCTTGCTTGCATCATAGCTGTTATCATCAGCATAGCTATAGTAACCAGCCTTCTGGAGGACAGCATCAGCAATATAGTCCTTACGGGTGCGGTTACTCTCTACGATTGCCTCTATCAGGTTCTCTGGAACATCGGCATAGTTTGCCAGGAGCTGCTTGGTATCCTTTGGCAAGCAATAACCACCATAGCCGAAGCTTGGGTTGTTGTAATGGGTGCCGATTCGTGGGTCAAGACCTACACCATCGATGATTGCCTTGGTATCGAGTCCCTTTACCTCAGCGTATGTATCCAACTCATTGAAATAGCTTACTCGGAGTGCCAGATAGGTATTGGCGAAGAGCTTGACAGCCTCTGCTTCCTTCATGCCCATAAAGAGGGTATCGATGTTCTCCTTGATGGCACCTTCCTGGAGCAAAGCGGCGAATGTCTTGGCTGCTTCCTTCAACTTCTCGACATTGGTTACTGACTTGATAGCTTCGTTCTCCTCTGCGAACTCTGGACGATCGATAATCTTTGGATAGCCTACGATGATGCGGCTAGGGTAAAGGTTATCATAGAGTGCCTTGCTCTCACGAAGAAACTCTGGAGAGAAGAGAAGGTTGAACTTCTTCACGCCCTTCTTGGCATACTTCAAGTAGAGGCTGCGGGTGTAACCTACCGGGATGGTACTCTTGATGACCATCACAGCATCTGGGTTTACCTCCAGAACCAGGTCGATGACTTCTTCTACATGGGTTGTATCGAAGTAGTTCTTCACTGGGTCGTAGTTGGTTGGTGCTGCAATCACTACGAAGTCTGCATCCTTATAGGCAGATTTGCCATCAAGGGTTGCCACGAGGTTCAATGACTTTTCTGCCAAATACTTTTCGATGTAATCGTCCTGGATTGGAGAAATCTTATTGTTGAGTTTCTCCACCTTCTCTGGGATTACATCTACTGCTGTCACATGATGGTGCTGAGACAATAGCGTTGCTATGCTCAGACCGACGTAGCCTGTACCGGCTACTGCTACTTTTATATTCTTAAAATCATTCATCATGATATTGTGTTTTTATTTTTGTGTTCTTAAAAATTAAGAAGAGTTTGCTAAAATGATCCCGTCCTTCTTTACCATTAAAGAAAGCTCCACCTCTCATCTCGGTCTTCTCTCCTCAGGCGAGAAGAAGGAAACCGCCCTATTCGGTGCTATTTTTTCGATTTCCTCCGTCTCCCTTTAGCCAAAGGGAGCTCCACCTCCAACCAAGCCTTCCTCCTCAGAAGGAAGGATGTAAACCGCCCTACTCGGTGCTCGGAACCTCTGCGCTATAAGGTTGGCGGACCATCAAAGGTCTACGCCATATTGTGCGGGATGGGACCGCCTGGAGATAACAATTACAACTAAAAATTAATATTGATATCAGCATCTTCGTTTATCTTCTACCCTTGCGCCTTTTCAAAGAAGGTGATATTGTCACCTTACAATTATATAACCTATAGCAATTTTGTGAATTCGCCATTCTTTTCATCTTAGCTTTTAATTCTTTGTTTTCCTTAGAAAGTTGCTGTACCATACTCTTAGAATCTTTAATCTCTTCTTGAAGAGCATCCATTGTTTCCTCTTCAAACTCATTATCATCTTCAATAGGAGCAACTGCAGGAATCACCTCTTTTGGGAGTCTTGGTAAGCCTTGTCTATGAATGTACAATCCATATTTTTGAGTTACGCGAGTGATAAAAGGCGGCAATAAACGCCCAATGCGCTTATCTTTCTTTTCTTCAAAATCCTCAATTACTATATCTTTAAATTTAAAACGAAAGAAACATCCATCTATAGGCCCAACAATAACAAAATTTGATTGTTCGATGAAGTTTCCATACTTATCATTAAAGAGTCCATTTTGATTTTCTTTATCTTTCAATTTGACGCCCTTTATCAAATAGATTTTATTTTCTCCATCTCTTCCAACACAATCACACGAAGGTCGTATGTTTAAAAAGTATTTCTGCTGCCATTTATAAATATCTCCGGTAGATGACAAACCTCCAAGATATTCATTCCTCATAAAACACTGTCTTTCAAGTAAGCTTTTCAAGATATGTTCATCGCAAGCTTTTCGACCGGACAATATATTTTCATCAAATTCAACTGGCTGAATTCGAGACAAAGCATTCTGATTAATCAACGAAGAAATCTCTTCAGATGGATTCACTCCATCATCAGTATAACAATTCCACAATAAATTTGGCCAAAAAGGGGATGCCTCACGCATATCCAAAGCCATTCCATTAATAGCATCCAAATAAGCAGTCTTCCACTTTTGTGTGACATAAATTGATGGTGTTTTCTTCAACCATTCATTAACCTTGTCAAACATAATGCATTTTTCCTCATTATTAAAAAGCTCTGACTTGTTAAGAATAAAAATCGGCGATTTTTCATCGTCATCTATGATATGATTCTGTGACAAAGTATTCTTGATAGAATTAACATCCTCATTGCTAAAAATAAAAATTGGAATTACGACTTTGGCAACAACCTGTTTTATAAATTCAACATTATCACGGGCATTTTGCGCCTTAAGAGTTGCATCTGGAATTGGGGAGCCATCTACTACCAAAGTATTCAATTCCCAATCCAACAAGAGAAAACTGAGACTTGAAAAGCAAATAGGCTCAATATTGTCAGGCAAATCCTCATATTTTACCAAAGGCAAATGATTGTCATTTTCTAGGTATTTAACAATACCATCTATCGCTTTGTCTTCTCCACTATTCACTTGGTCATCAACCACCATGCCTATACCTTTGAACAAATTTTCATTTTTCATATCAATCTTTTTGTTTTATAAAAGAAACCACAAAATTAGCACCTTGCAAAACTTTCTCACTATCCAAATCAGCCAGGTCAATTGAATACTCATTACGTTCCATCAATTTTCTTGATATATACAGTCCTAATCCTCGACCTTCTTCTCCTTTCCCTGAATAAAAAGCTTCAAAGATATATGGAACATCCTCTTGGCGGATACCCGGTCCATTATCTGAAAAAATCATCTGGCATCTATCTCCATCTAGTACAATTTTGATTCTACGATCCTCTTTTCCACCTGCTACCAACCAATAGACCGCATTGTCCATGAGATTTATCAATAGTTGCAGAATATCTGCATCGGTACACTTAGCCAACAGGGGCGAACCAATAATCTCAGTTTCACAAGTAATAGAACATCTTTGCAGAGTTCTCTTATAAATGGTCTGGACCTTTTTCAAATAATCCTCAACACGCAACTGTCGCCTTTTTTGTTTCGATGAAGTAAAAAGAAGTTGCATATCTTTCATCTGCTCTTTTACGAAACTAAAGATTCCGAACAGCTTTTGTAATTCACTAGTCAAACTTCCAGAATCTATCGTTCCCAACATGCTATCATTCATTAATCCCTGTAGTTGTGAAAGCCCTTTTCCCATCATCAACATCATGTCATGACTTGCTGTTTCTACAGATAAGCCAACAGCTGCTAAAGATTCTGTTCTATTGGCACGACATTCCAGATATTTACGTTCTACTTTGTAAACTTTCTCAAGTTGTGATAACAAAGAAGAAACCTTTTTATCATCCTTAAAATAGTTTTTAAGGTTAGCCAGTTCATTGTTTACTTGTTTTGTATTTGTCTTTTCTATCTCATTTTTTCGTTTATTCTCATCTAAATAACGCTTGTAGTCAGTAATGCGGAGATATGATAAAAATGAGCGTATGATACAAATAAAGTCATCTGTGTAACTTTCCTCTTCTATCAAGCCTTCTCTGTTCGTTTTGTCTTTAAGATGAGGATTCCCTTTCTTTGTTATACGAATCTGCCCGACTAATTGATCATTACTGAAAAAAGCGCCCGCACTAATTGTTCCACGTCCAATATCGATTTGCAGCCAGTCATCAGAAGGATCTCCATATGGCATTACACGGACATTGTCTCTTAACAAATAAACACGATGCTTCTTCAATATATCTTTAGCCCCTTCTACTAAAGCATAACGCGACGGAGTTTTAGCATTGAAGTCGAATATATAAAAATTGAAGTCGAAGTCTCCAAAATCAGAGATGTCTCGATATGTTTTATTTTCCTTGTCAAAGAAATTATCTTTAAAGACTCGCAACCCTCTAAATATATCAGACGCACAAGACAATTTCTTAATACTACCATTAATCTCAAAACTCAATGTTTTCTCTTTAGAATCATAATGACCTGACTTAATCTGAAAAACGCTTTGTGTCTCCATCAGATTTTCAATAACAATATTATCTGAAGCGTCTTTCTCATCAATATTCTCACCATTCACAGATACCCCTATGAAAAAATCAGGTTGTTTTTCTTTAGTAATAACTTCATCGAAAAAGTCACCAAACTGAACAAAACTTGCTTTGACTGCATCTATTTTTGCTTGGTTCCACCTTCCTTTTAAGCCACTTATTTCCAAACGTGTGCCATGAGCATTCTTCGAGCCTTCAAAAATTTTCCGACCTATAGAGACTGGTCGATTCACAAATTCCTTTGGAGAAGAAACCTGCAAATCGAAAGACAATTCATCCAAGTAAAGATTTCTCGAATCCGGACCTAGAGAGGAATAGTTCTCATCAAACGAAGAGAAATCAAGACGAACGGAAAACTCGTCAGCACTTCCCTCAGGACGTGTTATCATATTTATGATACTGCCCAATTTCAGCATAGCATAACGACCTATACCTTTTTCGCCTTGTATAATACGCTTTTTCTCTTTAGTCAATTTAACCTCACCATCCTTAGAAGACTTATAAGCTGTTGCCGGACTCATCCATGCATTTTGTATGATATCCTTAGACATGCCAACACCATTATCTTCTATGACTATTTTTGAATCTTTAAGTACAGCACCATTTGGAGAAAACCCCACAAAGGACAACTTTACCCAATCTGCATCTGCATCATAGGAATTTTTTATCAATTCAAGCACTGCAATTTGCTCATTTTTAATAAGTTGATCACCTAGCATGGTCAGTAAACGAGCATATGGTCGTATTGTTAATTTCGTATTCATAATTGCGCAAATATTAAAAACTCCTCTGAATATATTTTTCGACTTGTCTTATCTGATGAAAATTTTCCATTCTTGTCACGATAAGGGGTCAGAATCTTGTTCAATATTTTTCTTCTTTTGATTGTTACATTATAAAATCCTTCATTCAATAAACTTTCCGCCAAATGCCTAGCATTGTCTATTTTTACGTTCTTATACTCTGTATTTCCTATGACAAAAAGACATGCGCCACCTTTTTTGACAATATTACATATTTTTTTTACGACTTCTTGCATGTTAACATAATATTGTGCTATGGCTTTTGCTTGTTTCTTATCAACGCTATACATCTGCATAACAACAGTCAGACCTGACTGATTTAATTTGGGTACATTAAAACGTAAATCGCAAGAATGATAAAGACTTCCTATCGAGCCTGTTCTAAAGTGTTTATAATCTGGAGAATAGTCTAACCACAAAGTAGAAAGTTGGTGAATATCTGCATATTCATAAGACGTTACATAAGGGGGGCTAGTGACCAACAAGTCGACAAATGGTTCTGTAATGTTTAAATCCAATACACTCTGTGTCAGTATCTCTGCATTATTCTCTTCAACCACCTCACTAGTTTCATTAGCTCTTTCCATTTTTAGAATCTGCTTACAAAATTCTTCCCATACATCTTTTGCCTGCTTTTGGGGATCAATTTGAGGTTTTATAGACTTTGTCAACCATTTAGAACAACTCTTTAATATACTTGAAAAAGCACACAAGAAAAAATCTAAATATTTTTCTGTCTCTACAACTGATATTATTGAAGAACGAAGCTTATATAAATCATTCAGTTGTTTGGGATAAAACCAATAACAAATCCTAGTATTTTTACAAAAATACTCATCTACATCTAGGTCATCTGAAAAGAACAAAGCTTTTATTCTTGTGAAATAATTTTTTATCTCGTTTGAATCATACTTTCTGCATTTTGTTCGAGCTATCAAAGTCGCAACAGGATTCAGATCGCAACCAAAAAAAGATTTTCGATTCGCTAATGCCTCATATGCGACAGTTCCACATCCACAAAAAATATCCGCCACAGTATGAACTTCAATACCTTGCTGATTTGCATATTGCAAAGCTTTTGTCGTAATGAAAGGAGGAAATTTTGCAGGATAAGCATGAATGCTATGCATCGTGGACGTTTTTTCCTCTCCCATAGTCCACGTTTCATCTATCGGGATTGTATCTATATCTACCTTATGTATATTATTTATTGTCAATAACATATTCTTTTTTTTTGTAAGCAGTCACTTAGTCTTCTTCATCAGCACTCAGCCCCTTCATAAGGCCTATGTTTAATCATCGAGATCATCAAAAGTAACTTAAAATACACCAAGCTATCTGATACCTTATTTACAAGCTAACGAATCACATTCAATTGCATCAAATATATTCTTTGCCCTTATATATGCGGTAAGAGTTGGAGACAAAAACATATCTCCCATTGGATGACTTGTCAAATCTTCAAAGGCCTGACGTGTTAAGCCTGATTTTTTCACCAGAGTTATGAACTCATCCTCTGTTATAAGCTTCTCACAGAGTTGCTGAAATCCTTGATTCACTATTTCTAGTTGATAACAAACTAGAGACCTTGCATCCTTTTCTGTATCAGAAAGGTTACAGCCCGAAAACAATTCATATTTGCTGCGAGGATCCATAAATTTGGGAGCCGTTATCTTTACAACTATTAATTGATAAATCCAATGGAGGAAGAAGGCTGTAGCTAAGCCTATTAAGTATGCAGCAAAAGCATATAGTGCAACTTGCTTATCAATCAGGGACAAAAGAAAATCCATGCATCCTCCTCCAAGTAATAAAACCATGGAATCTCTTAACACTTTAGGGTTATACTCTTTGTATTTTCGTACAAAGTAAACCACAAGCCATCCTATCACTGCTCCGAGCAGAAATACTGAAACAAAGACTAGTCGTAACATCATATTATTAATTTTATCCTTTATATCTTTCCCAATCCATCACACAGAAGGGGCTACCGTAATCTTCGTAGGACTCCATCTGGGATATCTTTGACATGCCGGCATCGAAGTAAGCTACATCTTCGATTGCAACCTTGCCTGACTTGATTTCTGAAATGATGGACTTCAAGATATCGGAGCAGGTATAGTCGGGACAATACATGTCATCGAAATAACAGAAGTGCTCATCTTTCACGAAGTGATAAGAAAGGGATTCTAAGATTTCCAGGAATATCTCGAAGGCTTTACGATGGTTGCCTTTCGACATATCTTCCTTAATCATTTTCTCGTATGGCAAGAGGAGATTGGATATCATATTACAATCCATGTCTATATTACGAGGATTAAAGATTGACTCTATATCTCTTTTCAAAGGAGATAACTCTATATCGGTTCGTAAGGCTGATTGCTCAGCTCTACGAAGAATGTATTTCATCTTTTCTGAAGCCATAATTTATTTTGTTTCTTCACCCCAAACGGATACCAGGCGGTCTTTCCAGAGTTTCAGAGGGCAATTCTTGGAGATCTCGGTATAGAGCTTGAGGCTCTTCTCTGTTAACTTGACAATGCCATCTGCTACTGATGGATAATATGGGAGAGCCGCTGGCTTGATTTTGCCATTCCAGTCTACCTTTACATCCATGCCTAAGCCCATCGTTTCCTTACCATTCATCGACATGATGCCTGCCTTCTCGAAATCATCGTTGGTCAGGATTTCTACGAATGTAGGACATGGGCGCTTCATGATACCGTCGAAATGGTCGATTTGGGTTATTGAATCCAAATGGAGGAAGTAATCACCCCAATCGGCATAAAGGGTAACTTTGGTATCATCTACGATGTACATGTAAACATGGGTGTAGAAGCTTTTCTTACCAGACTGGTATCGGTAAATGACCTCGATGCTATCTTTATGATAGACGAGGGTCTGGGAGCTACCTAAGAAAAAGGTTGCTCCTGGCTTGATTGATAAAAAAGGTTTCATGATTTTATATTTTTAGTTCCTCATTGCAGTATCGCTCTGCACTGGTCGTCGCTCGAATGAGGAATATTGTTTTATTCTACTTTTGAAAGGATTACCTCGGGGGAGGTGCCCGTCAGGGTTATGGCGGAAATCTTATGACCGCCATTGGCGTTTAATGAATGACCACAATGATAGAGGCTGTCATCTATGATAAGCCAGCGATAATGAGACTCGTTACGCCATTTTCGGATGTCTATATGATTATCGGGGAAGAGGCGATTTCAATTGTCGCAAAATTTGCGCCTGTTGGGGCAGGAGCTAACTCTTCATGAAGAGCATTGTTGATATGCTTACCTATAGTCTTGATATCACGACCATAGGGATTAGGGATGTAACCGCCCTCCGGTGCTCGGAACCGCTATGCTTTATGGTTGGCGGGGCATCAAAGCCCTGTGCCATATTGTGCGGGATGGGACCGCCGAGCTGTTACGGGAGTATTGTCTCCATTGATGAAATAGAAGTTTTTTACAAGTTTTCTACCAGAAACTTGATATAGTCATCATTGACATTGGATATTTCTCCTTTATCATAAATTGTTAGGAGTGTAATATCCATCGTTTCTGCATCCAACAATATATTCAACGTCAAAATTCTAGCTCCACCACTTTTTCCTTTGCCTTTAGAATTAATCGCCATTCGTATCTTACGAACGCCAGCCCCTAAGTCATCTCCTGCAAACGGATTATTCTTCAGCTCTTGTTTCCATACGTCAAAGTCATGCAACAAAGAGTGATATTTCTTCATCAAACGTTTAAATTGACGTTTAAACTCACTACCAGTGTTTATGTTCACTTCCATACGGCTATGCTTCCTTCATTTCCCGAATGAAATCATCAACATCCTGAAGCTTTT
>ERZ791912.690-NODE-690-length-19110-cov-47.369929_pt1 | contig 19110 bp, 12 predicted proteins | sample MGYA00510141_ERZ791912 | MGnify/ENA primary metagenome ERZ791912 (study PRJEB30046, sample SAMN00792082) | human gut metagenome | study: EMG produced TPA metagenomics assembly of the A metagenome-wide association study of gut microbiota in type 2... | reverse complement strand
ACCGTAACATCAAGGCTAAGATCAACAAGGACGGTATCTGGTTGGAGAAGATGGATGAGAACCCAACAGAGCTGATTCCAGAGGAGCTCCGCAACCCAGGTGAGGGTACCAAGGGTATCGAGATCGACCTCGACAAGGGTATCGACGCAGTTCGTGCCGAGTTGAGCAAGTATCCTGTAAGCACCCGTGTTAATTTGAAGGGTACCATCATCGTGGCTCGTGACATCGCTCACGCTAAGCTCAAGGCTCGCTTGGATGCTGGCGAGGAAATGCCTGAGTACTTCAAGAACCACCCTATCCTCTATGCTGGTCCAGCCAAGACTCCAGAGGGTTATCCATGTGGCTCTATGGGACCTACCACAGCCAACCGTATGGACCCATACGTAGATGAGTTCCAGGATCACGGCGCCAGCCTGGTAATGATTGCCAAGGGTAACCGTGGTGATGTTGTTACAGAGGCTTGCAAGAAGCACGGTGGTTTCTACCTCGGTACGATCGGTGGTGTAGCTGCCGTTCTCTCTCAGAGTTCTATCAAGAGCATCGAGTGCGTAGAGTATCCAGAGCTCGGTATGGAGGCTATCTGGAAGATTACCGTAGAGGACTTCCCTGCATTCATCCTCGTAGATGACAAGGGCAACGACTTCTTCAAGCAGTTGAAGCCTTGGACTCCATGCAAGGAATGCCAGAAGTAAATGATTCGAAAATCATGACGATATCAAGCTCAGGACGTTTTGTCCTGAGCTTTTTTTATGATATCACTGAACTTTCGCATGTGGTTCAAGTACGGGCTGAAGGCCCAAAAGCTCCTAGCCCAGGGCAGCGCCCTGGGTATGAAGGCAATCAGCAAGACGCCCTGTAAGGGCAAAAGCCTTATGTTTTGCCTGGAGTGCTAGATGATGGTAATCCATACGGCTTCATTGCCCTTCTCCGCCTCCTTGATGCGCTTCATCAGACGATGCAGCCAGATGCGGGAGTTCACCACCATGCCCTTCAGTCTGTTCTCGCCCACCAGGATGCAGCCCTGGGTATCGTCGGGATAGTTGCCCGCATGGATGCGGATGCCCTCGAAATCGGGCACGCCCTGGATGTATGGCAACCACTCCTTGAACCGTGGCGACAGGGTGACGAGCACCCGATAGGAACCCTCCGGAATGGCGGTATGCCCCGGAATCTTCCTAGCCACCTTACCGCTCTGACGGCTGTACTTGGCATTCACCTCCTCCGGCTTCAAGTCTATCCCCTTCAGGTTGCGCCACGTCGGTTCCAGGGTATCGCAGAAGTAAGTGTCCTTCGACAGCTTCTCCATGTCGAAACTGTTTCTGAAGCTTCGCTTGTCGCCGGTATGCTTGCCCGGCAACGTCTTTCGCTTCACATCACCATCAGCCAACAGATACAGTCGGCCGATGGTATAAGTATTCTTCTTAGCTATTCGCTTTACAACTATTTCCATACGCTAATTCATATTTTTCATTTTTGATGGGTCTTGATAAAAACTGAGTATTTGAGTAACTGAGTATTTGAGTCATTCTTCTTCACCTTGATATAGCCACGGTAGAGCCAGTTGTTCAACATTTTCATGGTGCCATTGGCATTCATCTTATTCTCCACGCGCAAGTTTTCAACCTGCTGATAGTTAAACTCCTCAGGCAGAAGTCCCAAGATGCTCGACGGTCCTCTCCTACTCTCCTGTTCCCCTTCTATCTCCGCCTTCTTGATGGCATCTCCGAAGAAACGCATCTTGCAGTAGAGATCGTAGCGCTCGCTCCAGCGGATGAAATCCTCTATCTCCGGCTCCCATCTGTAGCCGTTAGCCACATAGAGCACGCAGGCTTTCAGATAGCCGATGACGTTGGCACGGAAGCTCAGGTTCTCGTAGACTCTATCCTGCGACAGACGGGAGAACTCCGCATTCTCATCCTTCAGCACCTTGGCTAGCTCGAATGCCTCCTTGCATTCCACCAGTCCCGTTGCCATACAGAGATGATCAATGTAGGGTTTCAGGGCATTTCTGAATTCTTCATCGTAGGTTCCGTAGACAGGAATATCCTCGCCGATGTCACGCTCCGGAATGGTGCAGAAATTGATACGTGAGATAGGTCCGTCGGTCAATACCCTCTTGAAGTATTTAATGCCCTTCTGGATGGTGGTTGATGCATTCCAGTTGAAGCGGATGGTGACACGCTCGGTTACGCTCTGGGTTCCCACACGAGTCTGTCCATATTGATTACCAGGGTCAAAAGCAAGACACATGATACGGAACTGTTGCATACCGGTACCTCTCAGCGCATCAAACTGGTCAATCTCATTCAGCGAAGTGTAAAGAAAGTGTCCCTTGGCTTCAGCTGTACGCATTACGAAGGCAGGGTTGGTCATGTCGGCATCAATCTCCTGAATGATGAGGTTTTCAGGACGCTTACGCTTGTCCTTGTTGGCACCCTTGCGCATCATTTCGTCCTTCCATTCCTTCTCACGTTTCAGGTTTTCCTGGTCACGCTTACGGATATCCTCCATGATGAAGTCGATAGGTTTCTGCACGCAGCTCTTTCCTGCTCCCGTGCCGGCAAGCAGCACGCTGGATAGGGTTGCCTCATGCTCCACATTATCAATATATCTGAATCTCGTCTTCCAGAGATGGGTGGCGAGAGGAGGGAAGATGGCACAAGCCACGGCTGGCTGATAAATCTCCGGTGTCCTGGAAATCAGCAGCCCCACCAGCTTCGGCAGCTTCTTCGGCATCGGTGGAGGGGCAGGATACTCCTCATCTTCGGAACTTTGAACTTGGAACATTGAACTTTGAACTGTATGATTACCCGTCAGGCGTTCCGGGGATTTGTAATCCCCGGCAAGCAAGCTGTAGCGAGCCGCTCCCTTTCCATCAATCGTCAAGCCCGCCAGGCGTTCCGGGGATTTGCAATCCCCGGCAAGCAAGCTCTTAGCCGCCTGTTCCGCCAAGGCATTCACCCGGATCACATCCCTAGAAAACGGCTTGGAGCTATCCCCATATTTCGCATAGAAATCATGGATAAGCTGGTGACAGTCAGGTTCCTGATAGTAGCTTGGCATCTTCTCAGCCACCACCTTCATCAGCTCCTCCTCACTCATCACACGAGAAGCGCCAGCACTCATGATGGCAAGCAGGGAGGAATGTCTTGACCCCACGGTATCGATATTCATCCCCTTCAGTCCCGCTGATTCCTGAAACAGGTCGAAGGCTATCAGATTCTTGGCATCAGCATTCTGAGAACCTCCAGCATGGCTGATATAATCATCATCGGCACGATGGCTATTACCAGGTTGGGCAGGCTGAATAGCAGCGCCAGAAGGATTACTATCATTAGGTACTTGCCCCTGAAAGTCCCCCGCCAGGCGTTCCGGGGATTTGCAATCCCCGGCAAGCAAGCTGTAGCGAGCCGTCCCCCTGCCGTCAATCGTTAAGCCACGCTTGATATAAGCCTCTCTGCGAGCCTTTATCTCCTCATCCGGCAGCACCCCATACCACTCCTTCGAACGGTAAATCTCGGAGTCCTTATCCGTGATAAAGATGATTCGCTCCGGCGTGATGCAGCTTTTGTCGTAGGGAATCCCAGCCGCCTCACAATACGCCTTCTGCGTCTCCTCGATGGTCATACCCATCGGCATGCGGATGTCGATATGCAGCTTCTTTCTTGCCGAATACTCCAGATGCAGCAGCTTTCCTTTCCAGATGCTGTCGCTGCAGTTCAGCTCGCGCGCCTTCTCCAGCGCCTGCTCTACATACTCTTCGTCATCCACGTCCACGGTGGTCTGAAAAAGGAAACTCTCAGGGTCAGCATCCTCAGCAGAACGGTGGTTGTTCCTGAACCTGTAGTAGTGGATGGCACGGATAGGCAACTGCTTTTTCAGTGCCTCTCTAGCCTTCTTCACCGCCTTCACGTCGCCGTCACCAACGCCAGTTATCGGTTTCTCCCCACGTATCTGTTCAATCACTCCCTTCAGCCAGTTTTGGGCTGTCAGGCTGTCGTAGACCGTCAGAGGCTGGGAAGAGTTGAGCCTTCCCATATTGCCCCTGCGAGCCGGATTCAATGCCATTACTTGTACTGTTCCCATGCCACTTCCTCCTTGAAATGCTTAGCCTTGCCCTTGATCTCCAGCACCTCTTTGTAAAGATACTTCAGGATATCTGACTTATTCATGTCCTTCGGGAAGGAGAAGGAAGCGAACACACGCTGAGGGGATGTTCTCAGGGCACCATGCGAGGTATGGATAATCTCGGTATATCTCTTCTCGCCCGTCACGGCATAAGGCTTGAAGTCGAGCTTGTCGCCGCATTCGCCTCCGCTGCATACCATTCTGCCCGGAATCACCTTCGCCTCCTCTGCAATAGTCTCCGTATCGTTCCAAGGAGCCTTGCGGATAGCCACGTTACCACACTCGTCAGTAATCACACTGGCATCTACTCTCTGGGCGTTCAAAAGCGCCTCTGTAGCAGCCTCAGCAGCTGCCAAAAAACTTTTCTTGCTCATATATATTGAAGTTTTAGAAAGATATGTTATTAATCAAAAATCTGGTCATTGATGGTCAGGATTCTGCCATTGAAGCGTACATCGATGGGCATAACCTCCGAGTTGTCAGACAGCAGGAAAACACCATCAGCACAGTAGCAATACACAAACATCTTGTTGTTCAGACTGTTCTTGATGAATCCCAGCAGCCACTTGGCAATCAACTTGTCACCACGCTTCTGCGGGTTCACCATGTCTGCCACCATCACCTCATCGCAGAAGTTATAATCCACGGCAACGTTTTTCTTTCTGCGACTGGAAGTCATCATTTCCATATCCAGAAAGAAGGTTCTGAATTCAACTTCCTTTTTTGGCTCCATCACGATATGGAAGTTTCTCAACTCGCCTTCTGTGTCAGCCACGATCTCAAAGAGTTCCTTAGGTGTCTTGTCGAAAATACGATGCAAGTCGCTCATGTTGAAGAAGATCTTGCCTCCTACCATCATCACTCTCATTTTTCCATATTGAGGATGCTCGAAATAATACGGTTTCATTTCTTTCATCATTATATATATTAACTTGGTTGGAGCTGCGACCATTCGCCAAATCCCGTACCCCGGAAGCGGTACCAATTTTCCATATACAGAAAAGCCCCGGAACCCAGACCATGTTGGTTCTGAATTCCGGGGCAAAGATACGGCAAACAACCGAAACAAAACTGGTACGTACCAGGTACGGTCGTACCGGTTTTTGGCTATTTTTTAACGTCTGTTAATGATATCATGTATTAAATCCTCAAATTCAAACGTTTTTTTCATTCCTAGAGATTCATTATACTTCGTTCTCAAGGTAGCAGAATCCAAATGCCAGAAATCACCAAAGAAGACCCACACATTAGAAATTTCCAATGTATCAGCTATTCGACGGGCTAAATATCCTCTTGTATACCAGGTTAGGTTGTTAGGTTGAAAATTCTCATCCAATACATTAATTCGCACCAATCCCGTAAGAATCTTCTTTGCTTTCTTGCTTTTAAGTTGTGCAGGTAAAGTAACAGAACGGCCCACATATCCAGAAATTGGGGTTTCTGCTTTTTGAGGCTCCTCATCTACCACTTCAAAATCAGCATCATTGAGATTATCTTCTGATGAAGAACCAGATGATTTCTTCCCAGAATTACCACTGAAGATGTTATTACCAATATGCCAACCATGTGCATTTTCTATATTAATTGCAATCTTGATTGTCATAGTTCATTAGTTTTAAAAGGTTATGGGCACTTGTAGTCATCTCCAACGCAGAATTGTCGTTGAAAGAGACAACGATAACTACACTTAGGCTGATTGCCCCCGTCTTGGCAAGAGCAATCAAAGTTCTGAGAAAGAACCTTGTCATCATCTTTTTCATATACAAAATTTCATGAAAAAATGACCATTACTTACCTCACAAGTTAGTGGAGTTGGCCCCTGCGATTTTCACAAGGTGACGTTGCTATCGGGGACATAGAACGGCATAAAGCTCAGACATGTCCCCAAATACATAATGAATGTTCCATTGTTTTTAAAAATTAGTGTATGTTTATCAAATTCCTTGTCGCTCATAGCTGGTATGAGACGGCATATTATATTTATTTGATTCCTTGCGTTACGAACTTACGCAAATCAATCTTCTTCCTAATCAAGTCTTCAACATCATCAGCCGAATCACCATATATTTTATGGTATCTTTCTTTCATCTCAAAGAGCTTTTTCAGCCATAGCTCCCGTTCCTTAACATGCTTCTGGTAGTTCTCCACCGCCTCGGTTTCCTGATGAAGATAATAACCTATAATATAGCAGAATTTGTTAAGTGTATTATGAGATACAGAGGAATTCATATCTCTCAGTTTTCTGACAGTAGGATTTGCTATATCAAACTCCATTTTCATCAATTTAAGAGGAGAGATATCATCAATGATCATCTGGTCAAGAAGTGGTCCCACTCTCTCGATCTTCTTTATTTTCATATACCTGTCGGCGTATGATTTATCATATCTATTACCTCTTGCCATAGTCTATTATATTTTGAGTACAAAGTTACACATTTTTTTCGATATTTGCAAGAGTCGTGAAAACATTTAATTTTCACAATGTATATATTTTTTTAAATGATTCTCAGAAAAATATATAAAATAGGGGAAAAAGTGAGCAATTTTAGCATCACTTTCTCTCCTTGCTTATTTTTCGTCAATTCTCAACCTTTAAGATATTAAATTTATCATTTCCTATTAAAAAGGAAGTTCATCATCATTTTCATCTTCTACAACCTTGTTCTGTTGGCTCATATATGGAAAAGGAGAAGCAAAGGAGGATGTCTTAGGGGAAGGACTTCCTATTTATGATGGAATTGATTTTTGATGGTATCTCTTTCTCACTGTAATAATCAAGGAATAATGTATACTGACAGCCAGCAGTATAATTAGTACATCCATATAATCTCCAATGCTTAATACCATTTTTACCTTCCTTAACCACTTTCAGATTACCGTTATGACACCAAGGGCATTCAAACATTCCTTGCTTTTTTGCCAGTTCGGTGATGAAACAGGATGGCGATTTTTCATTATACATCACATAGGTTTGTTTCCTTGCTCTTGTGATAGCTACATAGAACAATCTTCTTTCCTCAGCGTATGGAAAGGTCTCAGGGGCACTGAGAACATAACCTAAAATTGGATCATCACTCACTCTTGAAGGGAACCCATTGCCGTCTTGACTGCAAGATACGACAATAACATTGTCTGCTTCCAGACCTTTGGCTGAATGAATGGTATTATATGGTATATCTCGATTAGAAATATGCACAGAAACAATGTTTCTCTTTTCATTTCTCATTACAAGTTCATTAGGTATGAACTCGGCATCGCTATGATAACGTCCAACAAGCATGATAGATTGCTCTGATGGAATCTTGGAAACAATCTTTTCCAATACCTTATATTGTGAATCTCCAGTATCATCTGTATAATAAGCGACAGTTTTAATTTCTGTTCTAACAGATTCGTTCACAGGCTTAATTTCTTTAGGAACCTGGGCACTATTTTCCATAATGAATTGGGAAGAAATGCCTATTGTTGGATTCCCAAACCTGTATGTTGTTTCAATGGCGCATTTCTCTGAAAAACCAAAATGCTCCTCAAATCCATTGAATAACGAGAGATCACTACCAGAAAATCTGAAAATGGATTGCCAGTCATCGCCAACGCAATATAGTTTAGTGAGATTCTTTTTGTTTCTTAAAGACTGTAAAAGCTCGAATCTATCAACAGATATGTCTTGGAACTCATCAACAAGAATCATGTCATATTCTTTCTTGTATAACCCAGAGTTGCATACATCTGTCGCTTTGAGGATTAAATCCGTATAGTCGATTTGATTATTCTCATGCAACATCTTCTCGTACTCGTCAAAAATTGGCTGGAAAATCTCATGAATCATGAATTCAGACCTCTCGATAAACAAAGGATTGTTATTTTCCTTTTTTATAAGGTTCAACACAGATTCAGGATTATGTCTATTAGATTTCATGAGGGTGATAAAGGTCGTAATGAGCTGGAGGATGGAGTCTTCCATTCTCTTATTACGTTTTACCAGCTTTTCAAATTTCTCATCCTCAGTCAATTCTCTCATCGGGATTCCATATTGTTTGAGTTGCTGAGTCAATCTCTCGTATATGGTTCCATCATGAAACATGGCGCTTGTGGTTTCAAGAAGTATTGTGTTATACTTCCTATTGATTTCTCTTTTCCACTTAATGCCTTCGTTGTAGAATTTGTTTGCTTCGTAAAAGCCACCTTCCTTACCTTCGCCAAACCACACAGGAACATTGCCATAGGTATCTATTCCAAAGTGTTCAAGAACAACAAAGACTAGCCTTCCATTTTGCTGAAAATAAATAGTAAAGTCTGGTCTGTATTGTTTTTTGGATTCTGTAGTAGTATTTTTAAAATATGGACATTCGTATCTGAATGAAATTCCATTCATAGAGAGGAAGGTGCATATTTTTTTTTCTTCTTCGCTTCTCGTGAAGATGATTCTGCCGTCCATGTCCAGAAAAGGTGCCTGTATTCCATAAAGAGCCCTGTCCACATAGTAGTCTACTGCCTTAAGATATTCGTGTTCGTTCTTTGTCAATGACTTTTTGTCGGTAAGGAACTTGTTGATTGCTTTTTTGAAATCGGCGTTGTGATTAACCAGATAGTAGAAGCATTTCAGCATGGTGTTTGTATCACAAACATCAGGCTTCTCTTGTGTCGCTTCCGCTAAGATGTGAAACGCCAGACTGTGGAATGTATAACACCGCAAGCCCTCCGCTGACAAGGCCAGTCTGTCAGTAAGTTCTTTGGCAGCCTTTGCTGTGTAGGTTAATGGTAATATTCTTGCTGGTGCAATATGCCTTTTATCAACGAGATACTTGATTTTAGCCACACTTGTTGAAGTCTTGCCACTACCTGCACTACTGATAACAAGACAGTTATCTTCCAACTTGACTATTGATGCTCTCTGCTGTTTATCCAATGGATATTTGAGTACGGTGTCAAAATATTCTTTGTTATTAGCGAGTTCCTCCTGCACAAACTTTTCATTATGCTTCTGAGGAATATCAGAGAAGCCGATGGACAATGCGCGTTTGTACTTTTCCAAGTCAAGATAAGATTCAGGAATCACATTGTTGACATATTTCAAAAACTGGTTATTCAGGAAAAAATCCGTATTTTCCTCTATATTCAATTCTTCCATGCATTTTAGGAATTCACTATGTGCAAAATAATGGTCATCAGACATGAATGACGACATCCTTTCCATGAAAGTCTGAATTTCATCGAACCAATAGAGATATTTCTCCATGTATATTTTTCCTCCTGTCCCAAGAAACCATGATTTTCTATGTTTCTTGCACTTGACGAAAAGAGCCTCATATTCTGTAAACGTTGCATGATTTTGCGGATTATAAAATGCCGTATCATGGCAATTCCGAATGAAATAATCAATGCACTCGTAGATGCCACGATAATATTTGCGTTTTAAAATAAAGCGCATGATGAGTATGGTAGTAACTATTACTAAAATTACTACCATACTAACAATTACGTAAATGTTTTCAAAGGTTAAGTAAATAACATCTTTCATTATTCCTACCATTGTATATTTTTGTAACATCCATCATTTAGAATGTAAGAAATACTTTGATAAAGTCGAAACAGAAGTTTACTGCTCATTCTTATAATTGTTTACCTGAGTCAAAATCTTCTGGAACACCTCATCATTCCACTGTGGCGGATAACCTTCGTGATAGATAAGTGTAGCCAAGTCATAAGCGAGTTTGCCCTTCAAGTTATTGTTGTTGATAAAGTCGGCATACACCGTCATATCATCCACTAACAACTTTACCTTTTTAGCCAACTCGATGCAGCGCTCATCTGAGTACTCAAAGCCATGAGTATCACGCACGTTCACCAAAATGTCATAAAAAGCCTTTTCCTCAAACGAGATACCCAACTCCTTGAATTTCTGGCTATCCGCCTTCAAGTCCTTGAATATCTGAACCAATTGTTCTGTCAAGTCGTTTATCTTTTCATCAACAATACCTGTTACAGCATCGATAGTATCAGATGCCACATCATTGGTAAAGGTAAGGTTGTCACGAGTATTATACTCATCTATCACCTTCTGCAACATGGCATCAAACTTTTCGGCTTGCACCTTATTGGTTTTGCCATAAGCTTTTATCGCCTTCTTGATAAGTTTTATCAGCAACTGGAACTTGGTAAATGGTAATTTTACATCTTCCAATTCTTCAACAAACTCATCACCAAAGATGTTCTCCTCCCTATCTTTTTCATCAAACAAGGTCTCCACACCGCTGCTAAAGATGGCTTCCTGCACCATCTTCTCCACATGGCGATTCATCTGTTCTGTATTGTGTACACCCGTAGTCATCTTGGAAACATAAGAAGAAATAGCCATAAAGCATTGTGCACAACCGCTTTCCTCTTCTGTAAGTTCACCAGCCGGATTCAGGATATTGAAGGCAGAACGAAGGCGTTTGACATGCCCCTGGAATTTCTTCATAAAGGATACCGTTCCCTTCTTCTCCACCGTGTTGGCGAGGATATATTCCGCCGCATCCTGCAAGAACTGAAGGCTAGCCCAACCATTGTCTTGAAAGAATACGGTAAAATCCAAGCCCTTGAGCATCTCCTTCAAGATTTGAACCTCGTTGGAGAATATCTCATGCGCCACCTCCAGGTCTTCCTTTGATGTTGGGTCGCCACCATATTTCTTCATGGCCTTTTTCATCTCGTTTCTGATGCCCAGATAGTCGATAATAACACCAAATTCCTTATCCTTGTACTTGCGGTTCACACGACTGATAGTCTGAATCAAAGTATGCTTGCTGAGAGGCTTATCGTTATAAAGCATGGTAAGACATGGCACGTCGAATCCTGTAATCCACATATCCACGACAATGGCAATATGGAAGTTTGATTTTTCCGACTTGAATTCAGAATCCAGGAACTTGCGATGATCCTTGTCACCCAAAGCATTATACAGTTCCTTTTTATCATCCTTATCCCTGGTGCATACCAGATTTACGTATGCCACCTCCTTCAAATTTTCCTTCTCTTCCTTGGTCAAAGACTCTTCATGAAGCGCTTTCTTCTTCTCAAACCAGCTTGGTTCCAGTTCACGCATCGCCTTATAGAGCTTGAAGGCTATCTTTCGGTCGGCACAAGCCACCATAGCTTTCTGCAAGCGTGTGGTAGTATCAATACGCTTCTTGTAATCCTCGACAATATCCTTGGCTACACGCATGATGCGGTCTTCGTTGTCAAGAATAGCCATCATACTCGACATAGCCTTCTTGCTTCTGGCAATATCCTCTTCCGTAGCACCTTCATCGGCACAGGTCTTGTAATATGCCTCCACCAAATCTGCCTGCTCCTTGTTCAGGAACACACGTGCCAGACGAGGGTTATACTTGATAGGCACAGTGATGCCATCAGCCTCGCTCTGCTGCATGGTATATTGATCTACAATTTTTCCAAACACATGCACGGTTTCGTCGATAGGTGTACCGGTAAAACCTAAGTAGGTAGCGTTTGGCAATGCCTTGCGCAAATAGGTGGCAAAACCGTAGGTTACCTTGGTACCGCCTTTGGTTTTGCCCTCTGTGGTAGCCTTAGCCTTGGCTTTATCGCTAGTACCATCGTCGATAACGAGTTTGGAACCTAAATTATTCTGACTGCGATGTGCTTCATCACTCATGCATATAATATTGGAACGTTCTGACAGCAGACCGGTTGTTTCGGCAAACTTCTGTATGGTTGTGATAAAGAATCCTCCTGTTTTACGAAGACTTAATTCATCTGCCAAATCACTTCGTGACTCAAAGATCTTAACCGATTCATCGCACAGATATTTCTTGGAATTACAGAACAGTCTTCCTGCCTGAGTTTCCAAATCTTCTCTATCTACAATAAGGATGATGGTAGGACTGCCCAGCTGCGATTTGCAGCGCAAAGCCAGCTGACGGGAAAGGAAGAGCATGGTATAGGTCTTGCCGCAACCTGTAGCACCAAAATACGTACCACCCTTACCATCACCACCCACTGAGCGAAGATGATTGATGACGTGATTACGCAGCTTTCTTGTGGCAAAGAACTGTGGATAGCGGCAGACGATTTCGGTGGTATCATCCTCATCGGTTGGGTCTGGGAAGTAAACATAGTCTCTCAAAATTTCCAAAATACGCTCAGGACTCAATGCGCCCTTCACCAGAGTTTTCAAGGTATCCAACCCCTTACCTGCCTGGTCTTCGTTCTCCACCTTCTTCCACTCATAGAAATATTCAAATGGCGTAAAAGGTGTACCCAGTTCTGTCTTTGCTGCATCGCTGATGATGGCCAAAACGCAATATTTCATCAGATTCGGAATGTCGCGCATATAGCGAGTGCAAATCTGGGTATGGGCATCATAAACCGTGGCATCTACCTTGGTAGGATTCTTCAACTCGATGATACAGACTGGAATACCATTCACAAAAAGTATTACATCTGGGCGACGGTTCTCACTTCCCTGCTCCATTACAAACTGGTTGACGCAGCGAAAGATATTACGCTCAGGGCACTCGAAATCGATGTACTCCAACTTAAAAGGCGAACCTTCTGCCGGGATAAAATCATAGCCGTCACGATAGAGATAGAATGTGTTCTGGAGAGCATAATATTCATTCTGTCCGCTCACATTCCTGACGTTAGCCACGATGCCATCCATCTCATCTTGCGAGAGATTCTTGGTGCTATATCTGCAAGTTAAGTAATCTCGCAAGTCCTTCTCTATCAATGGGTCTGTAAACTTCCTGCTGATGGTATCACCGTGGGAATATTCCCAGCCCACTTCTTCGAAGAGGTCCACCAGGGCTTCCTCGAAGTCGCTTTCATATAGTTTTCCGTTCTTTGCCATAATTCAAATTACATTTCTTGTTAGTTGTTGTTGATGACGTGCTGTATCAATGCTGGACAAACCTCTCGACTCATGCGGTCGGCTTCAGCAGCTATCTTCTTCGCCTCGTTAGCACAATTGTAGATATTTACAATGGCTTGCTGGACGGAGAGAGGAGGAAGAGGGATGCGGACTCGCTTCATATCCTCGAAAGAAAACGCTTCTCTAGCACTACCCCAAGAATTAAATCTTGCATAACGATCAAACTCCGAACGACTTAACATCAAGTATAGAAAATTCGGCAGAATAATATTTTTCTGCTTTATTTCGAAAACAACATACGATGACGATACTATATAGTTTTCATTATCATAATTCATTGATAACGTGATTTTATTGCCATTTCTAGAAGTTATAGGCACAAAACAAAAATCTTGGGGGCAAAATATCTTATATGGTTTTAAAGATACACCATCCATATTTGCTTTTGTGAAAATCATTTTCTTTTGAATACTTACTCCTCGAACAGAATCTAAAGTATATTCCCCATTAACGTTTTTATCGTTCTTTTCCTCTATATACGTGCCAATCTCCACACTCTCATACTTATGCTTCAGCTCTTGAATATAGCTTTGGCATACTTGCATAAGTGGTGCAGCAATCTCCTCATTTTGCTCTTTGATTTCTCGCAAAGCTTTCCAAGCATTCACAATTTTCTGCTGCTCGGCTAGAGAAGGTAAGGGGATTTCAACTCTGCACATATCATCATAACTAAATGCTTCTCTTGCACTACCCCATGAATTAAATCTTGCATATCTATCGAATTCTGGGCGACAGTACAACAAATACAGATAGTCGGGAAGTAACAAGCTCTTATCTTTTATTTTAAAGACAACATACGAGGAAGAAACCAAATAAGTATCCCCCTCATAATTCATGGATAAAGTTATTTTATTTCCATTTCTTGATGTTATCGTGACAAAACAGAACTCCTTTGGCTTAAATAATTTATAAGGCTTTAGGGAGACCCCCTCCATATTAGCCTTAGTAAAAATCATTTTCTTTTCTATACTAATACCACGAACAGAATCTAGAGAAAAATCCCCTTTAGAATTTCTCTCATCACACTGTTCTATATAGTCTCCAAGTTTTACCATATTACTCTCCATCATACCCCAAAACTTTAAAAGCCTCTACTAATGTTGTTTTATTCTTCTCCCATCTGGCATTCAGAGCCTTAAACTCCTTACTCATGTTTTGCAAAGCAGACTGGTAATCCATCTCTGTATCACGGTCGATAAACTCAATATATCTGCTTGGAACAAGGCTAAAGTCTTTTTCGGCTATTTCCTCTTCCGTAGCTGCATAATAAAGCTCAGGCATGGCAAACTTTCCTTCTGTAGTCTGCCAGGTATGATAAATATCGCACACCTTCTGAATCTGTTCTTCCGTCAACTTCACATATTTCTTCTCGTAGATGTTCTGACTCCAAGTACGCAAGTCGATAAACAGCACCTCTCTCTGTCGGTTGCGGAGCATACGGCCGTTACGTGGACCACCCTTCTTGTTGTTATTCAACACCCAAAGAGTAACACTGATATCAGTGGAATAGAACATGTTTCGTGGCAACACGATAATCGCCTCTACCTTATCATTCTCTATCAGCTTCTGGCGAATATTTTTGGTATCATTATCATCCAGCGCACCATTGGCAAGCAGGAAGCCAGCAATACCCTTTCTCACATTCAGTTTACTCAAAATATGGAGAATCCAGCCATAGTTAGCATTGCTTACCGGAGGTACATCATAACCACTCCAGCGAGGATCATCCAACAATTCTTCCTCACCACGCCAGCTCTTCTTGTTGAATGGAGGATTTGCCATAATGTAATCCATTTTCCTACCCTTATGCTGGTCGTTCGTAAAAGAACTTGCCGCATGGTCTCCCAGATTATAGCTGATTCCACGAACAGCAAGGTTCATCTTGCAAAGACGGTAAGTGGCAGGTTCACTTTCCTGGCCATAAACGCTAACCGCCTTTGTGTTACCACCATGAGCCTCAATCATTTTCATACTCTGCACGAACATACCACCTGAACCGCAAGCAGGGTCGTAGATAGTGCCATCGTATGGCTCCAAAATAGAAGCAATGAGTTCTACAATACTATGAGGCGTATAAAATTCTCCCTCTTCCTTATCCGCATTGATAGAGAACGCCTGTAAGAAGTATTCATAGACTCGACCTATCAAATCATGCTCTGTAAATTTTTTAGGATCTATCTTGTTTATCTCATCACATACCTCTTTCAAAACACTAGGTTCAAGAGCCGTCTTCGTGAAAATCTGCTGTGGAAGTGCATTCTTTAATGGGCGCACAGGAACGTTATTGGTATCCTTTCCAACCTCAATGGTTTCTAGTTGCTTGATGCAATTATCAAATGCCAACGCCAATTTTGTTGAGTCCAACTCAATAAGTTCATCCCAAAGACAATCTTTAGTAAGGAAGAAAACACCATCCTTCTGATAAGAGGAAGGACTATTCAACCGCATCTGGATAAAACTTTCATCCTTTATTCCCTGATTAGCAATATCTGCTTTGAGGGATTCACGCTGCTGGTTAAATCTATCTCCCAAGAACTTGATGAATACGAGTGTGAGCAGTAAGTCACGCTTATCTGTCATTTGCGCCCTACCACGAAGATGATTTCTACAGTTGAAAAGAATAGTCTCTAATGTTTCCTCCTTTACTTTCTTTGTTGCAACTTTCTTTGCCATATCTATTGTTTATATATTTTCATGAATGTTGTTATTAGCAAGTGTTTGCCAATAAACGTATAATTTTGTACAAATATTCAATAACCTCTATTGGGCATTACAATCCTAATGCTCAAATTTCAGCGTAACCTCCCCATCAGGCATTTCTTCAATGCTCTGCACCCATTCGATGCAGCCTGTTTCGGGATTTACGTCTATCGAATATTCGCTGCCTTCCTTTTGACCATCAAACTGCACGGCAAAACGCCAAAGACCATCTTTCAGGACTTTGGTAAAGGCAATTTGTATTGTTGAAGCATGCGATAGGGATATATCTAATCGCTTAGCTATCTCTTCATAGCTAAGTATCCATTTGGGATGATTCGTATCTTGATTGATAAGGCACGCTATACCTGTAGAAGTATATGTGATACCCTCTGTTTCACTAATGGCATAGTAAGTACGTGTACTATTAGCTTCAATACGGATGACACGATCACCAGTATCAATAGATTCATCCTTGCTACAACTGGCAAGAACGAACGTTAGTATAAAGGCTACAAGAGCCTTGACGCCCCACTGATAGGGGGGGTAATTTGTCTGATATTCATATAGTTACGTCGCTTTTAAGTTCTACATTCTATCAATTTACTCCCCCAAAGATACAATAATATTTTGAAACTCGCAAGTGTTTTTCGATAAAAGTTGGGAAAATGTTTTTTAGCAATACGCTGGCAAGCTTGATCCTTATCCCCAGCTTAAGGTGAAAGTTTAGTAAAATAGGGTGCAATATAAATTTCCCCCAAGTTGGGGGACTTTTATATTTATCTGATATTGAGCAGCATAAACTGCCATCTAAATCTCTTCTTTCATCAGAACAGAAATTCAAAGTCACACTTCTCTAAAAAAAATAACTACCCATGCACCCTAAAACAGGGAGCATGGGTAGGATTAACGACATAGATTCAAACGATACAAGTCGCTATTACCCTCCAACAACCATTGCCATGACGTGTGATATAGCCTCTTTCTACCAAACGTTTTACCAGCTTCTGAACAGCAGAAGTATTGATACCTAATGAAGTAGTTAGATCCACATAAGTAATATAAGGATCCTCCCTCATCATTCTTAGTATACGTGCCGTATTCTTACTCTTTGTTGTAATGATTTCTCCATCATACCACCAAACATCTTCATCCTTACGAGTTACAAAATCAATATTCGTCTGTATTTCCTTTGCAACTAATTTCTCAAAGTATCTCAAAAAACTGCCAATCTGTTTGATTGTGGCATGCGCACCAACCGATGGAACGGCACCTACTATGATGTCTGTTTGGTGCAGAGCCTCAAGATATTCCTGTTTCTTTCTGCTTCTTACAACAATCATAGGCCAGTTATGTCGGGAAAGGATATAGTTTACCATGAGTCGGGCTATTCTCCCATTACCATCCTCGAAAGGGTGAATCCGTATATAACGGTAATGAAAAAGAGCTGCTAGTTCTACAGGCGTCAACTCCCCCCTTTCTTCCTCTCCGTTGTACCAATCTACCAGGTCAGACATTAGGGCTGGCGTTTCTTCTGGCGAAGCATATTCAAATCGGTCGCCATAACGTGTAATAACGCTGTTAGGGCGTGTCTTATATTGTCCTGCATGGATTACAAAGCTTGTCTGCACTCCGTTGGGTAACGTTCGGTACTCTGTATAATCCTCACGAAGCAAAGTATGATGCAGGGTTCTGATGAAGTTTTGGGTCAGTGGCTCTTTCCTGTTTGACGCTTCTTCTTGCATCATTTTTACAGAAACCTCACTTGCTTTCATATCGTTGAAATCCTTTAAGTGACCTTCTCCGCTAACTTTGCCGAAAAGCAACAGAAGTTCTGTCTGACCATATGTCAATGTATTGCCTTCCAGATGGTTACTGTTGTAGTTATATTCAACAGTAAATCTTTTACTGAGCATTTTTTGTTCAGCTTCCGTGAGTGGTTGGAGAGATAACCATTTGTTGTATATTGCATCTAATGTCATTGCCAAATTTTAATAGTTTACTACTTATTATGGTGGTATGTTACCACCTTTGTCGGTGGTAAAGTATCAGATAAAATTCGTCTTAGATTTGCCCTTATCCTTTCAGTTGCTGTAACTGACTCTCCGACAATCCCGTAATTTCCATCACCGTAGCTGCATCCATACCATTCGCCAGCATCTTTCTGGCAATTTCCAGGCTTCGCTTGTTCATGCCCTTCTCCATGCCTTCAGCCAGGCCTTTTTCCACTCCTTCAGCCAAGCCCTTTTTCATTCCTTCAGCCAGCCCCTTCTCCATGCCTTCAGCCAGCCCCTTCTCCATGCCTTCAGCCAGGCCCTCTTCTTTTCCTTCTCGCTTGGCGGTATCAATCGAATTCTTGATGTCGCGATATGCCATCTTACTGGCTTCATACTCCCGCTGCTCCTGCGGAGTGAATCTTGCTATCTCGGCTTCTTCGAAGAGGCGGTCGAAGACCTTGTCGCATAACGCCTTAGGGCGCTGAGTAAGCTTGTAGAGATTCTTTAGGGCATAGAGCCACTTGTCGTAGAGCGTTTCCAACTCGTCAAGCGACTTGTTGAACTTGGCGATTTCCACGTAGATAAATTCCAGCTTATCGTAGAAAATCTTGTGCGTAGCTGTATCGCATAGCTGTACATGATGTCGGATTTCCTCCTTATTGAAGGCATCCTCGTTCATGTTGAAGTTGAGCAGAGCAATTGTGTAAACATGGTTGAGCTTGAAGTCCCATTCACTACCCTTAGGAGCCTGCTCACGAATCGGAAAGGTGGAATAGAACAGGGCACGGTCCTTGAAGTATGTCTGGTATGCATTCTGCATTTCCACGATAAACTTCTCGCCGTTTTCTCCTTCGCAATATACGTCGAAGATGGCCTTGCGGTCGGTATAGATATCGCCCACGTTCTCCGGATTCAGATACTTCACGTCCTTAACAACCTGTCTTCCGTTGAACAAGCTGTTGAGGAAACAGATCAGCAAATCCTTGTTGGGAGCTGATCCGAAAATTCGCTTGAAACCGAAATCGGTCAGCAAACTGATATATCTTTCTTCTACCTGCTTCATAATCCGTATGTTATTATTGTTTCGTTTATGTGAGCAAATTTACGACTTTATTTTGAAACACGCAAGGAATTCATAGAAAAGTTTTAGAAAAAGTTATCAGATAGTATTGGGGATAGCAAAATCTTTACTTTTTTACTATTGAGTCCACTCAGTTAGGATGAATAGAAGGGTGAGGGCTTCTTGAGCGTTTTTTGACTCAATTACTCAGTTACTCAATTACTCAGTTTATTTCTGACCCCCTATATGCCAATCTTGATTATAAATCGTAAGTATATAAATTATATTAT
>ERZ791912.681-NODE-681-length-19337-cov-33.940670_pt1 | contig 19337 bp, 9 predicted proteins | sample MGYA00510141_ERZ791912 | MGnify/ENA primary metagenome ERZ791912 (study PRJEB30046, sample SAMN00792082) | human gut metagenome | study: EMG produced TPA metagenomics assembly of the A metagenome-wide association study of gut microbiota in type 2... | reverse complement strand
GCTCGTTGTTACCATCCTCATAGTTTACTTCCCAGATGCTCTCCTTGCACCATTCTCCACTCTCCTTCCATATAGAGGCAAAGTCGTCTACGAGGCCATAATTGCCTGTATCGCCGATGATGTCCTTCATATACTGCAATGCCTTAGGATAGCGTGCCTTATCATTCTGATACATCACCATCTCGGCATACATCATGTAACACATCGCCTGCGACATACGACCGCAGTTCTTGTCATCCCAGCGCATTGGCAAGACCTTAGAATCGATTACGGATTCCAGCTCGACAATAAGCTGGCTGTAAACCTCATCAGCTTTCAACTGAGGAGCAGTATAAGGGCTTGAAAGGTTCTCAAGATAGAACGGTATATTGCCGAAGTAATGCCACAGGTTGTTGTAGAAGTATACACGCAGTGCTCTGCCCTGCATCTCATAAGATGCCTTGTTTTTCTCGGTCAAATTTGCCTCTGCCCAAGGAATATACTTCAAGAGGTCATTACAACGCTTGATACCTGAATAATCCACGGTCCAGAGTGAACTCAGCGTATTATTAGCATTTGCTTCATAATTGGCCAGCATGTGCCAGTTCTGCATATCGGTCTTGTTGGAACCGCCTACCCAGAAGTTATCGCCCATTATCTCGGCATCGATATTGAGAGCATTATACTGTCCCAATCCCCAGTCTGGCCAGTGGATAGGGTCGTATGCGGCATTCAGCGCCTCATTGATATGCTCATCGGTGGTATAATACTCCTCCAGGTTCTCGCCTGATGGATTCTCCACCTCCAGGAAACTGTCGCTGCAAGATGTGTTTACCAGTGTCATACTGGTTGCCAACACTCCTAAAGCTATATATTTTATTGTCTTCATAATAGTCTTTATTTTAAAGGTTCTTATTTTAGAATGAAAGGTTTACGCCGATGGTGTAGGTGCGAGCCTGTGGATATACACCATAGTCTACACCGAGAGAAGTACCACCTGATGAGATTTCAGGGTCGAAGCCCCAATACTTGGTCCAGGTAATCAGGTTCTCTGCCATCACGTAGAAACGCAAGTGACTGATAGACAACTTCTGTGTAAGCTGCTTTGGCAAGGTATAACCCAGTGAGAGGTTCTTTACACGAAGGTAAGAGCCATCGCAGATATAGAGGTCTGAAACCTGCCAGTTGGTAGCATCACCGTTCTTCAGGATAGGATACTTGTTGCTGGTACCCTCGCCCGTCCATCTGTCGAGCATCCAAGAAGGGAAGTTGCCAGAGAATACGTCTGTACGATAGGTAGCATCAAACACCTTATTGCCTGTTACACCCTGCAGGAAGAGGTTGAGGTCGAAGCCTTTCCACTCTGCATTGAGGTTGAAACCGAAGGTCCATTTTGGTGTACCGTTACCGATATTGGTGCGGTCGTCCGGACTGATTGCTCCATCTCCATCTACGTCTACGAAGCGTACATCACCCGGCTTGGCATTTGGCATAATCATCTCGCCGTCCTTGTTGACATAAGCCTGAACCTCTGCCATATTTTGGAAGACTCCGGCTGTTTTGTAACCATAGAAGTAAGGGAATGGCTGGCCGTTGCTACCGCGTGTACCACCGCCAAAGATACCCTGGAAGGTGTCCAAATCTATAAAACCAGTATCATTACCCAAATTGGTCAGTTCGTTGTGCAGATAGGTAACATTTGCCTTTGCATGGAAGCGGGCATCTGATACATTCCACTTATAGCCGAGTTCGAATTCAAGACCCGAGTTCTTCATATCACCCACATTGCCGATAGGTTTTGTCTCGCCTACATAGCTAGGAATTGGCATCGTAATCAGCATTCCGTTGGTCTTCTTCACATAGTAATCGGCACTGAAGGTCAATGCACTGCCGAAGAATCCGAAGTCGAAACCGATATCAGTCTGCTCACTCTCCTCCCACTTCAAGTCTTCATTGGCTGTGGCATTCGCCTTAGAACCATTAAACTTGATGGCATCCTTACCAAAGAGCACGTTGTTGCCCATGGCTGTCAATACGGTATAGCGGAAGTCTCCGATATTATCATTACCATTCTTACCCCAGCTGGCACGGAACTTGAGGTTGCTCAACCAGTTGCGGGTGCCCTCCATAAACTTCTCGTTCATGATGTTCCAACCAACAGAAGCTGATGGGAAGGTACCATATTTATGAGATGGTCCGAAACGGCTTGAGCCATCTCGGCGGATTGTAGCCTGGAGCATATATTTCTCATCGTAATTGTAGCTCAAACGGCCAAAGAGTGAAGAGATGGCATGTACCACGTTGTTACCGCCCGATACGCTATGCTGAATCTGAGGCGCACCTACAGAGATGATCTTTCCGTCAGCATCCTTCACGATGGTCTGCTCGTAGTTGCCGGTAGCATAGTCGATAGAAGGCTTGTTTACATTCACAAGGTTCCAACGGCTACCATTCAGATAGTCGCTCTTGTTCTTCATCGCACTCTGGCCCAGCACTACAGCAAAGCTATGTTTGCCGATGGTCTTGTCATAGGTCAGGGTATTCTCCACCTGCCAGTTGATGCCCTTGTCTGAACTCTTATAGGCCTCAGTATGCTCTCGTTTATTATTGCCAGAGAGATAATATTTGGAAGCCACATAACTGTCTGTTCCCCAGAAGCTGAGGTCGGCACTGTAAGTGAAGTGATACTTCAGATTATCCCACAATTGCAGGTCGATAGAGAACTTAGGCACAAACTTGTGCGACCAGTTCTTGGCAGCAGGAATGCTCAACATGGCCAGTGGGTTGTTCATCTCCTGATAGGTACCTCCCATACCAGGGATTGTATAATAATTGCCATTGGCATCACGCAGCAATTCATAGGCATTGCGCTTGCCGGTAATATTTCCTTCTGCATCGTATGTATTAGGATCCTCATAGGTATCATAATACTTCTTAACCATTGCCGGGTCTGTCACCGTAGGAGCCAATGTAGGCGCCAGATAGAGCGAACTGCCGAGGATAGAACCATAGATAGAGTTGGCATCGATACCAGTACTCTTGACACGTGTATAGGCCATATTGACGGTTACATCGAGCTTGTTGAGGAAGTTGCGCTCCTTCGATGCATCCAATACATTATATATATTATTGCTGCGGAGTGAGAGGCGCTCATAGTTGCTCTGTCCGTAGTTACCGCCTACGATACCCTCCTGCTTGTAATAGCCCATAGAGAGATAGTAGTTGATTTTTTCTGATGCACCACTGATAGATACCTCATGATTCTGCACTGGCGCATTGTCATTGAATACCAGGTCCTGCCAGTCGGTACCGAAGCCCTTGATAGGATTTCCGTTGCTATCGGTCAGGTTGTAAGGATCGGCATAGATAGGAGCCTGACCGCCGTTTAAGGCACGCTCATTCTGAAGGATTGCATAATCGGTAGCGCTGGTTACATCGCGCTTCTTCCATGCGCTCTGCCAGCCGTAAGAGAAATTGTAGTTAATCTGTGCCTTGCCCATCTTACCCTTCTTGGTGGTAACAAGTACTACACCATTGGCAGCACGGGCTCCATAGATAGCACCTGATGCGGCATCCTTCAACACCTCTATACTCTCAATGTCGCTTGGGTTCAAGTAATCCAAACCACCCTCGATAGGCATACCGTCCACGATATAGAGAGGATCTGAATTGTTGATAGTACCTGTACCGCGAATACGAACTTTAGGAGATGCGCCAGGCTGACCCGATGAAGAGGTTACGTTGACACCGGCTGCCAGACCCTTCAATGCGTTATCAACACGCACTGGGCTCTTGCCAGCCAAATCTTCGGTGCTCACTTTAGCGATAGCAGCAGTTACCACGCTCTTCTTCTGAACACCGTAACCTACAACAACCACTTCGTCCAAAGCTTTGTCGTCTTGTTTCAGAGTAATCTTCATGTTGGCTGAAGGACGGATCTCTGCATCCTTGTAGCCAATGTAGGTGATAACCAAGGTCTGGTTAGCATCTGCATCAATGACAAAGTTACCATCAAGGTCGGTAATTGCACCGGCACCCTTGACGCCTTTAACCTGTATGGTGGCTCCGATAACGGGTTCACCCAGGTCATCCAACACGACACCCTTAAAGGTGTTTTTCTGTGCGAGCGCTGACGTCGACATCAATAATGCAGTCGCCAGCAATAGACTTTTTGTTTTCATATTCGATTATTAGTTTAGAAAAATATCTGTTTGTTAGTTCACTCTATTATAATAATGTTTAAGACTGTGCGGCAGTGCAGTTCCTAAAATGCGTTAAGCCGTGTTTTCGATTGCAAATATAATATGATTTTTTGATAATTCCTAGCACCTTCAACAGATAAGTGGAAAGAAAACTTTTATAAAACAATCTATATTGTTAATTTTCAGACACTTAATAGTCTCTAACAACTACATGAAAGTGGATGGCTTAAAATAAAGGAAATGAGGCTGGAACACCCTTAAAAAGTTACATCAGTATTTTTCAGTGTTCACACTCTGCCACTTTTCATTCGCACCACAATACATTTATTTTCCTAACTATCAGCGGTTTATAAAAGTCCCATTTTTACACCCATCCACTTTTCACTTATCACCCACCATTTTTTCATTATTTATTTAGTAATTTTGCAGATGAATGAGCAAATACGCCTAAACACACAAAAGACGTGAGAGGCGGTGTGCAAAACAAACAACTGCAAGAAATAAACAAACCATAATAAATATTCATACTTATGAAACAGTTCATTTTATCATGTGTCCTGTCGGTTGCAGCCATCGCTCCATCTCAGGCACAGCAGACTACCAGACAATTGCCAGTCTATCTCGACCAGACCAAGCCGGTAGAGCAGCGCATCGATGATGCCATCTCCCGCATGACGCTGGCAGAGAAGATACGCATCATCCATGCTCAGAGCAAGTTTTCATCAGCCGGTGTACCACGCTTGGGATTTCCTGATTTCTGGACGGATGACGGACCTCACGGAGTGCGTCCTGACGTATTGTGGGATGAGTGGGAACAGGCTGGCCAGACCAACGACTCCTGTGTAGCCTTCCCTGCCCTCACCTGTCTTGCCGCATCATGGAATCCGCAGATGAGCCGCATCTATGGCGAAGCATTGGGCGAAGAAGCCCTGTATCGCGGCAAGGACATGATTCTGGGTCCTGGCGTCAACATCTACCGCACGCCTCTCAACGGCCGCAACTTCGAGTATATGGGCGAAGATCCGTTCCTGGCAAGCATCATGGTAGTGCCGTATATTCAGGGATTGCAGTCTAAGGGCGTATCAGCCTGCGTAAAGCACTATTGCCTGAACAACGATGAGGAATACCGCCATCAGGTCAACGTAATTGTCAGCGACCGTGCTCTCCACGAAATCTATCTCCCTGCTTTCAAGGCGGCTGTTGAGAAGGGTAAGACATGGGGTATCATGGGAGCCTACAACCTATATAAGAATGAGCACAACTGCCATAACCAGTGGACCCTGAACAAGATTCTGAAGGGCGACTGGAAGTATGATGGTGTCGTGGTAAGCGACTGGGGCGGTGCCCACGACCTGGAGCAGTCTGTAAAGAACGGGCTGGATATGGAGTTCGGCACCTGGACAGACGGTCTTACGATGGGCGCTACCAATGCCTACGACAACTATTATCTCTCCATGCCTTACATGAAGGCCATACAGGAAGGCAAGTTCACCCAGAAGGAGCTGGACGATAAGGTGCGCCGCGTATTGCGCCTCTTCTATCGCACCACGATGAATCCGAACCGCCCTCATGGTTTCCTCTGCTCAGAGAGCCATTATGCAGCAGCCAGACAGATTGCCGAGGAAGGTATCGTATTGCTCCAGAACAGGAACAATGTGCTCCCTATCAACACCCAGAAGGCTAAGCGCGTACTGGTAGTGGGCGAGAATGCCATCAAGATGATGACCGTAGGCGGAGGCTCTTCTTCGCTCAAGGTACAGCGCGAGATTTCGCCTCTCGATGGCCTGAAGACACGCTTGGGCAAGGACGGCATCGAGGTAGATTATGCCCGCGGATATGTGGGCGATGTAACGGGCAACTACAATGGCGTTACAACCGGCCAGAACCTGGAAGACAAGCGCAGCGAGGCTGAACTGATAGCCGAAGCCGTAGAGAAAGCCAAGACTGCCGACTATGTCATCATGTTTGGTGGTCTGAACAAGAGCGATTTCCAGGACTGTGAGGGTCACGACCGCAAGCATTATGAGTTGCCATACCATCAGGATAAGCTGATCGAGGCTTTGGCTAAGGCAAACAGAAACTTCGTTTATGTCAACATCTCGGGCAATGCGGTAGCTATGCCTTGGAAGGCTAAGGTTGCCGGCATCGTACAGGGCTGGTTCATCGGTTCGGAGAGCGGCGAAGCCCTTGCAAGCATCCTTACAGGCGATGCCAACCCTAGCGGAAAGTTGCCGTTTACATGGGTCAACTCGCTGAAGGAAACAGGTGCTCATGCACTCAATACCTATCCGGGAACCTGGCGTCAGGAAGGTGGAGCCAGCACGAAGGGCAACATCATTGATGAGGAATATAAGGAAGGCATCTATGTAGGTTACCGCTGGACCGATAAGGAGCGCATCAAGCCTACCTTTGCATTCGGTCACGGCTTGAGCTACACCCAGTTTGCCCTCTCTAATCTGCGCAGCGACAAGACGCAGATGAAGCAGGACGGCACAATCACCTTTACCGTAAACGTAAAGAATACAGGTAAGCGTGCCGGAGCCGAGACGGTTCAGCTCTATATCCACGACGTCAAGGCATCAGTAGACCGCCCTCAGAAGGAACTGAAGGGATTCCAGAAGGTTTATCTCCAGCCAGGTGAGAGCAAGGATATCAGCATCACCATCAGCAAAGAGGCCCTCAGTTTCTACGATGAGGCTTCTTCATCCTGGAAGGCTGAAGCCGGAAAGTTTGAGGCTCTTGTTGGTAATGCAGCCGATAACCTGAAGCTCAAGAAAGCCTTCGAGCTCTTTTAAAAAGAATGATTCGATTCTGAGAAATTGAACGGAGGGAAGAAATAAATATAACGCATAAAAGTTTGTTACGGTGAAACGCCGTAACAAACTTTTATTGTATTCCCCTGCTTTTCATCCATTGACAAGCTCGCGTAGGAACGGGGATTTCTAAAAAATACCAACATCCTGATTATCAGAAGATTAACCCACTTGACGCCCTAAAACAGGGCGCATGGGTATCTGCAGCATTTACTCCTAAATTTTCGCAAGTTTGCGCCATACGCCCAGAAAGGCTTATTTCATGCCAATCTGCTTCACGCGCTGCTCGAACTCTTCCCTGTCACAGATGGCACTATTCTTGATTTTGGCGCGATAATTATAGATAGTGTTCACAGAATAGTGAAGGAACTCGGCAATCTTAGAACTGTCCTCGATGCCCAGACGGATAAGGGCAAAGATACGGAGGGTGGTAGAAAGACGGCTGTCATCTTCGAGCACGATACGCTCTTCAGGCTTCAAGAGGGCATTGAACTCCTCAACAAAGTCAGGGAAGAGCTTCAGGAAGGCGGAATCGAAATACTCATACAGCTCGCCCATGTAGGCCTCGCCAGCCTGCATCTGCTCCAGCAACTTGTTGAGTTCTCTAGCCTTCACCAGTTTCACTACTCGCTTGCGCATGGTCTCTATCTTGTCGACATAGATGGCACAAAGGCGCAGGAATCGACCAATATATACTTCCTTCATCTTGTTACTCTCATTGAGTGACTGGTTCATCTCGTTGAGAGAATGGTTCATCTCGTTAAGAGAATGGTTCATCTCGTTAAGACGCTCATTTGCCAACTGCAAGGCATGGTTGGTTTCCTTCAGCTTATGATGGGCCGCAGCAATGCGCTTGCGCTGCTTGTTGACATAGTAGAGCAAGAGCATAACCACAAAGAGAAGCAAGGCTGAACACGCTACCATGAGCCGCAGATGCTGGTTGCTCGAAGAAAGCTCTTTCTGATATCCCTCCTCAATCTGCGTGAGCACAGGCATGATCTGGCGGCTGCGGATAGGCGTATTGAAAACGGTAGCCGACTGCCAGGCAAACTTGATATACTCGTGAGAGCGCTTCTGCTCGCCCGGTTCGGCATTGAGCAGATTGGCGAGTTCCCAGAGCGACCCCTGGTCCATCACAGCCAACTGGACATCGCAGATAGCAGAACGCAAGAGGCAGCTGAGAAACTGCTCTTCATCGCCAAACTGATTGTAGGTCAAGCCGCGATAAAACTGTACAATGGCATACTGATGGGTGCCCGGTTTCGTCATCGACAGCCGCTTATCGCTCAATCGCAAAGCCTCCTTCATATTGCCTGCATCGCGTGCCCTCACCTCCTGCATCTGCAGATAAAGGTCATCATCATGGCTGAATGTGCTGTCTATTGCAGCCTGATAGGCATTACGCTTGCCGGTATAATATTTCTTCAAGGAAGGAACGTTGGAATAATATGCCATCTCGCCATACAGGTGCTGGCAAGCCCAGAGGTAGTTGCGTTTGCCCTCAGCATCAAGATCAGCGATATTGACAGACTTCAGCAGGTCGTACGATTCGGCATAATCGCCCGTGGTAGATTCCTGGAAAGCAAGCAGCGCCTTGGCATTTCCCACCTTCTTTTTATCGCCCATTCTGAAGGCAAGTTCCATACACTGGTTGATGTATTTCAGCGCCATGTCGTTCTTGTAGGAGCGGTATTCCTCAAAGAGCGCAAAGCAGGCATCATACTTACTGCTTAGGCGCCTGGCGGTCTTCAGCTTCTGCTCCCAATCGCGAATTCGGGCTTCACGTACCTTCACATAATCAGCCGAATGGGCAATGGCGTTGTCCAGACTCTGAAAAAACTGCTCTATATTATCTGTTGTTTTTGCAGCAAGAGAAAGAGGCATCAAGACAAAGAGCAGGAAGAAGAATGCCTTTCCCCATAATTCATTTACGCGATACATCAACTTGATTCCGTTTAAGATTGATTTATTTTCATGAGGTTTCATGTGCAAAAGTAATAAAAAAATCGGAAACGACAAATCAAATATAGAAGAAATGTAGATTTCTTCGCATTTTTCGCCTATGCCGCATCCACTTTTTATATATTCTTCATTTTTCTTATCCATCTCATTATCAGACACATTTTTATCTAAAAAAGAAAAGTTCATCCACATTTTAACATTTCTATCGCGCATCGTATCATCTTTTTTATTATCTTTGCATGGTCTTAATAGAAGATAAGTACCAAAAATAACAATTAACATAATAAACAATGAGAACAGCACTTTTATCACTCACATTTCTTTTGGCTGGTTCTATGGCAGCACCTGCTTTCGCCCATACCGCAGCCCCTAAGAAAAAAGTAACTGCCACAACCAAGAAAGGCAAGATTCTACCCATGAAGGAGTATATCGACCAACTGATGGCGAAGATGACGCTACAGGAGAAGATTGGTCAGCTGAACCTGATGGTAGCTGGCGACATCACCACCGGCGGCGCACTTGATACTCAGGTAGGCAGCGATATCGCCCAGGGCAACATGGGCGGAGTTTTTAACATCAAAGGCCTCGATAAAATCAAGGCTCTGCAGGAAATAGCCATCAAGAACAGCCGTCTGGGCATCCCACTGCTCGTAGGTATGGACGTAATTCATGGTTACGAAACGATGTTCCCTATCCCTCTCGCCCTCTCCTGCTCATGGGATACCGAGGCGTTGAAGAAAGTAGGCGAAGTATCAGCCAAGGAAGCAAGTGCCGACGGCATCAACTGGACATTCTCTCCTATGGTAGACATTGCACACGATGCCCGCTGGGGACGAATAAGCGAAGGAAATGGCGAGGATCCTTATCTGAGCGGCGTGATGGGAGCAGCGATGACTCAGGGCTACCAGGGCGTGGATATGCGCACAGAAGAGATTCTGAGAGCCAACCGCATCATGGCCTGTCTGAAGCATTTTGCCCTGTACGGAGGCGTTGAGAGCGGTAAGGAATATAACACGGTAGATATGAGCCGCGTGCGCATGATGAACCAGTATCTTCCACCTTACGAGGCAGTGGTGAAGGCTGGCGTAGGCAGCGTGATGTCTTCATTCAATCTCATCGACTACATACCTGCTACAGCCAACAAATGGATGATGACCGATGTCTTGAGAAAGCAATGGGGATTCAACGGTTTCGTGGTTACCGATTACGCTTCTATCGCCGAGATTCTGCAGCACGGAACGGCAAAAGACATCCAGGAGGCTTCAGAACAGGCGCTGAAGGCGGGTACCGATATGGACATGTGCTCCAACGCCTTCGTAAAGCATCTGGCTAAGAGCATAGCAGAAGGAAAGGTGAGCGAGGAGGATGTGAACATCGCCTGTCGCCGCATTCTGGAAGCGAAATATAAACTGGGCCTGTTCAGCGACCCTTACCGCTACTGCAACACCAAGCGCAGCAAGAGCGAGATTTATACCGCAGAGAACCGTCAGGCAGCCCGCGATGTAGCAGCAGAGACCTTCGTGCTTCTGAAGAACGAAGGCAATATCCTGCCACTGAAGAAGGAAGGAAAGATAGCCCTGATTGGTCCGCTTGCCGACACCCGAAACAACATAGCCGGTACATGGAGCGTGGCTCAGGAACCATCTAAATATACCACCATCAAGGAGGCAATGGAGCATGCACTTGCCGGAAAAGCCACCCTATTATATGCCCAGGGAAGCAATATCTGGCGCAATAAGGAACTGCAGCAAAACGGCGAATTCGGCAAGCCAATCAACTGGGGCAACGAGGTTGAGATGAAGGCCGAAGCGCTGAAGATAGCTAAAGAGGCAGACGTTATTATATGTGCTATGGGCGAAAGTGCCGAGATGAGCGGCGAATGCGGTAGCCGTACCAACCTGGAGATGCCGGACGTACAGCGCGAACTGCTTGCCGAACTTCTGAAGACGGGCAAGCCAGTAGTGCTCCTCAACTTTGCGGGCCGTCCTACGGTTCTTACTTGGGAGAAAGCCCATGTACCAGCCATCATGAATGTATGGTTTGGAGGCTCAGAGATGGGCGATGCACTCTGCGATGTTATCTTTGGCGACAAATCGCCATCGGGTAAGCTTACTACTTCTATGCCTAAGACTACCGGTCAGGAGCCTCTCTACTACAACCATCAGAACACCGGTCGCCCTGTACCAGACGATAATGAGAAGTTTGCCAAGTTCGCCAGCAACTGCCTGGATGTAAGCAATGGTCCGCTCTATCCTTTCGGTTACGGCTTGAGCTATACCTACTTTTCGTACAGCAACTTCCGCCTGAGCAGCCAGGAGGCCGGCATCAGCAATGAGGAGGCTACCGAATGGAAGGATGGCAAGAAGATTACAGCAAGCGTCACCGTTAAGAATAATGGCTCCCGCGATGCCGACGAGATTGTGCAGCTCTACATCCGTGACATGGTAGCCAGCATCTCGCGTCCTGTAAAGGAGCTGAAAGGTTTCCAGCGCATCCATCTGGCAGTAGGTGAGAGCAAGGAGGTAAGCTTTGATATCACCCCAGATATGCTCAAGTTCTACAACGTAGATCTGAAGCACGTGATAGAACCTGGCGACTTCCAGATTATGATAGGAACCAACAGCAAGGATGTAAAGACAATGAAACTGAGCGTGAAATAAACAATAAAAATCGCCCTGCAAGAAGCAAAAGCATAGCTTAAAAGATGCTTTCCTTCTTACAGGGCGATTATCATCTACTGAGCCTACTCCAACAGAAGGCTCGGATATGGGGATTCTATCCTTCAAATTACTTAGTCATCTCGAAACCTACACGCATACCATCGTAATTATTGGCGATAGTACCGAGAGCGCTGAGGGTAGAACTGCCCTTGAGGGAACCGATGGTCTTGATGAGGTTGAGCAACTTCTTCTGGTCGAAGAGCAGGCTGATGCCGTTGGCTGTCTTCGTAGCATAACCAGACATACTCAAGATTAATCCCTTCATCTGAATGGCATGAGTCTTCTCATCAAAAGTATAATTACCCTGCCATGACTTGCCGTCAATCTTGGCTGCGAAAGTGCCATCCGTATTGAAGGTAAAATAGGTATTTGAGCCGCTGAAACCAAACTTGCTGTAATACTCACCCAACTTCTCCTCTACCTTGTTGGCAGCAATCTCACCGCCAGCCTGTGCCAGGAGATTCTCTGAAGTAAAGGCGCATCCTGGCTTGCTGTACTTCCAGGTATGGGCACAGAGATCCTGCTTGCTGAAGGTACCTGAACCGATTACATTATTCAGAATGCCATTGATAATGCTGCTACCTGCAGAGCTGCTGCTGTTAGAGCTTCCGCCCATCACAGCACCCAAGATACCAGCTATGGCAGAACCTGCATTGCTGGTTGTACTGGTAGAAGTGGCGGAATTGCTGGTTGTTGCTGCAGCAGTTGTTGTTGTCGCTGCTGTTGTGTTAGATGCAGCAGAAGTTGTTTTCTTTGTAGAAGTCTTCTTGTTCGTAGTCTTCTTTGAAGTCTTCTTAGAAGTCTTCTTTGTTGTCTTCTTAGTCGTTTTCTTAACCGGCATCATCTCAGACATTGAGGCATTGAGCGCTGCCTCGTTCATAGCGCTTGCGTTGCTGCCAGCTGTGCATGCGAGCACGAGGGCAGCCAAAAGAAATACCTTTTTCATTGCTTTCTATATATTTATTTTTATCACTCTTATTTATATATACCCAATACTTCCTATTGTCCTTTCGGGTGCAAAGTTCGCAAAAAAATCGGGAATACGATAAGAAAAATCCCTATTTCTCGGTATGAATCTCCCTAAAAACTCAGCATTTCTGCTCTTTCTACGTTATTATAGACGATTGCGATGACAATTCGTTTAAAAGATAATGAAAAAAACGTTCAGGAAATACCAATTATCATTCTAAAGGGGGGAAACTGTTCAAATGATTGCACATTTTTTTGACATAAATCAAAAAATAACGAATAAAACACGCATTTTCATGCATTTTGTACCTAGAAATAGGTAGAAACCCCTATCTTTGCAAGCGATTAACAAATATCAATAGGTTATGAATGATTTAATTAAGGCAAATTCAGAAAATCAGAATCAGGCTATCGATAGATGCCAACAGATTCTTCAGGATCGCCGTGAGGCTCTTGCTTCTAAGGCAAAGAGAAGAGGTTAATACTCTTCAGAAACATGAAGTAAAGGAGGAAAAGATGATGCTCTTATACATATATAATAAGGACGCATCCTTTCTTTTTAAAGAGAGATTTTTCGAAACGACTCTTAAATGATGAGCTTCAAAAATTTTGGGAAAAGAAAAAAACGTAAAAATCCCGTTGTCAGCCATCTGGCTTGTACAACGGGATTTTTACGTTTTATTATATCAAGTCCGAGATTTTACTTCTCGTTCTTCACTGCCTTCATGATAATCTCGAAGTGATTACCACTCTTCAAGATGACATTCTTCAGGAAGTCTGAAATCTCAGATGCCTTCAGATTCTTCACCATCTCCTTGTAATCGCTATGAGTATCAACACCCATACGCTCGTATGTGCTCAACGCACCAAGCCAATAACCATTGGTTTTTTCGCTAACAGCAGCCTGCTTCAGGAGAATCTCCTTTACCTTCTGAAGGTCTTCTGCATTTGGCTGGGCTACGGTCTCGTCCATACCCTTGAAGAAGTAAGGAATAGCGATATCCGACTTCTCTGGGTTCAACTGAGCCACAGCTGAAATAGAGATGGCAGCCTTGTTATCATAATCGCGAAGCAAACCATAGTTTGCACCTGCATGATAAGCAGCGCTGAGTTCCTCACGGATAGTACGCAAATACTTCATCTCCAAAAGGCGGGCTGAAACATCAGCAAGAACAAAATTCTTCAAGGTGAAAGGAGCCTTGGTATACCAAATCTCTGTTGCCTGGTTCTGTGGGTTCTCCATTGCCTTGGTAAAGATATTGCTTACCTTACCCTTAGCATAAGGAATCTGCTTGTTCTTAAGCTTGAAGCCATTGTTTGGCAGACTGGCGATATACTGCTCGATGAGTGGAAGGAGAGTCTTCTCATCATAGTTACCTACGAAATAGAAGGTGAAGTCCTTGGCATTGCCGTAGAACTGCTTACCAATCTCCAGGATACGGTCGTAGTTGATATCCTTTATATCGCTTGCCTCTGGTACACGGGCAAGTTTGCTACCCAAATAGAGAGTGCTCTGAACAGAATCCTGATATACGAGGTTTGGGTTGTTGCTCTTGTTGGCAAGAACAGTAGCCATCATACTCTTCATATTGTCGAAGCTCTTCTGGTCCTTGCTTACTGCGGTCATCTTGAGATAGATGAGCTGCATCAGGGTTTCGATGTCCTTAGGAGTAGAATTACCCTTCAAACCATGATTAAAAGGACTCAAGCTGAACGAAACGCCAGCCTGCTTACCAGCCAAAGCCTTATCAAGCTCATTGCTTGAGAAATCGCCAAGACCACTAGCATCGAGCACATCTGCTGCAAATGTAGCATTCAGGAAGTCTTCCTTGCCGAAAGTAGAATAGCCTACATTGGCTGAAGCTGCGAAAGTAATCTCATTGTCCTTGAAATCGGTCTTCTTCAATACCACCTTAGCGCCATTAGAAAGAGTCAACTCCTTGAAGCCCAACTTCTTGTTCTCGACAGTCTTCTTAATCTTACCAGCCTTAGGAGCCTGAGCGATGAGAGGTTCCTGCTTAACATTATCCACATAAGCCTCGAGCTTTTCAGCACGTACCTGCTTTACGATGGCAGAGAGTTCCTGCTCGGTAGGATAAACGGCACCAGCCTGCTCGCGCATCATTACCAATGATACAAGGTTGGTATCGCTCTGGCAAACCAACTGCTTGGCATAGCTGTTGATAACCTCAAGAGGCAAGTTTGGAACTACCATCTTCCAGATCTGGCTCTCCTCTTCTACTGACGGAATAGGCTCGTTAGAAATGAAGTTATCCACATATTGGGTGGTAAACTGCTCGTTCTTCATCTTATCCTTGTTGGCAAGAGCCTTGTCAACCTGGCTCATGAATTCATCCTTGGCACGCTGATACTCTGTAGCTGTGAAACCAAACTCGTGCATACGCTGTGCCTCGCGGAGAACAGCAGCATAAGCCTCCTTAATCTTTCCTGGCTTAGCTACACCGGTAAGGGTGAAAGCATCCTTTGTGCTTGAAATCAGGTATGAACCATCACCGGCATTTGCCTGGAGATATGGACAATCTGGCTCCAATGCCTTCTCTGCATAACGGGCAGCAATCATAGAAGAAATCACGTTATCCATGTATCCCTTCAGGAGATAGCTCATATTGCCCTTCAGAGAATCTGGCACAGCATTGTGCTTCATATAAATCTGGAAGAGATCAACCTGCTGCTCCTTATCCTTGTCGATAACACAGATGGCAGAATCATTATCAGATACTTCTACCTTCTCTATCTTAGCGGCATTCTTAGGTACCTTGATACCTGAGAAGAGTTCCTTAATCTTAGCTTCGATATGATTTACATCTACATCACCCACGATGATAATAGCCTGATTGTCTGGGCGATACCATTTGCGGTAGTAAGCACGGAGAGTTTCTGGCTTACAGCCATCGATAACGCTCATCAAACCGATAGGGAAACGGTAGCCATACTTTTCGCCCTGATAGAGCTTAGGAAGTGAACGCTCTATCATGCGCTGCTGACCTACAATGCGCATACGGTACTCATTGTGCACCACATCACGCTCGCTCTCGATAGCATCTTCAGTAAGACTGATACCATTACTCCAGTCCTTGAGGATAAGCATACAGGAGTCTACGGCTGTAGTACGGGTAGTAGGAACATCTGTGAAGTAATAAACAGTCTTCTCTACTGCTGTATAGGCATTGAGATTACGGCCATACTGTACACCGATGCTCTGCAGATAGTCCTGCAGAGAGTTGCCCTTGAAATGGTCGGTACCATTGAAGGCAAGATGCTCCAAGAGGTGAGCCAAACCGCGCTGGTCATCATTCTCATTGATAGAACCCACTTTCTGAGCGATGTAGAAACTGGCTACATGCTCAGGATAACTGTTGTGACGAATGTAGTAAGTCAATCCATTATCAAGACGACCTATCTTCACATTCTTGTCTACCGGAATAGCTGGCATCTGCTGTGCCATCGCTGTACCTGCAGAAAGGAACAGCACAACTGCTGCAAAAATCTTTCTTAGTTTCATCTGATTTTAATTATTTATGTATTTATTGTTTTCTATATCATTCTTGCTTTATACCTTATTATATATATCATGCTACTTAACAAGTTCGCCTATATATAACGACAAAACCTGTGACATGGTTACTGTCTGCGATGCAAAATTAAGAAAAATAAAAAAGATTTGCAAACATTTTAGAGAATATCTTCGCGATGTATGCAAATCTTAACCTAAAACTAACATTGGAGACAGAAAAATAATCCTAACCTACATGAAAACTCTTCATCCATGAACCTCTGAAGAGGCGGATAAGGAAGAGGATTCCCCTGAATGTGAGTTCGATAGCCATCGCTATCCATACTCCCTCCAAGCCATAGCTCTTGGAAAGAGCATAAGCCAGAGTGAGGCGCACCAGCCACATGGTACCGAGATTGATCATCGCCGGTTTTCTGGTATCGCCCGCTCCTACACAAACACAATAGGTCACGATGCTGGCTGCAAAGAATGGTTCAGCAAAAGCCTCGATGCGCAAACAGATGGTTCCCATCTCACGGATGCTTTCTACCGGAGAAAGAACGCCAATCATCTCAGGAGCAAAGACATACATCACCACTCCCATCACAGCCATCACAGCCATTCCCAGTCCTACTGTCATATAAGCAAAATTCTTGCACAAACCTACTCGCCCTGCTCCATGCGTCTGTCCCACCAGAGTGGTAGCCGCATCCCCAATACCATAACCCGGCATATAGCAAAGACTCTCTGCCGTAATAGCAAAAGAATGGGAAGCAATGGCTATATTGCCAAGAGGTGCCACAATCATGGTACTCACTATCTGCGCCCCGCTCATCAATATGTTCTGTATGGCTATCGGAATGCTGATTTTACAGGCATTATGAACATACGACCTGACCCAACGGAAACGGACATGGTCCTGACGGAGATTCAGTATCTTATTCTTGAAACCAGCAAGATAAAGATTAGGCAGAGAGATGCAGACATAAGCCATCGCCGTTCCTAAGGCAGCCCCCACAACACCCAACTTCAGGATATAGATAAACAGGTAATTGAACACCACATCGCAGATGCAGATCAATACAGCCATCACACTAGGCGTATGCATATTGCCCGCAGATTTCAGCATCATCTCGGATATATGATAAAGGAAAACGAATGGAAGTACCAGACCGTATATCAGAAAATAGCGAGAGGAATTGGTGGCTATATCAGCACCTCCACCCAGCCAATAAGGCAGATAAGCATGAATGCCGACACAGAGAAGAGAAACAAAAATGCTGAACGCCACACCGCAAATCAGCGCATGACGAAACACCTGACGGGCATTTGCAAAATCATTGGCTCCGATAAAATGAGCTACCTGTACAGAAAAGCCAGTAGCAGCTGCACTGAGCAAGCTACCTATAAGCCAGGTAGTTGACTCAATCAATCCGATACTGGCAGAAGCCTCTGCTCCCAGATGACCCACCATAGAAGCATCGATGAAGAACATCATCACCGTAGAAATCTGAGCCAGCATAGAAGGTATACTCAACCCTACAATAAGATTGAGTTTCTCGCGCCGATCCATCTCCCTACCCAGGCGAATCGACTCCATCAAATAATCTGTCTTCTTGCTATAAAGCATAAATTAATTTCTCGTATATCGCTCATACAAAAAAATATGTGCATATATCATTTCAAACATATGCACATACTTTTTCTCTTAACCTTTATTCTTATTCAGTAATCCACTTCTTGCCAGAAGCTCTCTTATAACTCTTGAGCACCATCTCAAAACGGAGCATTGAATAGCCTTGGATTGAAGAATTACCGCTTGCTCCATAAGCCAGCTGGTATGGAATGAACACCTGCCAATGGTCGCCCGGATGCATCTTGAGCAATGCGGTGGTAAAGCCATCGATAAATCCACCGACCACACTACGGATAGGATTAGCTGTAGCAGCATCAAAAGTACCCGTAAAACTCTGGTCGAAGACGTAACCTTCCTTATAATTATCAGTAGGAATGAAACGGCCACGATAGCTCACCTGTACCGAATCGGTAAGGATAGGAGAAGTTGTACCCTCTCCCTTCTTCAGAACATGAACGATGATATTATCGCAATCCTTATAAGTAAGGGTCGCTAAATTACCATTCTGATCTTTGTTCGGAGTCTGGTTTTCGAACGTCCAGTTCTTATAAACGTACCAGCCGTTAGCTTCACCCATCTTTCTGGCATAAGCCAATGTATCGGCAAAAGCCTGCTCGTTACGCTCCTGCCAGTTGGCATATTCCGAGACATTATCATCATCTTCGCTGCATGATGACAGCGTGATCACTGCCATCATGAGGAAGAAGAAATATTTCAAACTCTTAAGATTCATCTAAATGTATTTGATTAATTAGAAGTTCTTGATTTCCTTGCCAAGCTTCTTCAATACGCTAGTGATGCTTACGCGCTCCTCGATGATGCTGCGAAGATCTGAGATAGCTACGCGCTCCTGCTCCATGGTATCACGATAACGCAGAGTTACCTTATGATCGTTTGGAGTCTCGTGGTCTACGGTGATACAGAATGGAGTACCGATAGCATCCTGACGGCGATAACGCTTACCGATAGAATCCTTAGGATCGCCATAGTGAGTATTGAAGTGGAACTTCAGTTCGTCTACAATCTCGTGAGCCAACTCTGGCAAACCATACTTCTTATCCAATGGGAACACAGCACACTTAACAGGTGCCAAAGCCTCTGGCAAACGCAAAACAACACGTGTCTCGCCATTCTCCAGCTTCTCCTCGCAGTAAGAGTGGCACATTACGCTGAGGAACATACGGTCAACACCGATAGATGTCTCTACATCGTAAGGCACATAGCTCTCGTTCTTCTCTGGATCGAAGTACTTGATAGAACGGCCGCTGTACTTCTCGTGCTGAGAAAGGTCGAAATTGGTACGGCTGTGGATACCCTCTACCTCCTTGAAGCCGAATGGCATCTTGAACTCGATGTCGGTAGCAGCATTAGCATAGTGAGCCAGCTTCTCGTGATCATGATAACGGTAGTTCTCGTTACCCATGCCCAGTGCCTCGTGCCAAGCCAGACGAACCTTCTTCCAATACTCAAACCACTTCATCTCAGTACCAGGCTGGCAGAAGAACTGCATCTCCATCTGCTCGAACTCACGCATACGGAATA
>ERZ791912.669-NODE-669-length-19496-cov-74.039916_pt1 | contig 19496 bp, 13 predicted proteins | sample MGYA00510141_ERZ791912 | MGnify/ENA primary metagenome ERZ791912 (study PRJEB30046, sample SAMN00792082) | human gut metagenome | study: EMG produced TPA metagenomics assembly of the A metagenome-wide association study of gut microbiota in type 2... | reverse complement strand
ACAAGCACATCACTGTTGATGGCAAGGTAGTTAATATCCCTTCATTTGCAGTTAAACCAGGTATGGTTGTTGCTGTTCGTGAGAAGTCTAAGTCTCTCGAAGTTATTGAAGCAGCCCTTGCTGGTTTCAATCATAGCAAGTACCCATGGATCGAGTGGGATGATAATTCAAAGAGCGGCAAGTTCTTGCACAAGCCAGAGCGCGCTGACATTCCAGAGAATATCAAGGAGCAGTTAATCGTTGAGTTGTACTCTAAATAAATCATTAAATTAATGGCGATATTAGCATTTCAAAAACCTGACAAAGTAGTAATGCTGGAGGCTGATAACCAGTTCGGAAGATTTGAATTCCGTCCTTTGGAGCCTGGCTTTGGCGTGACCATAGGTAACGCCTTGCGCCGCATTCTCCTTTCATCGTTGGAGGGTTACGCTGTGAACACCATCCGTATTGCGGGTGTTGAGCACGAGTTCTCTTCAGTTCCTGGTGTGAAGGAAGATGTTACCAACATTATCTTGAATCTCAAACAAGTTCGATTCAAGCAAGTAGTAGAAGAATTCGAGAATGAGAAAGTTAGTATCACCGTTGAGAATTCTACAGAATTCAAGGCTGGTGATATAGGCAAGTATCTGACTGGATTTGAAGTGTTAAACCCTGATTTGGTGATTTGTCATTTAGATGCCAAAGCTTCGATGCAGATTGATTTGACTATTAACAAGGGACGTGGTTATGTTCCTGCTGATGAGAACCGTCAATTCTGCACAGATGTTAACGTACTCCCAATCGATTCCATCTACACCCCTATTCGTAATGTAAAGTATGCAGTTGAACCATATCGTGTTGAGCAAAAGACCGACTATGATAAGCTTGTACTTGAAGTTACGACAGATGGTTCCATTTGTCCTAAGGATGCACTGAAAGAGGCTGCGAAGATTCTTATTTATCATTTCATGCTCTTCTCTGATGAGAAGATTACTCTTGAAAGCCCAGATCAGGAAAACAATCAAGAGTTTGATGAAGAAGTTCTTCATATGCGCCAGTTGCTTAAGACTCGTCTCGTTGATATGAACCTTAGTGTTCGTGCTCTCAACTGCTTGAAGGCAGCTGATGTTGAGACTCTTGGTGATTTGGTACAGTATAACAAGACTGACCTCTTGAAGTTCCGCAACTTCGGTAAGAAATCGCTCTCAGAGCTTGATGATTTGCTCGAGAGTCTGAATCTGTCTTTTGGAACTGATATTTCAAAGTATAAATTAGACAAGGATGCTTAATGCATCCTTTGTCCAAAAAGATTTAAAACAAAAATGAGACATAATAAAAAATTCAACCATTTAGGTCGTACTGCTTCTCATCGTAATGCGATGTTGGCTAACATGGCTTCATCTCTTATCTTGAGCGAGCACAAAAGAATCACTACGACCCTCGCAAAGGCAAAGGCTCTTAAGAAGTATGTTGAGCCATTAATTACTCGTTCAAAGAATGATACAACTACATCACGTCGTGTTGTTTTCCGTTATCTTCAGAACAAGTACGCTGTGAAGGCTCTCTTCGGTGAGGTAGCTGAGAAGGTAGCTAACCGTCCTGGTGGTTACACTCGCGTTATCAAGTTGGGTACCCGTCAGGGTGACGCAGCTGAGATCGCTTTCATCGAGCTTGTTGACTTTGATGAGAACATGGCTAAGACTCCTAAGGCTGCTGCTAAGAAGACTCGTCGTAGTCGCAAGGCAACAAAGGCTGAGGAGGCTCCTGCAACAGAAGCACCTGCAACTGAGGAAGCTGCAGCTGAATAAGTTACAACAGATCTCACAAAATATAAGCGCTCTTGTCGTTAGGACAAGGGCGCTTTTTTTGTATTTAGGGTTTTCCCTATTTATTTTTAGGGATTCTTTCTCTTTTCTTTTATTATTATGCTGTATTTTTGCATTAGATTTAAAAGATAAAGTTATGAAAAAGATGATTCTATTTGCGCTTTGCTCTTCTTTTCTGTTGAGTAGTTGCGATACCTATACTGGTAGTGGAGCCTATGCCGGTGGTTCTATCGGTTCTATTCTAGGTTCTGCTATTGGAGGTTTGTCCGGTGGTCCCCGTGGTTCTGATATGGGTACTATTATCGGAATGGCTGGTGGTGCAGCTCTTGGTGCAGTTATAGGTAATCAGGCAGATAAGGCTCAGGCGGATCGTCAAGTTTCTTATGGGCATGAACGTATTGATCGTCATTCCTGCTCTAACTATCCATCTCCTTCTGTATCTGATCGTTCATCAGGAAATAGACGGAATGAAGTTTATGATTATAGTTCATCCGTTACTGATAATTCCGGTATATTTGATTCAACTAATAGTGGAGATGACCGTCTTTATGATTTTCAGGGAAAAGATTATACGGGAAATTATACCGCACAGCAACCCATAACTTCAATGCCTTCCGCTACAGTTGAAGAGCTTGGAACAAAATTGTCATATTCTCCTGCATTGGAGATAGTCAATGCTCGTTTTGTGGATGCTAATGAAGATTACAGCTTGAATCGTAATGAAACTTGCAAGATCATATTTGAGGTTATGAATCGTGGTCAGTTTCCTGTTTATGATGTAGTACCAACTGTAATTGAAAAAAACGGAAATAAGCATATTTTTATTTCACCTAGTATTCATGTCGAGAAGATTGCTCCAGGTTCAGGTGTTAGATATACTGCAATGGTAAAGGCTGATAGGAAGTTGAAGGATGGAACCGCTCGTTTTTGCGTGAGTGTAATCCATGAAGGTAGGTCAATTTCCAAGGTCAATGAGTTTACGATTCCTACCAAGAAATAATAATGAGTTATAGAAACAGGTAAGAACTGTCACTTGTCAGTTCTTACCTGTTTGTATTTTTTCTTTTTAATTTATTTTGAATACTATCGTTTTTGGTTTGTATTTTAGGACCTTTATGTTTTTTCTCCTTATGTTTTTCCGCAATGGATTCTTCTTTCTTTTCGAAATAGTTTTTGGGTTCAAATTCTGCCATTTCGAAATCAATTTTAGGTAGTTTATCATCTTTAACCTTGTAAGGAATAGGATTCTCGAGTCTTTCTACCTTTACTGTTCCAACTCCTTGAGCAATCATATCGATTTTTTGGGCAGCAGCCCATGAGAGGTCTATTATTCTACCTCTTCCATAAGGTCCGCGGTCTATAACTTTTACGATTACGCTTTTATCATTTCTGAGATTTGTTACTTTTAGCATAGTGCCAAATGGATAGTAACGGTGTGCACATGTCAGACTGTCGTGATGTATTTTTTGCCCGCTTGCAGAGCGTGCTCCTGTGGCTCGTTTAGAGTAATAGGATGCCTTTCCGTGTTGATGCTTCTGGGCGCAACATGGATTCATGAAAAACGTAGTCAATAATGCTATGATTAAGTATCTTTTTTTCATAACTTCTCGATATTTTGGTTGCAAATATATAAAAAAATGACGAAAAATGCAAGAAAATATCAGAAAAACACTATCTTTGCAGTATAAATAGCGACAGATATGGAAAATAATGTACCCAACGAGTGGAATAAGTTCTACTTAAAAGACGTATCGTTTGTTAATCTTATGATGCGTCGTATCTACAATGTGTTGATTGTAGCCAACCCTTATGATGCTTTCATGCTTGAAGATGATGGACGTATCGAGGAGAAGATTTATAATGAGTATATGGAGCTTGGTCTTCGTTATCCGCCTACCTTTACACAGGTCTCTACCACAGAAGAAGCCGCTCAGGTATTGCGGTCCACTGTGATAGACTTAGTAATCTGTATGCCGGGTAATGCGGATAATGATGCCTTTGATGTGGCTCGTGACATTAAGGGCAAATTCCCGAATATCCATTGTGTCGTGTTAACTCCATTCTCTCATGGTATTACCAAGCGAATGCAGAATGAAGACTTGAGTATCTTCGATTATGTCTTCTGCTGGCTTGGCAACACCAATCTTATTCTTTCTATCATCAAGCTGATAGAGGATAAGATGAATCTTGAGCATGACATACAGGAAGCAGGCGTGCAGATGATTCTCCTGGTTGAAGACTCTATTCGCTTCTACAGTTCCATCTTGCCAAACCTTTATAATTATATCCTTGAGCAGAGTAAGAACTTTTCCAAGGAGGCACTGAATCGTCATGCGGCTACCATGCGTATGCGTGGTCGTCCTAAGGTGGTGTTGGCCCGTACCTATGAAGAGGCGAAGAAACTGTATGATAAGTATTCCGATAATACCCTTGGTGTCATCAGCGATGCCCGATTCCCTTTGAAGAGTGCAGCCAAGGCTTTTGGAAACGAGGTTGATGAGGATATCAAGCCAGAACATGGTACTGATACTTTCGGTCGCGAGAAGTGTCCAGATGCTGGTTTGCAACTCTTCCGTTATATCAGGAAGAACGATCCTTTCGTTCCGCTTATCATAGAAAGTTCTGAAAGTGAGAACCGTGCGAAGGCAGAAGCAGAAGGCTTCCGCTTCGTTGATAAGAATTCCAAGAAGATGAGTGTAGATCTTCGCAGATTGATGGAGGAGCACATGGGTTTTGGCGATTTCATCTTCCGGAATCCCAAGACTCACGAGGAGATTATGCGTATCAGAAGCCTGAAGGAGCTGCAGGATAATATCTTCAATATCCCTAACGATTCGATGCTCTATCATATCAGCCGCAATCACATGAGCCGCTGGCTTTGTGCCCGTGCCATCTTCCCTGTATCTGCTTTCCTGAAGCATGTTACCTGGGAGAAATTGCAGGATGTGGATGCTCACCGACAGATTATCTTCGATGCCATCGTGCAGTATCGTCACATGAAAAACATCGGTGTAGTAGCTGTTTTCGACCGCATGAAGTTTGACAAGTATGCCCACTTTGCCCGCATCGGAGAAGGCTCCCTAGGCGGAAAGGGTAGAGGTCTTGCATTCCTGGACAATGTCATCAAGCGTCATCCTGAGTTCAACCAGTTTGAGAATGCCACCGTGCAGATTCCGAAGACGGTGGTGCTCTGTACCGACATCTTTGATGCATTCATGATGAATAACAACCTTTATCCGATAGCGCTGAGTGATGCCAGCGATGAAGAGATATTGAAGCACTTCCTGCATGCGCAGTTGCCGGATTCCCTGATAGCCGACTTCTTCACCTTCTTCGAGGCAACGAAGAGTCCTATCGCCATCCGTTCCAGTTCGCTTCTTGAGGATGCGCACTATCAGCCTTTTGCTGGTATCTATTCTACCTATATGATTCCTTATCTTGAGGATAAATATCAGATGCTTCAGATGTTGGCTTGTGCCATCAAGGGCGTGTATGCCTCCGTGTTCTATCGTGATTCCAAGGCGTATATGACTGCCACCAGCAATGTCATCGACCAGGAGAAGATGGCGGTTATCCTGCAGCAGGTAGTGGGTAAGGATTATGGAACCCGATTCTACCCAACGATGAGTGGTGTGCTCCGTTCGCTCAACTATTATCCTATCGGAGATGAGGAGGCGGAGGAAGGTATTGCCAGCCTTGCCCTCGGATTGGGTAAGTATATCGTGGATGGTGGTCAGACCCTGCGCGTCTGTCCTTATCATCCGCATCAGGTGCTCCAGACTTCAGAAACGGAGTTGGCTTTGCGCGATACGCAGACCCAGTTTTATGCCCTCGACATGCAGCATGTGGGTGAGGATTTCAAGGTAGATGATGGCTTCAACATCCTCAAGCTTCGGGTCAAGGATGCCGTGGAAGACCAGAGCCTTACTTATATTGCCTCTACTTTCGACCCATACGATCAGGTTATCAATGATGGTGTTTATGAGACTGGTCGTAAGTTGATTACCTTTGCCAGTGTGCTTCAGCATGAGGTGGTACCATTACCGGAACTGATGCAGATGTCGATGAAGTTTGGTTCCGAGGCGATGCGCCGTCCTGTGGAAATAGAGTTTGCCTGCAATATCAACGACGATAGAACCTGTGAGTTCTATCTGCTCCAGATTCGTCCGATAGTGGATGCCAAGGAAATGCTCGATGAGGATGTGAAGGCGATACCGGATGCCGACTGTCTGCTCCGTTCCCACAATTCGCTCGGGCATGGAATCTGTGAAGATGTGGTGGATGTAGTCTATGTGAAATACGATGATCACTTCTCTGCGATGAACAATTTCTATGTGGCCGATGATATCGAGCGGATCAACCGTAAGTTCCTTGCCGAAGGCAAGAATTATGTACTGATAGGTCCAGGTCGTTGGGGCTCTAGCGATCATTATCTGGGTGTGCCGGTCAAATGGCCGCATATCAGTGCAGCCCGGGTTATCGTAGAGGTGGCTCTGAAGAATTACAATATCGATCCTAGTCAGGGTACTCACTTCTTCCAGAACCTCACCTCTTTTGGTGTGGGATACTTTACGGTAGACACCAATGCGGAAGAAGGAGGCTTTGTAAATAAGGAAATCTTGGATGCGATGCCTGCCGTGGAAGAGACGCAGTATGTCCGTCATGTTCGCTTTGAGCACCCGATGAGAATTCTGATGGATGGAAAGAAGCAGGAAGGAGCAGTCTTGATACCTAAGGAATGATAGATACTGTCCTGTAGGTGATACATTCTATCTTGTGAATTCTTCTTTTCAGTATTTTCCGGGTTCCACTATGTAGAAAAGTAAGGATTACCTTCCGATAGTCTCTTTCAAATAAAAAAATATAGATAAATAAATAGAAAATAAAATGTTGACAAAAGAAACAGATACAAATCAAACAGCCGACAAGAAATATCTTGTCCCTTTCATATTGATAACGTCGCTCTTCTTCTTGTGGGGCTTCGCTCGTGCCATTCTGGATGTGCTGAACAAGCATTTCCAGAATGCCTTGCATATTAGTATTACCCATTCAGCCCTCATTCAGGTTACCACCTATCTGGGTTATTTCCTGATGGCGATACCAGCAGGTATTTTTATTAATAGGTATGGCTATCGCAGGGGTGTTGTCTTTGGATTATTGCTCTTTGGACTGGGCTCATTGCTTTTTATTCCAGGAGCGGCAATCGGCAGTTTCTATGCTTTCTTGCTTTGCCTCTTCATTATCGGCTGTGGATTGGTATTCCAGGAAACGGCTGCCAATCCATACGTAACGGAATTGGGAGCCAAGGAAACGGCTACCAGTCGATTGAACCTTTCGCAGTCTTTTAATGGCTTGGGCAGTATCTTTGCTACACTCTGCATCGGCCAGTTCCTTTTCAATAATACCGATGAGGGCGGCAACGTAGCTGTTCCTTATACCATTCTTGGAGTCCTGGTACTCGCTATAGCCGTGGTCTTTTCACGCGTTAGCTTGCCTGAAATCCAGCATGATACAACAGCCGAGGATAAGGCACGGGGAAGTAATATCGGCAAGCTCTTTGCCCATCACAGGATGTTTGTCTTTGGTCTCTTTGCTTTGCTGTGCTATGAGATTGCGGAGATTTCCATCAATTCCTACTTCATTAATTTCGTGACAGGCATGCGCTGGATGACGGATCGTACGGCTTCACTCGTACTCACTGGTGCTCTGGCTTTCTTTATGGTAGGCAGATTCCTGGGCAGTTGGGTGATGCGTCATATCAAGGCTACCACGATGCTCTTGATCTGCGCCATCGGCAGCGTAGTGTGTATCGGTTTGGTACTTTGCGATTTAGGTTTCATCTCCTTGGCAGCCTTGGTGGGCAACTATCTCTTCGAGGCAATCATGTTCCCTACCATATTCTCTATTGCCCTCACGGGATTGGGTAATCTTACCAAGAGCGCATCCTCGCTTCTGATGATGACTCCGATAGGTGGCTGCGGCTTCCTGCTGATGGGATTGATTGCCGACCGCACCCATGTGGTGTTACCTTTCGTAGTGCCGTTCATCGGTTTCCTGGTAGTGCTGGCTTATGCAGTAAGAGAGTATAAAATTGCAAAGTGCAATTAGCAATTTGTGAGAACTGGGGTACGCTAAAGGGTATAATTAACTTTTTTAACTCAGTAGAAACGCTAAAAAGTAAGTTAACATTTTGTCGAATCAAAAGAAAAAGGTAAATTTGCAGTCGATTAGGGTTGGAGCCTTATAAGTTCATTTCCCTATTCAATGGAAAAAGAAAGAATGTTTCATTAAAACAATAAAATTAATACAATTATGGCAGTAGATTACAAGAAAATCGGTCTTGTGAACACTAAGGACATGTTCGCAAGAGCTATCAAGGGCGGTTGGGCCGTTCCTGCTTTCAACTTCAACAACTTGGAGCAGCTCCAGGCTATCATCCAGGCTTCTTCAAACTTGAAGTCACCAGTTATCCTCCAGGTATCTAAGGGTGCTCGTAAGTATGCTAACCCTACATTGCTCCGCTACATGGCAGAGGGTGCTGTAGAGTATGCTAAGGAGTTGGGTTGCAACCATCCTGAAATCGTTCTTCACCTCGATCACGGTGATAGCTTCGAGACATGTAAGAGCTGTGTAGACTTCGGTTTCTCTTCTGTAATGATCGATGGTTCTGCACTTCCATACGAGGAGAACATTGCATTGACAAAGAAGGTTGTTGACTACGCTCATCAGTTCGGTGTAACTGTAGAGGGTGAGCTCGGTGTCCTCGCTGGTGTTGAGGATGACGTAGTTGCTGAGGAGTCTCACTATACAAAGCCTGAGGAGGTTGTTGATTTCGCTACACGTACAGGTGTTGATTCATTGGCTATCTCTATCGGTACTTCTCACGGTGCTTACAAGTTCAAGCCAGAGCAGTGCACACGTGACCCTAAGACTGGTCACCTCGTTCCTCCTCCATTGGCATTCGACGTATTGGCAGCAGTTGAGGAGCAGCTTCCTGGTTTCCCTATCGTTCTCCACGGTTCTTCTTCAGTTCCTCAGGAGTATGTTGATATCATCAACAAGTTCGGTGGTAAGTTGCCAGATGCAGTTGGTATCCCAGAGGAGCAGTTGACTAAGGCTTCTGAGAGCGCTGTTTGCAAGATCAACATCGACTCTGACTCTCGTCTTGCTTTCACAGCAGGTGTTCGTGAGACATTGGCTCTTCACCCAGAGTACTTCGACCCACGTCAGTACTGCGGTAAGGCTCGTGAGTACATGGTTGACCTCTATAGCCACAAGATCAAGGATGTTCTTCATTCTGACAACAAGTTGGCTAACCTCGACTAATCTTCGAGATTTATCAACCCAAAATAATAGCGGGAATCCTTTGGGGTTCCCGCTTTTTTAATGCCCTTTTCTTTCATCTTTCTTTCGCTTTTCTTTCATTTTGTTATGTAACAGGATTGTTGTGTGCGTAAACGTTGTATTTCTTTACATAATTTAACCTAAAATATTTGGAGCGTATTACTTTTTTCTCTAAATTTGCACCCGAACAAATGTAAGAAGTACATTTTATATTCTTGTATATCATTTGTATATTGTAAAAGATGATTTAGGCCGAAAGGTTATTTTGGAAGTCTTCCAGAGTGCTGCAACCCCGCAGATGCTTGTAAGAGGAGACCAGGTTTAAATGATTGAATAACAATTAGTAAATGATAAAATATGAAAAAGTTTTTTGGAATGGTCATCACTTGTATGATGGCATTGGGTTTAGTAAGCTGCAGTGCGGCTGACGATGATTTGACGGGCGATACAACAACACGTGTCAACACCGTTACAACAAAGTCAAACTTCTCACTGCTCAGTTATTCACAGACAACCGGTGCTGAGGTAAATGAAACCTCTAACATCAATGGTGAGAACAACGAGAAGCTGGTATGCAAGGTTCTTTCTGGTGGTCAGTTGCAGTTGACTCACAAGAATGTAATCTTCGATGAGGGCACAAATATCAAGTTTGACTCTCAGTTGGTTGGCAACAAGATTATCATCACCGAGACAGGCGATTACGGCAAGTCTGGTAAGTATGGTTATTACACACTTGTTGCGAAGGTTGGAATAGTTAAGGATGGTGACTATGTGATCGTAGTGAAGAGAAACGACCACACTCGCGAGGAGTTCAATATGCATTACGACTCTACAAAGGCGAAATAAGATAGGGTATATGATTAATACAATACCTTACGATTATGATTCAATATAAATAGGTAGAATAGAAAATATAATATAGAAAGTGTGATTAAAGAATGTAAATTGAATAATTAAAAAATCATGTAATTGAATAATAGTAAATGGTAAATGATAATAAGTTGAGCGTCGCTTTGACGACCAGTCTAGTTCTTTTTTATTAATTGTTATTGATTGCGCTGATGAGCATTTCCGGCGTACAGTCCTTTAAAACCACGATGTTACCCTTGTCTAATAAGTAAATCGTAGGCATCGCCTTGATGCTGTAAGTAGCACTTATCTGATCATCCGCAATGATTCTGAGCATTCTGTATTCAGCAGGAATGGTCTGTTTTTTCAGCCACGCTGTTACCTTGTGGCAATTCTCGCATTCCGGATCATGGAAGTAGAGTATCACCTTTTCGTTTTGATAGTCAGTCAGCTGATGCATTTTTCCATCTTCCAGCTTGAAGGAGAGGTTGGTAGCCTTGGTGCCTGGCAGGTTTTTCCGTGCAGCCTTCCACTTGAAGTCGATGCGTTCCTTTTCCGCTTCATCGAAGTAAGGCGACTTCTTCATTTCCGCCAGGAAGAAGCTATATACCCTGTCGTTTCTCATCGGCGACTGTGGGTCGTCGAAATAATGCTCTATCAGACTCTCGAATTTCTCCTTGGCAGGCTTCTGTGCGTAAGCCTTGGCGGAGAAGGCGCTGATGCCTTTCTGGGCGATTTCGTCGTTGAAACGGGCGAGGATATCGATGAAGTTGACGAATCCCTGTTCTGTAATCTCCTCGTTTTTCAGTTGGGTAGTATCAGCAAACTGATAGTTGTCCCAGTAGTGCTCGCTGAGGTAGGTAGCGCGCTGTTCTACGCTGCGCAGCGTATCAGGCAGCGCAGGGTAGGGGAATGCATTCTGCGCCTGGGTATTCAGGCAGCATAGCATAAGCATGCATGCGATAAGATAAGAGATATGTCTTGCTTTCATCATTTTCTTCCTTTACTTCATTACTTCTTGTTGTTGATAGCTGTTCCATAGGAACTTCTGCCGCAAAAGTACGAAAAATAACTGAAAGTTCCAAGCATATTCCCGTTTTTTTCTTTTAAAAAATAACAAGCCACTTTCAAAAACACCCTTCACCCTTCACCAGAATGGCATAAATATCTGTAGCTAAGGAATTTGCACGGGTGAAGAGTGGGGCGTCACTCTTCACCTCTCGCACCCCCAGTGTTTATCGGGGTTTCAGCCGATTTGGTGAAGGGTGAAGGGTAAAAAAGAGAGTGGTTGTTTTACAACCTCCGGACATATCGTTTTGTGCCTGGCAATGGCAGATTATGGCCCCAGTAATGGCAGATTATTGCCCTAGTAAGGGGCAATGTTGTGCCATAGTGAGGCAATAAACGATATAAGCCGCTTTACGGCTCGTAAGTACTTTCGTTGCATTTTGAAAGTACTTTCGTGCAAGCGTTAGCCAGTTGTTATGCGATTTTTTACTTCGTGAAAACCTTCCCGATTGTACTATGGACTGTGGAGAGTAATCCTTTATGGGCAAAAAATGTCGTGGAATCTTAGAGGGCGAGATCACCTCGGCAACTAAAATTCCAACGACCAGTCTAGTCTTGTTTCCGCATTCTTTGTATAATAGTAAATGATAATAATGTTCTATACTAATTAGGGGGAGGAAGTTTTCACAACCTCCTTCCCTCTTACTGATATATATTTTCTAAACTTAAGTATTTTTGCTCACTACTTATTGGTAGTTTATGTTCACCTGTAAAGGCTTGTTGCCATTGTAGTGCTTAGCCTTGACGAAGAACGTACCTTTAGTACCTGTTACGGCACGTACATTCTTCATGGTGATGGTTTGAGTATTTCCGATCACATTTGGATCTTCATACTTGGTGACGAACCAACAGTTCCAGCCTGCGCCTCCATCAACCTCTGCTGTAGAAGCTACCTTTACATCGCTGCCTATTGGGTTCACATCGTTGGATGCAATCTCAATTTCTATTGGCAACAACTCCTTAGGATAGTAACTTGGAATTGTGAATGTCAGTTGGGCTTCTGAAGTTACCTTCTTACCCATTGTAAAGGTAGATGGGAATTTGAAGTCCACATTGCTGATACTGTAGAGATGGATGTTTCTAGTCAGTCCATGCTTCTTATCTACCAGCTTGATGGTGGCAGTCTTACATTCACCGGCACTGATATCACCAATCTTGTATGTGATGGTTCCCTTACCGGTTGCTGCGTTATACTGTACTGTAGGTACAGGAAGCTTTCCACCTTCCAGTTTTGTGAAGTTCTTGTTCTCTGTCCAGGAAACATCGAAGTCGGCTGCAGTTTGAGTAGCTTCACCCTTGTATTCAAAGTCGATGACCTGCTCGCTGTTTGCTGATTCCTGTGTCAACATCTGATAAGTACCATCTACGATATTCATCGTGTAAGTACCATCTGAAATTTCCTGAATGATGTCTTCTACCGTAATCCAAGGATTGTTGGCAGGAGTACCATCGTATGCCATAGAAGAGTTTGTGTAACCCAGATTCTTGCCCAATCTCTTGATGTTGATTCGGTAGAGATGGTTTCTCTTGACAGGAATCTGAACACCCTCGTTCTGGAGCAGAACCTGGAACCATTTTGTTACTCCGTCCTTGTATGTAACTTCCATGATTACCTTGAGTGGCTTTTCCAAAGAGTTTTCCTGCTCAAATGTATATTGCATAGGCAGGTTATTGTTGTTTGGCCACATCTCTTCATTTCCTATAGAGAATGTTTCTCCTTCAGAAGGCCATCTTGTTGGGTCCAGCGATGGAGTAATGTAAGTGCATTCTGCTTTCCATGCAGCTGCATCTGTCAGCATATTTGTTTCAGGGAAAGTCAGTTTTGTCTGCTCTCTATTGAATGGAGCTACCGTTCCATGCATCATCACGTTGCCCAGTGCATATCTGATGTTTTGGATGTTTGTATCTTCCCATTTCACTTCAATCTTGGCACGGTTGCGGAGCAGATGGATCACGTTGTTTTCCACTACATCCTTAGTGAGAAATTCTGTCATTTCTTCAGGAGTATTCTTCTTGACATAACCCCAATACACCATCTTGTCGTGCTGCAAACTGTTGTTTCTGTTATCGAAGCTGGTCATGAGGTTGTTCTCATGTCTTCCAATCCATTCTGCTGACTTGTTGAAATCAATCGCCTGGTTGCCCGTAGTTACTGTATTTTCGGCAGTGGCATTCGCCATGATGTGGATGCGGGCGGTTCCCGTAGGAATCGTTGCAGAAATATTTTTCTTGTCTGATCCGCCATCATCCTTGATTTCATTGGTTGCCACCGACTCGATATTCAGATTTTTGGCAAGTCCCAGGAAATAACCATCTTTGTCAAAGCACAGCAGCTTCATATCGTTAGCGCTTGCAATACCTTCGGTTGCGAAGTTAGCTACTCTGCTCTCTACTTTTGAGTAGTTTGGAACGGAGATGGTGAAGTGGGCTTGATACGTGCCTATCTCATTCTTGGAAGGAACGCCATTGTCCACCATGCTGTCGGAGCAGGCTGTCAACATTGTTAACAGCGCTGCCATTATTCCGATATATGTCTTTATCTTTTTCATTTCGTAACTTCCTTAAATGTTATTACTTCATTTGTTTATCTAACTCTTCAACCTCTCTTGGGGTGAGGTCGCGAACGCAGCGGACGAAAGTGCCAGAGTTGGCTCCGCTGATGTTGGTTGCAACATCAATATTATTCAATGTATAATAATTCGCTCCTTCCAATACTGGCTTGATTGGTTGTTTTGTCTCACCTTTATTATTCTTGTATGATTCCTTTTGGAAGTCAACAATGAATTGTATCTCTGTTTTTGTTGGGAGACGCCAACCGTCATATATAACTTGTTTGCCATTTTCTTTCTTTACTTCCCTATACGTTTCACAATGCGTCTTTGCTTTGTCTTGATTAAAATTTGCCGATCTTACAGCTCCAAGCTGTGAAGCAATCATAAATGCAGGGGATACGACTTCGTCGTTTGTATAGCCTGTAGATTTATCGATGTTTGGATGAGCAATATTATATTTGCTATCTTTTGTACTTGAAACTTGTATGATGTACATACGGTTGTTCTTCAAATTATCAAATGAAGTGTCGTCATAAAAACTATTGATATCGCTATTCTTGTAATATTTTGCTATATATCCACCATTATAATCATAAGTATACAGCCTATTCCTAACAAGTTCACCATTAGGTTTGCGATATGCCCATCCGCTTTTACTTCTAGAAGAATAGTCTCCGAAGAAGTTCTGGGTTTCAATCAGAGGTGACTGCTTGTATTTTACAGTTGCTTCTTTACCCTCAGCATTTTTTAATGTCAAGACGATATACTTGGAGAAGCGATTCTTCGGAATAGGAGAATTAATGACGATTTTACCACCGAGATTTTCTCCATCCTTTTCGTTCTGCAATTCCATCTTTGTTGGGTATGGTTTGAACTGGACTTCTTTTTTTACTTCTTTATCTTCGTAGTGTCCATCAATCCATCCATGCCAACTCCAATGCCCATCTACCCATACTTTTTCTATAGTCGTTTCATAGACAGTTTCTACATATCCCTGAAAATACTCTTCAGTATTTCCTTCATTATCGATGTAGTACACCTTTTTACTAAGGATCTTAACAGGGCTGGAAGACTTATAAGTCACGCTCATATCCTCATCTACATTCTTCATATAGACAACCTTTGGAGTCACCATCAGATACGAAGTATTGGCATCGATATCTGTAGTACCGCCATCCGACCAAGGGAGAACATCATAGACAACCTTACCAGTAGTGATGTAACCAATCTCAGAGCTGCCGCCCTTGTTGTTGATATTGGCTTCAATGGTATAGATGGTGTTGCGGTTCAGCTTCTTGGCATCCTCACCGGTAGCCTTTGGGTCACGGACAGGAATCTTGTAATAGTTAATCTCCGTATTGCCATCAGCTGTAAGAGGAACTTGGAGGTAGATGGCTGGCGCATTGGTATCGTCATTCCACTGAGTGGCATAGCTGTAAGTGGTTACGGTATATTCGCCACTTCCACCCTGTGCTTCCACCATTTCACCATCCTTCAACTCAGTTTCTGTATTGCTGCCGAAGATAGTAGTCTTGGCATTGTAGTTCTTCAACTGCCATTTTGCCTGACCTGCTGTATAACCTTCTACGTCAACATGAATGGTAAGGGCAATCTTGGCAGCAGCACGAGCCAGATTAACTGGAATGGTCTGTGTAGGTTCCTTGGTTACCTGGTAGTCCTGAATGCTACTCATCAGAAACATCTTGTTGCTGTTGCCGGTAGCATCGTATGGCTTCCAGATATCCACGTCGGTCTGCACATCGCCAGAACCTGTGGCATTAGCCACAGATTTCACGCTGTAAGTATTACCTTCCTGCAGATCTTTCTCCACTTTCCAGTTATTTTGAGCAATCACTTCCTCCTTGCCGCTCTGCAAGCCGGTAGTGAAAGTCTTATCTACCTTGCACTCATTATATTCACCAAACATCTTGATGTTGAAATTATAGAGCTTATCCTCGTTGAGGCTTGCGTCAGAAGCGGTAGTTGCTCTCGAAACCTTGTTGTCAAGGATGAGAGGCTTCACGCTCAACTGCTGAGCTCCCTGATAGATGAGCTCAGAGTCTTCTGCGCAACCCACAAGGGATAATCCCATGGTGAGAGCCATAAGTGCCAGTGTCGTATTCTTATATATATTCAACGTTTTCATGATGTTTGTCATTTATTGTTGTTTATATCTCATAGTTTACTTTACTTGGGTGAATTCCATATCGGTCTTCGTTCCCGTTCCTGTGGCTGTATCTGCGCTTCCATCAGAAGGGGCATTGATGATTACCTTCATGTTTGGACTATAGGCTACCATATAGACATGGCAGGTATAGTTGTCACGCTGGGTATAGTCGAGTACCGATCTTGGAACCACGTAGAAAGGAGCAACCTCTGTAGTGGTACCGTTGCCTGTAATCACGGTCATTACGTCAGCCAGATCGTAAGAACCATCAGCTTTTACCTTGTCGGCATAAATGAATCCGTAGTCTGGGCTATCTGTCTGGAGAACCCAGCTCTTGCCATTGGTATTCATCTCCGTGAATGAGATCTTTGGTCCGAATGTTGCATCGTTGAATGCAATTTCATTACCATTCTCGCCATTCTTCTCGATGTTTGTCTTGATAGAGATGGCATCATTGAAAGTGTATTCTGCTCCGGTTTCCCAAGGCAATACTGTTGGTAAGACGTTCAGTTCCGCCGGATTCTCAGGAGTATCTCCTCCTTCTCTGTCCACCTTGGCTGTTACGTCGTAGATGGTGTTGCGGTCGAGGCGATAGAGAGGCTCGAATTTGGTCCAATCTGTTGTTGCGGCATCGTTGCTTTCATAGAGGCGCTTGTTAACCGGCACCTTGTAGAAGTAATCCTTGCCATTGTATTTTGCCTTGAGCAGGATGTAGGTCTGCTTGCTGACATCGATTGGCTCTTCTGCATACGGATTCTTATTTTTGTCAATCCAACTGTTGGCGTATGAGTAGAACACAGCCTTGTTGTCTTGTGTTACGGCAGGAACTGTTACCTTGCTGCTGGCAGCTGCATCTGTTTTCAATGAATTGTTGGTGCTGGTACCTTCGGCGAGGATAGCGCCATCTGCTGCGTAGTGCATCAACTGGCAGGCATACGCTGTAGGAGCTACTGCGTTACCCTTGTCATCTTGTACGTTGAGGCGAATCTTGGCAAGCGCTCTTTTCAGCTGGAACTTCAGGTGAATCTTTCCTGCTGTCACTTTTCTCTCTAGCATCTTGGCATCCATCACGAAAGCAGACTGCTTCTGGTTGTACTGGAAGTTTGTTGCCTGATTGATGGTGGCTTCCTTTAAATCATTCAGGTTGTTGATGTTGCCCCAGTTGTCTAGGTTTGCAACCAAGTAGAGATCGTTGCCGTCAATGTCTGAACGGGTCAGCTCTGTGCTTGTCAACTCCTTGTGCTTGTATTCTGTAGTTGGACTACCCTTTACATCTGCTGAATTAAATGTAACCTGCTTGACGCGTGATCCATCTGGTTTGAAAACGAAGAGGTCGAGACGTTCAATCTTGTTTTCATTGAGATCTTCTGATCCATCCTCTACTGCAGCACGGGTAACAGCTGCACGGGTTTCAGTAGCCGAACCGCCTACTTTATATTCCAGCACCACATCGTAGTCGCAACTCGGTGTGCCGTCCATATCATCGCTCATGCAAGATGTGTTTGCAAGCCCTAAGAGGGCGATTGCACACATCGCAAAGTATTTTGATATTGCTTTCATTGTTTGCCCTCCTTATTTTAAATAATTAGTATAATGTCCACTATTGCTCTGAAGCTTATCGTAGGCAGTTCCCTGGGTAGCCTGCAGCTGGAAGATGCGGATGCGGGTATTGGTTCCTGCAAACTTTCTTCCCTTCTTGTACATACCTCCTGCATTATCAGGATTGATTTCTACTTCGTATTCATGGATACCATCCAGAGATACGGTTACGTAGAGGTCGGTATATACGGGTTTGCTGCCCTTACCTGTAGCCCATTCTGTTAACTGATCCCATGAAGCATTGGTTGTCCATGGATTCACGGCTTCTACCTTGATCTGATAAGGATCTTTTCGGGCGATGCCTGTAGAAACGCAGTTGGTGCTTTCGGTAGATTTATCATAGTTGAAAGCAAACTCAGTAGGGTTGGTGAGATGTGCTTTCCAAACCAGTCCTGTAGGACCATCTACCTTGATATAGAAGGCTGCTCCTGATTTCTTATCCTCCAATATCTCATGTTCTGTATCCTTGTATCTAGGATAGTTTACCAGACAGTAGAGACCTTCTGCGTCACCTTCCTTTGGTTTCAGGGTTGAACCTGTCTGCCAAGCAAACATCTCGCAATTTACATTGCTCCAGCTGATTTCAGAAGTTACTTTGTTCCAAGGCATTACCTGCCAGTCGAGGCAGAGGGCTCCACCCTGGAGGAAGTAGCCGTAAACTACGAGCTCTCGGTTGCGGATAGCGTTGCCGCTGGATGGAATGGTGAATCCCTGATGTTTTACGCTGCCGCCGTCAGCCAACTGATAGTAAATCTTACCTGTGATAGGCTTGTTGGTTTCACGAAGATAGCTCAAGTTATGTCCACCGATTTCCTTATTCATGCGGTCCATATAAGTCTGAGCGGTTTCGGTTTTTTCATCACGCTTATAAGTGAGCGGATCTGCTACCGCCTTGATTCCGGTATTCTTTACACCATCAAGCTTGAGGAGAGTAGGAACATAAGAAGGAGTTCCGTACTTATTGCTTGTTGCAGCCTTGTTGGCATCAGCAGTTGCATAATCCTCTTCATCAGGGAAGACATAGCTTTCTGTTGGGAAGGTGTTTCCATCTATTTCAATTTTTGTTACCTTCACATTTTCTGTCAAGGCATCAGCATCTGCCGTGCGGGCGAAATAGAAGTGAAGCTTGGAAACGGCGCGAACCAGAGGAATCGAAATTCCTTTGTCCTTTGCCTCAATCTCAGTATCAGCTACGTGTTTGGCTATTTCTATATTGGTAATGGCACGGGAAATAGGGAGACCCTTGCCGTTAGGAACCTCTGTAGTCTGAGCCTTGCCTTCTGCTGTAATGCCGAATGGATTATCGAAGGTTACACGTTGCAGTTCTGCTCGGGTAATGCTGCGGAGATCCTTGCCATTCAGCTTATCAGCCATATTGGTACTCTCTGAGTTTGCCAGAATATAGAGGTCGATGTTTTTGAGTTCTTCACCGTTGATCTTACGCAAGAATCTCAAGTTCAGCGTGTATTTGCTGTTGACGGTGGAACCGTCAACAGCAGTAGGAGTATCTTCCTTGTAGGCGATAGGCTTGGCTTCTCCTCCTGTTCCTGATTTAAACACCCATACCTTGATGTTATGAATGTCGCTTTCTTGGTTAGGATTAGCCTGAGTCTCGTCGTTTCCGATGTTCTCAGCTCCGCCTGCTCTGGAAGTCGTGGTGCTGGCGGTAGAGAAGCTCAGGTTGAGGTAAGCTTCATCGCCAGTTGCAGGTACCTGCGAATCTTGGTCTGAGCAAGATGCCATTGTGCTCAACATGAGCAAGGCTGCTATAGCCATGCCTAGCCGGCGTGTCATCTTGGTCAAAGTTGAGTTATAGCGTTTCATCTTTTTAATCTTTTACTTATACTTATACTTTTCTTTCTCTCTATACAGTGTGGGTAGCACTGTTTCCTTATTTGGCTCCGAGGTCTGTGTCCTGCAGATTGAGAACCCAGCCGTTTACCTTGATTCTTGCATCCATGTGGTAGTCTGTACCAGGACTAGGAACGTAGAATACGAGGGTGTAGTGATCCTGGCGGTCTAGGTATTCCTGATCCTCCCAGCCCTTGTCAGTGCGCTCGCCGCAGAGAGCGAGGAACCATGGCAGTGAGTGGTTGAAGATTACCTTGCCTG
>ERZ791912.666-NODE-666-length-19548-cov-4.903093_pt1 | contig 19548 bp, 16 predicted proteins | sample MGYA00510141_ERZ791912 | MGnify/ENA primary metagenome ERZ791912 (study PRJEB30046, sample SAMN00792082) | human gut metagenome | study: EMG produced TPA metagenomics assembly of the A metagenome-wide association study of gut microbiota in type 2... | reverse complement strand
GGCCCTGGGCCTTGCGGCCTGTGACGGGGCATCCGTCCTTCCGGACGGCAGCGCCGATGTGATCCCGAACCCGGCATCCAGCGGGGTGCAGACCGCTGACAGCTTCCGGATGCACTTTCTCGACGTGGGGCAGGCACTCAGCGTCCTGGTGGAGTGCGATGGCCAGTACATGCTGTACGACGGCGGCAACGTGGACGACGGCAGCATGGTGGTCAGCTATTTGCAGAAGCAGGGCGTGGAAGAGCTGCAGTACGTCTTCTGCTCCCACGCGCATGAAGACCATGTGGGCGGGCTGGCCGCTGCGCTGGCCTTCTTCCCGGCGAACCATGTGTACAGCCCGGTGACGGAGGCCTCCACCAAGTGCTTTCAGGACTTTGTGAAGTACACCCAGCAGCAGGGCCTGCAGGTCGAGGTGCCCGCCGTGGGCACCGTCTGGCAGCTGGGCAGTGCAACAGTGACGATGCTGGGCCCGGTGGCGCAATACAGTGAGACGAATGACACCTCGATCGTCCTGCGGGTAGATTATGGTGCCACCAGCTTCCTCCTGACCGGCGACATGGAATCGGATGCAGAGCGCGATCTGGTGAACAGCGGGGCCAACCTGAAGGCCGATGTTTTGCAGGTGGGTCACCACGGTTCCAGCACCTCGACGAGCTACCTCTTCCTGAATGCCGTCCTGCCCGAAATGGGCGTCATCTCCTGCGGCGTGAACAACAAATACGGCCACCCTCATGAGGAGACCCTGAGCATCCTGCGGGATGCAGGCGTGGACGTCTACCGCACCGACCTGCTGGGCACGGTCGTCATCGGGTCGGATGGCCAGAACTACACCATCCGCACCGACAAGAACGCCACCGACGCCGAGCTGAACCCCACCGCCCCGGCGGCATCCAGCACGGCACAGCAGACCTACATCGGCAACGTGAACTCCAAAAAGTTCCATCTGCCCACCTGCCCGAACCTCCCGGCAGAGAAGAACCAGATCCTCTTCTCCAGCTATGACGAGGCCATTGCAGCGGGCTACACCCCCTGTTCCACCTGCATCAAGTGAGACACAGCAAAAAGGACTGTCGCGTTCGCGACAGTCCTTTTTTGCTTGCTCTATATACCGTGTCTCAGCCGCCCAGATAGGCGCTGCGGACACGCTCATTGGTCAGCAGCTCGGCACCGGTGCCATCCATGACAACACGGCCGGTCTCCAGAACATAGGCCCGGTCGGCCACGGAAAGCGCCATCTGCGCGTTCTGCTCGACCAGCAGGATGGTCATACCCTCCTTGTGGATGTTCCGGATGATGTCGAAGATCTCCTGCACCAGCAGAGGCGACAGGCCCATGGACGGTTCATCCAGCATCAGCATGGAGGCGTTGCTCATCAGCGCACGGCCCATGGCCAGCATCTGCTGCTCACCGCCGGACATGGTGCCCGCCAGCTGTTTGCGGCGCTCCTTCAGGCGGGGGAACAGTTCAAAGACCTTTTCCTTGTTGGGGCCGATGGTGGAGGCAGGCTGGGTGTAGCCGCCCATTTCCAGATTCTCCTCCACGGTCATGTGCAGGAAGACGTGGCGTCCCTCCGGCACATGGGCCAGACCGGCCTCCACGATCTTGTGGGCACGGACGCCCTTGATGCTCTTGCCCTTGTACAGGACATCGCCCGTCTTTGGGTGGAGCAGGCCGGAAATGGTCTTCAGGGTGGTGGACTTACCGGCACCATTGGCACCGATCAGGGTCACGATCTCCCCTTCGTGGACCTCAAACGAAACGTCCTTGACGGCATGGATGTTGCCGTAATAGACGTTGATGTTCTCCACTTTCAGCATAGAATCTGCCATCGGTCAGCCCTCCTTCTTGCCCAGATAGGCCTCAACGACCTGCGGGTTGTTGCGGATCTCATCCGGGGTGCCCTTGGCGATGATGCGGCCAAAGTTCAGCACCGCGATGCCCTCGCAGATTCCCATGACCAGGCTCATGTCGTGCTCGATCAGCAGCACGGCAATGTCGAATTCGTCGCGGATGCGGCGGATGGTCTCGGTCAGTTCAGCGGTCTCGGAGGGGTTCATACCGGCAGCAGGCTCGTCCAGAAGCAGCAGCTTCGGGCTGGTGGCCAGGGCGCGCATGATCTCCAACCGGCGCTGTGCACCATAGGGCAGGCTGCCCGCCGGGGTGTTGGCCAGGTCGGCCATGTGGAAGATATCCAGCAGCTCCAGTGCCCGCTCGGTGCACTTTTTTTCTTCCTTCCAGTAGTTGGGCAGACGGATCAGGGAGGAGGCCAGGTTGTACTTCATGGACTCATGCAGGCCGACCTTGATGTTGTCGATGACCGACAGTTCCTTGAACAGGCGGATGTTCTGGAAGGTGCGGGCTACGCCCATCCGGTTGACCTGATAGGTCTTCTTGCCTGCCGTGGGCATCCCGTCGATCAGGATGGAGCCGCGGGTGGGCTGGTACACGTTGGTCAGCAGGTTGAAAACGGTGGTCTTACCAGCACCGTTGGGGCCGATAAGGCCGGTGATCTCGTTGCGGCCGATCATCAGGTTGAAGCCGTCCACTGCGGTCAGACCGCCGAAGTCGATGCCCAGCTCGCGCACGTCGAGGATGGGCTTTTTGTCCTTGTCGCGGTCGGTCAGGAAACCGCCGGAGGGGACGCTGTTCAGTCTCGTCTGGAACTCACTCATGATCTGCACCCTCCTTGTTCTTCTTGCGGAACAGTTCCCCGTTCAGGACCTTCTCCACGATGCGGCTCATGGAGAAGTCGTAGCTGCCCAGCAGTCCGCCGGGGCGGAAGATCATCATCAGGATCAGCACCAGCGAGTAGATGACCATGCGGTAGCTGTCAAAGCTGCGGGTCGCTTCGGGCAGGATGGTCAGCACCGTTGCCGAGAGGATGGAACCCAGCATGGAGCCCATGCCGCCCAGAACGACCATGACCAGAATCTCGATGGACTTCATGAAGCCGAAGGTCGAGGGGTTCAGAACGCCGATGTAGCAGGCGTACAGACCACCGGCCAGACCGGCGAAGGCCGCAGAGAAGGCAAAGGCCATGACCTTATAGTAGGTGGTCTGGATGCCGCAGCTCTCGGCCGCGATCTCGTTGTCGCGGATGGCGAGGACGGCGCGGCCGTGGCGGCTCTTCATCATGGTGTGGATCAGGAAACAGGTGATGACCACACACAGGAACACATTGCTGAAATGGGAATACTTGGGGATGTTCTTCAGGCCCTTGGAACCGTAGAACAAGCTGTAACCCAGCACATCGTCGATGTTGTTCAGCGTGATGCGGATGATCTCGCCAAAGCCAAGCGTCAGGATGGCCAGATAGTCACCGGTCAGGCGCAGAGCGGGGATGCCGATCAGCATACCGAACAGGCCCGCCATGATGCAGGCCAGCACCAGACCAATGGCAAAGGAGATGCCGCTGGGCAGGGGGCTGTACTTGGTGAACAGCGCGCAGGTATAAGCACCCACGGCCATGAAACCGGCATGGCCCAGCGGCAGCTGGCCCAGATAGCCGGTGGCCACGTTCAAAGACACGGCCAGGATGATGTTGATGCCCACGGTCATCAGCACCTTGTTCTGATAGGTGGAAAGCAGATTCCCGGTCAGGTAGGAAAGCCCCAGGAACAGCAGCGCCACCAGCACCGTATTCATCAGGTAGCGCACGGGCATTTTGAGCGTTTTGCGTTTGGTATTCATCTTCATGCCCTCCTTACACCTTTTCCTGCACCTTGCGGCCAAGGAAGCCGGTGGGCTTGAACAGCAGCACGATGATCAGGATCGCAAACGTAACGGCGTCCTTCCAGGCGGAAAGGCCGATGGCGGAAACGAAGCACTCGCACAGGCCGATGGCGATGCCGCCGATCATCGCGCCCGGAATGGAACCGATGCCGCCCAGAACTGCGGCAACGAAGGCTTTCAGGCCCAGCATGGAGCCCATGGTGGGCGTTGCCTGCGGGTAGGAGCAGCAGTACAGCACTGCGCCGATACCGGCCAGCGCAGAACCCACCGCAAAGGTGAAGGAGATGGTGCTGTTGACGTTGATGCCCATCAGGCGGGCCGCATCCATATCCTCGGAGACGGCGCGCATGGCCTTGCCGAGCTTGGTCTTCTGGACCAGGAAGGTCAGCACGAGCATGGACAGCACGGTGACCACCAGCGTGATCACGGAGGTCAGGCCCACCGGCACTTTGCCGAAGTAGAAGGTCTTGGCTTCAAAGTAGGACGGGATGACCTTTGCACCGGAGCCCATCAGCAGCTCCGCCGTATACTCCAGGAAGAAGGACACGCCGATGGCCGTGATCAGCAGCGAGATGCGGGGCGCACTGCGCAGCGGGGTGTAGGCGACCTTTTCGATCACCACGCCCAGCAGGGTGCAGGTAATGACGGTGGCGCAGACAGCCGTCACCGGGCCAAGGCCCAGCTGGTTCATCACGAACCAGGACATGTACGCGCCCACCATAATGACATCGCCGTGGGCAAAGTTCAGCAGCAGGATGATGCCGTACACCATGCTGTAGCCCAGTGCGATCAGTGCATAGATGCTGCCCAGGGAAAGACCGTTGATCAGCTGACTAAAAAACACTGTCATGGATGGATACTTCCTTTCTTTGCGGCGTTTTGCCACGCCTTTTGGGAGACACTTTTTTACCAAAAAAGCGGAGACAACCCGTTTCGGCGGTCTCCGCAAGTGGTTCTGGATGCGAGGGATCAGAACATTTCCTTCAGTTCGGGCTTGCCATCCACATAGGTCAGGATCGCAGTCTCCTTGACGGGGTCGTGGTGCTCGTCGAAGGTGAAGGTGCCGGTGATGCCGTCGATGGTGCCGGAAGCGATCGCGTCAATGACAGCCTGCTTATACTCGTCGCTGCCTGCTTCCAGACCGGCGTCCTCCGCAGCCTGCAGGCCGTAGACCACGGTCTTGGCAGCGTCGTAGCCCAGAGGTGCGAAGCCGTTGGGGTACTCCTCGCCGTACTCTGCCTTGTAGGCCTCCTCGAACTCCGGAGAAGCGCCCTTTGCGTAGTTGGCGCAGAAGTAGCTGTCCTTCAGCTGGTCAGCGGTCGCATAGCCCTCCAGGCCGTCCCAGCCGTCGCCGCCCAGGAACGGAACGGTCAGGCCGATGCTCTCAGCCTGCGACAGGATCTGGCCCACTTCCTCATAGTAGTTGGGGCAGAAGACCGTCTCCGGTGCCTTGCCCAGGATGCTGGTCAGCTGGGTCTTGAAGTCCACATCGCCGTCGGAGTAGCTCTCCTGATCGACGATGGTGCCGCCCAGGCTCTCGAACTCGTTGACGAAGTTCTCAGCCAGGCCCTCGTTGTAGTCGGCGCCCTTCTTAAAGATGACAGCAGCCTTGGTGTAGCCCAGCTTCTGGTAAGCGTAATCTGCCATCTTGATGCCCTGGAACGGGTCGGTGAAGGTGGCACGGAAGACGTTGGCGTTCACGGTGTCGGTCTCGGCATCGTAGGTAACGGCCTCTGCGGTCGCAGAAGCAGTGACCATGGGCATGTTGTAGTCGGCACTCTCAGCAGCCACGGCCAGCGTGGGGGTGGTGGTGACATCGCCGATCAGTGCCGTGATGCCTTCGTCCACCATCTTGGTGAAGCAGTTGACGGCCTGGGTGGCGTCGCCCTGCTCATCCTCGGTCAGGATCTCAATCTGCTTGCCGTTGATGCCGCCATCGGCGTTGACCTGCTTCAGGTACAGGGCCGCACCGTTGACAACGGCCTGGCCGTAAACGGAAACGTTGCCGCTCAGGGGGCCCATGACGCCCACCTTAATGGTCTCACCGGAAGCAGCGGAACCAGCCGCAGAACCGGAAGCAGCCGTGCTGGAAGAAGAACCGCCGCAGGCGGTCAGGACACCGGCAGCAGCCACGACACCGGCAGCAGCCAGAAAGTTACGACGCGTGATCATCTTTTTCATAATCGTTATCCTCCTGTTTGGAAGCATCTGCAAAATGCAGAAAGCAGAGCCCTTTCCCTCAAAGCGGCTCTGCTCTCGGTAGTTTCATTATAGCCCCCTTCGGGGCCGTTCGCAATTCACAAACCGTCCATACTTTTCCGGGCCTTTTCCGTCAAATCATGTTAAAGTACACAAAATTTCCATATCACTTTTGGCTGTTTTTCTAAATCATTCATCTTGTTTCACCCTGAAATGAACGGTTTTCACGAATGTCAAAAAGGTTACACAATGGCCGTCCGGTCGGTTCCGGGCAGGTGCGGCGGCGGCCGCCTTCCCGCCTCCCGGCATATCCGCCCCCGCCTCCGGGCAGACTGATGATGTTTACAGCCGCAAACATCGCGATCCCCTCTTGCAACCAGGCACAGGACGTGATAGGATAAAGGCAGTTAGTTAGTATTGACTATCCACCATTTCAAATCATTACCGGGAGGTCTTTCTTATGAATTATCTGGAAATCGAATCCGTTGTCGGCCGCGAGATCTTAGACTCCCGCGGAAACCCCACCGTCGAAGCTGAGATCACGCTCGCCGACGGCACTGTCGCCCGCGGCTGTGCCCCCTCCGGCGCATCCACCGGCGAGTTCGAGGCTCTGGAGCTGCGCGACGGCGACAAGAGCCGTTATCTGGGCAAGGGCGTGACCAAAGCCGTTGAGAACATCAACACCGTCATCGCCGATGCTGTCGTGGGGCTGGATGCCTCCGACATCTATGCAGTCGATGCCGCCATGCGCAAAGCCGACGGCACCAAGGACAAATCTAACCTGGGCGCAAACGCCATTCTGGCCGTGTCCATCGCCGCCTGCCGCGCAGCCGCCGCTTCGCTGGAGATGCCGCTGTACCGTTTTCTGGGCGGCGTGAACGGCAACCGCCTGCCCGTCCCGATGATGAACATCCTGAACGGCGGCGCACACGCCACCAACACCGTGGATACCCAGGAGTTCATGATCATGCCCGTAGGTGCCCCCTCCTTCAAGGAAGCCCTGCGCTGGTGCGCCGAGGTCTTCCACGCTCTGGCCTCCATCCTGAAGGCCAAAGGTCTGGCCACCTCCGTCGGCGACGAGGGCGGGTTTGCGCCCAACCTGTCCAGTGACGAGGAGACCATCGAGACCATTCTGGCCGCCATCGAGAAAGCCGGTTATCAGCCCGGCAAGGACTTCATGCTGGCCATGGATGCCGCTTCCTCCGAGTGGAAGAGCCCCAAGGGCAAGGGCTTCTACAAGCTGCCCAAGGCGGGCACCGAGTACACCTCCAGCGAGCTGATCGCCCACTGGAAGAGTCTGGTGGAGAAGTATCCCATCATTTCCATCGAGGACGGTCTGGACGAAGAGGACTGGGAGGGCTGGCAGGAGATGACCCGCGAGCTGGGCGGCAAGGTTCAGCTGGTGGGCGACGACCTGTTCGTCACCAACACCGAGCGCCTGGCCAAGGGCATCCAGCTGGGTGCCGGAAATGCCATCCTGATCAAGCTGAACCAGATCGGTTCGGTCTCCGAGACGCTGGAGGCCATCAAGATGGCCCACAAGGCCGGTTACACCGCCATCAGCTCGCACCGCTCCGGTGAGACCGAGGACACCACCATCGCCGACCTGGCCGTGGCCCTGAACACCTGCCAGATCAAGACCGGTGCGCCCAGCCGCACCGAGCGCGTGGCCAAGTACAACCAGCTGCTCCGCATCGAGGAGCACCTGGGTGCCAGCGCCGTCTATCCCGGCATGGAAGCGTTCAACGTGAAGCGCTAAAATTTTCCAGCAATCGCGGCCCTTTCTCCTTCGTATTTTTACTGGAGTGCCTGTTGCAATGCGCTCTCAGATCTGAAGGAAGGAGAACCGCTCATGCTTTCCACCTTTTCCCTTTCGTCCTCGATCCTGCTCTGGTTTCTGGAGCAGGCCGGTCTGCCCGGCATTCTGCTCTGGCTGCTGGAAAAGATCTTAGGATAACGAAAAAGACGTGCCGCACACGCTGTGCAGCACGTCTTTTTTCATCCATGGATCTGTTTTTTAGCGGTGCGCAGCGCCGTGCGCAGAGGCCGGTAGAGCAGCAGCATGAGGGCAAAGTTGCCCACGCCGTGCATCGCGTCGTAGGAAAGGCCGCTCAGCCACCAGCTCAGCGCGAAGGCAGGCGTCTTGGCCACAAGATACACCGCTGCGCACAGCCCGCCGAAGCACAGGCCGTACAGCCCGCTGAACACGGCCCAGCCGAGGGCATGGTCCATCCGGCGCAGCAGCCGGGCCAGAAAGGCCAGCAGATACCAGACGTACAGATACATCGCCCACCACAGGCCGAAGCCATACAGCACACCCTGCAATACCAGAAACACCGTGATGGCCCCCGGCGTCTCGCGGGGCAGTTCCAGCGCGAACAGGATGATGAGGAGCGTCACCGGCTCGATGTTCGGGAGGCCGCTCATGGCCTGTTTGCTCACCACCAGAAGTGCGCCCATCAGCCCGCTGAGGACCAGTCGCAGCACTCTGGTGTGCATAGGTTCCTTACTTCGTGTAGATAAAGGCATAGCTGTCGCCGTCGTGCAGCTCGATGTCCGCCACGCCCATGGTGGTCATCTCACCGGAAGCGTCGGTCAGGCACCACCAGGCGCTGTCCTTGTCCCAGTCGGCGGTCTCGCCGTTGACGGTGGTGACAAAGCCTGCAGCGGCCTCGTCCGCGCTGATGATGCCGGCCTCGGCCAGCGCATCGCTCAGCTTCTCACCGTCGGTCACTTCCAGGTCGAAGGTCTGGCTCTCGCCGTCGGCCCCGGTCACCGTGAACTGGGCCTTGATCTTGGCTTCCGAAGCCTCTGCCGATGCAGTCTCCGAGGAAGCGGCCTCCGAAGATGCCGCCACGCTGGACGTAGCGGAAGAAGCTGTGCTGCCTGCGGCAGAGGAAGCGCCGCAGCCTGCCAGCAGACCGGCGGCCAGCGCAGCAGCAGCGACAACAGAGAGGATACGATTCATGATCTTCATCAAAAGATTGCTCCTTGTGGTTCTAGTTTACATGCACAGAACATGCAGTGCTTATGATACCATCCGCCGGGGGAAATTGCAAGTGCGGCTCGGTCGGGCTGCGCAGCCTCCCAAAGACCGGCTGCTTCCGCTCCACGTTTTCAGCCGCCAAACAGGCCGAAAAAGCTGGTGTGCGTCATGCCCAGCACCAGAAACAGAACGATGAGGGCAAACAGCACCCCGATGATGATGTCCATCTGGTGGACACTCAGCGGGAACTTGTCGTAGAGCTTTTCCTTGGGGTTCACGAAGTTGGGGTCGTTGTTGTTCAGCAGGCTCTTCTTCCCCGCTTCGCCCTGCGCCTTGCGCGCTTCCAGTTCGGCCTGCTCTTTTTCCAGCTGGGCCTCGCGCTCGGCCAGCAGTGCTTCGCGGCGGGCGAGTTCGGCTTCTTTTTCATTCCATTCTGCCATGGTCGTTCTCCTTGGTTTTTCTTCTATTATAACAAAGCGGGCCGCCCACTGCAACGAGTGGACGGCCCAGCAGGCGCTCTCTTTTCGGGGGAAATTACTTCTTGGCGAGGTACTTGCGGATATCAATGGCGACAGCCACGATGATGACAAGGCCCTGCACGATGTAGGTGTAGGAGGAGTTGACGTTCATGAACTGCAGAGCGACCTTCATCAGCTCAAAGACCAGAACGCCGACCAGAACGCCGGGCACGGTGCCGACGCCGCCGGTGGTGGAAACACCACCGATGGTGCAGGCTGCGATGGCGTCCAGCTCATAGCCCTGTGCGGTGTTGACGGATGCGCCGCCGGACTTTGCAGCCAGCAGGCAGCCTGCCAGACCGAACATGCAGGAAGCCAGGATATAGATGCGGATCTTGGTGGCGTTGACGTTGACGCCGGCGACCTCAGCCGCAGCCTCGTTGCCGCCGATGGCGTACATGTACTTGCCGTGGCGGGTCTTGTTGTACAGGAACCAGAAGCAGGCAGCCACGATCAGGGCGAACCAGATCAGGACCGGGATGCCGATGATGGTGTTGGAGGCCAGAGAGGTGAAGTCCTTGTTCAGGGAGCCGATGGGGGTACCGCCGGTGTAGACCAGGCAGATGCCGTAGACGACCTGCTGCATACCCAGGGTAGCGATGAAAGGCTGGACTTTCAGGTAGCTGACGACCAGACCGTTGCACAGACCCACGATGGCGCAGATGGCGATGACCAGTATGAAGACCACCGGGGTGGGCAGAGTGGGCAGGTTGGGGTAGAACTTACCGGCAGCGCCTTCCGTCTGCGCAAAGATGCAGGCCAGGCAGGCGGCAAAACCAGCCAGACGACCGGCAGACAGGTCGTTGCCGGTGGTGATCAGACAGCCGGAGATACCCAGCGCGATGATATAGCGGATGGACACGTTCTTGAACAGGTTGATCAGGTTTGCGACTGCGAAGAAGTTGGGGTGGATGATGCCGACGATCAGAGAGACCGCAAGCATCAGGACGATGATGGCATTTTCACTCAGCCATTTTTTTACGGACTTGCCGTTCAATTTCTTGGTAGCTTCCACAATAGACAGCCTCCTTGTTTACTGATTGGCCGCTGCCGTCGTCGGTGCGGTCTCAAACTGGGTCGCCAGCGCCATGATGTTCTCCTGGGTGGCGTCCTTGCCGTCGATGAAGCCGGTGATGCGGCCATCGCACATGACCATGACACGGTTGGACATACCAATGATCTCGCTCATTTCAGAGGAGATCATGATAATGCTCTTGCCCTGCTTGGCCAGATCAGCGATGATGCAGTAAATTTCGTACTTTGCACCGACGTCGATGCCACGGGTAGGCTCGTCCAGAATGAGCACATCGGGGTTGTTGGCCAGCCAGCGGGCGATCAGCACCTTCTGCTGGTTGCCGCCGGAAAGGCTCTTGATGGCGGTCTTGGGGCTGGGCACCTTGATGGCCATCTTTTCCTTGTTGGTGGCGACCAGATCGAGGATCTTCTTATCGTCCAGCATGATGGGGCCCTTGCGCAGAGCGTCCAGCGATGCAATGGAGATGTTGTCGGCAACGCTCAGCACACCCATGATGCCGGTGGCGCGGCGGTCCTCCGTCAGCAGCGCCACGCTCTTGCGAATGGCGTCGCGGGGCTGTTTGATCTCGACTTCTTCGCCCTTGATCCACACCTTACCGGCGGTGTGGGCGCGCAGGCCGAAGATGCCCTCCATCAGCTCGGTACGCTGGGCACCGACCAGGCCGGCCACGCCCAGGATCTCGCCCTTCTTCAGCTCGAAGCTGCAATGGCGGAAGGAACGCGGGTGGATGGAGGTGAAGTCCTCCACCTTCATCATGACCTCGTCGGAGGGGTGGTTCTCCAGCGGCGGGAACAGATTGGACAGCTCACGGCCGACCATCTTGGCGATGATCTGCTCCTTGGTCATGTTGGCAACGTCCCACTTGCCGATGTAGTGGCCATCGCGCATGATGGTGACTTCGTCGGCGATGACCTTGATCTCGTCCATCTTATGGCTGATATAGACCAGCGCAACGCCCTGCTCCTTCAGCTCGCGCATGATGCGGAACAGCGACTCAACCTCGTTCGCAGTCAGCGAGGAGGTGGGCTCGTCCAAAATCAGCACCTTGCAGTTTGCGGAGACGGCCTTTGCGATCTCCACCATCTGCATCTGTGCGATGCTCAGGCTGCCCAGCTTTGCGTGGGAGTTGATGTCCAGCTTCAGCTTCTTCAGCAGGGCATCGGTATCGGCGTACATTTTGGCATGGTCCACCATGGTGATGATACCTGCCTTCTTGGTGGGGAAGCGGCCCAGCCAGATGTTCTCAGCCACGGTACGGGCCGGGATGGGCTGCAGCTCCTGATGCACCATCGCGATGCCGCGATTCAGTGCTTCCAGAGGGTTGGGGATGGTGACTTTTTGTCCTTCGTATTCGATCTCGCCTTCGTCCATCTTGTAAATGCCGAACATGCACTTCATCAAAGTGGACTTGCCAGCGCCGTTTTCGCCCATCAGGGCCATGACTTTGCCGGGGCGGAGCTCCAACTGCGCGTGGTCCAGCGCTTTGACGCCGGGGAAGGTCTTGACCACGCCTTTCATTACCAGACGGTATTCTGACATTCCGCAGAGCCTCCTTGTCGTTCAAAATAAGGCACGGCACGGTTTGTTCCGAAAGGAAAGCGCGTGCGCCGAGGAACTCTCGCACGCACGCGCTTGTTAGCTTTTAGAAAGCTTCGGACTCACTGCGTACCTTGCAACCGTGAGTGGTTCTCAGCTCCGAATCAGAGATACTGAGAAGCGTTCTCGGTGGTGACCTTCACATAGTCGACCCAGTAGTACTCTTCGACATCCTTGCCCTCAACGAACAGCTTGGTTGCGTCGGCAGCGGCGGTAGCCTGGCCAACGTCATCGTTCAGGACGGTACCGGTCATCTTGCCGTCAACAACGTTCTGGACAGCTTCCTTCAGTGCGTCAACACCGACCAGATAGATGTCCTCGCCGACCTTGCGGCCAGCCTGCTCGATGGACTGCAGAGCGCCCAGAGCCATTGCGTCGTTGTTGCAGAAGACGACTTCGATCTTGTCGCCGTACTGTGCCAGAGCGTTTGCAACGTCCTGCTGTGCGGTGGTCTGGTCCCAGTTGTCCAGGTACTCATACAGGCACTCGACTTCCTTGCCGGCGTCGGTCAGAGCCTTGATGGAGTACTCGGTACGATACTGTGCATCGATGTTTTCGGGGTCGCCTTTGCACATGATGTAGGTGATCTTGCCGTCGCCGTTGATATCGCCCTGGGTCTCGGTCTCCAGGATCAGCTCGCCCTGATAAGTACCGGACTGACGTGCGTCTGCACCAACGTAGCAGCACTTGCCAGCGTAGGAGTCCAGAACTGCCTTCTCCGGCTCACGGTTGATGAAGACGATGGGGGTGCCGGAGGGAGAGATGGTGTCCACGATGGTCTGTGCAGAAGTGGTCTGGACGGGGTTGATGACCAGGACGTCCACGCCCTGCTGCAGGAAGGTGTTGATCTGCTCGGTCTGGGTGTTCTGGTCGTTCTTGCCATCGACGATGGTGACGGCGTAGCCCATATCCTTCAGGTACTCTTCCAGATCGGTGCGGTACAGGGTCATGAAGTTATCAGCGAACTGATAGATGCAGACGCCGATGTTTGCGCTGCCGGTGGTGGAAGCGGCTGCAGAAGATGCAGCGGTGGAAGCTGCAACAGAGGATGCAGCAGTGGAGCTGGAGGAGCCGCCGCAGGCGGTCAGAACGCCAGCGGCACCCACAACAGCGGAAGCCTTCATGAAGTCACGACGCGAAATCATTTTCATAATAATGTTCTCCTTCATTCGCATATCACAGCAAAATCGAATCGTGCGCACACCGCACGTTTCGTGATTCTGTTTGTATTATAACCGTCCGCACGACCATGCGCAATAGAACAAGTTCACAAGAATCCAAGGAATCTTTTGTGCATCCTTCACAGTTGCTTTTGTTGGATACAAGTTTCTTTTTGATATCAAGCACAATTTCTGTCGATTTTGCAACATGCGTCCAAATTCCATACAAAAGTCCATGAAATCTCTCAAAATAGTTACAGAGATCGTTCCGGTGTGCAACAATCCTATCCGATGCAAAAAAGCCCACTTTGTCCCGGTGCGTAATCTGTACGCATCAAAAGGACAAAATGGGTCTTTTTTTCATTCTGCTGTTTCGCAGTTATTTTTCTTTATGTTCCCGGCGGTAGCGGGTGGGGGTGACGCCGAGGGTCTTTTTGAAGATCTTGGTGAAGTAATTCACGTCCAGAATGCCCACTTCTTCGGCTACGGCGGCGATGCTGTGGTTGTTCTGCTCCAGCAGCTGGGCCGCACGGTTCACCCGCTGGGTGTTGATATAGTCGATGAGGGTGGTGCCGGTCTCCTGCTTGAACAGCGCCGACAGATACGACGGGCTGATGAAGCACATGGCCGCCAGGCTCTTCAGTGTCAGCGGCTCGGAGACATTCAGATTAACGTAGTTCATCACCTTCTGGACGGCGGGCGAGAACTCCTTCAGCGAGTAGCGGCGGACATAGGCGCAGTAGTCCCGCACCATCTGCCACATCATCTCACGGGGGATCTCGTCGGCCTCCTCAATGATGCGGGCGTACTTGCTGGAGATGGCGTCGATATAATAGGGGTGCACTTTACTGGGCTCGATGGCCTTGCGCAGCAGGGTGTTGAAGACGATCATCATGTTCTTCTGCTGGTAGAGCGAGCCTTCGAACCGCCCGCCGTAGGTGAAGCGGGAATGATGGTGCATGGCCTCGGTGGCGGCTTCGTCGTCGCCGCGGCTCACGGCATCCAGGATGCGGTTCTCGGATTCGTACCGCTGTTCCAGCATGGAGATGGGGATATCCTTCTGGAACTTCGGCTCGTTGAAATACCGGACGTCCGGGTGGAAGCAGAAGGGCAGAAACTCCTTCAGCTCCTTCACGACCAGATCCTCCCCTATCATCATCCCGACCAGGACCCGGATGGTCATGTAAAAATCGTTCGCCTGCAGCAGCTTGACGCCGTTGTAGTATTCCTGCACGGCATTTTCTCCGTCCTCGCCCAGATAGCGGCGGGCCCACTTGCGGGCCTGCTCGCTGCGGGGGCCAAAGGTCCATGGTCCGACGAGGAAGACGGTGTTCTCCTCGTCCGGGATGCGGAAGAGGGCAAAATGCAGCTCAAAGGTGCCCTCCACGAAGAGCAGCGTCTGCGCCGGGGTCTGTTCCAGCAGCAGCCGGCCGAACTCCTGCCAGTCGAACTGAGGGTCCAGCGAGCGGCGCAGGCCGTAGTCGAACTCTTCCAGTCCGTCGAACGGCGGCGTCACCCGCCGGGTGGGGATATTCTGTGCTGCCGCCAGTTTGGTGAGCACCTGTAATGGATCGACCCGCATGGCGTCTCCTTTCCTGTTTCATCGCATCTCTCACATCTCATTTGATATATCAGTATACAGCATTTTTCTGCAAGAAACAAGTGGCCGAGCGTAGAAAAAGTGCCCTGCCATCTCAAGACGGCAGAGCACTTCGTTCTATGTTTTACAAAGGGTTACTTGTTGTTGCGGCGCGCAGCCAGAGCCGCCACGTTCTCCTCGACCTTCTTCTTATTCAGCGGGTAGAGGAAGACCAGCGCCAGAACGATGCACACAAAGCCGATGATGGGGGCGATGCAGGCCATGTTGAAGATGCCGCGGGTGACAGCGGGGTCAAACGCAGTCGCTTCGGTGTAGCCGATGATCCCCAGCAGGGCACCGACCAGACCGGAAGAGAAGGCCTGACCCAGCTTGCGGGCGAAGGAGTAGACCGAGTAGATGGTGCCGTCCTCGCGGATGCCGCTGCGGACCTCGGCGTCGTCGATGACGTCGGTGATCATGGCCCAGATGATGGTGTTGAAGAAGCCCATGCCGACATTGGCCAGGATGTAGCAAGCCACAAAGCCCCAGACGCTGGCCGGACGCCAGATCAGGCAGACCAGCCAGACCAGAGCGGAGCAGATGCTGGAGGCAACGGCCAGCTCCTTCTTGCCGAACTTTGCAGCCAGCTTGGAAGCAAAGGGTGCGCAGACGATCAGCATGATCACCGTGCCCAGCAGGCTGGCGGTGGACTGTGCGGCAGCGCTGCCGTACACGTTGGGGTAAACGTAACCGGCCAGGCTCATGACGGTCAGCTGGCTCAGCAGGACGAAGATGGCCGCCACGATGATGCCCAGCAGCGCCCGGTTGGTGAAGATGCTCTTGAAGATGGCGGAAGCGCTCACCTTCTGGCTGCTTGCGGGGACCTCGACACGCTCACGGGTCAGCTTGAAGCAGACGATATAGCACAGGATGGCGCAGATGGAGAAGACGCCTGCGATGATGGTCATGCGGGAGCCGGACATCACCGTCTTGCCGTCCACGACGACATAGGCGACCATGGGCGTGGCCACGCCGATGACCATGTTGGCCAGCGTGGAACCGATGGTGCGCCAGGTGGACAGTTCTGCACGGTCCTTGGGGTCTGCCGAGACGGCGGAAGCCATGGAGCCGTAAGGGATGTTGATGGAGGTATAGAAGATGGAGCCCCACAGGATGTAAGTGATGAACAGCCAGGCCACCTTGAAGCCATAGGGCATCCCGGCCAGGCCGGACTGATAGATCAGGAAGGAAGCGATGGCCACCGGGCCGCACATCCGCTTGATCCAGGGGCGGAACTTGCCGTCCTTGGTGGGCTTGGAGTGGTCCACGATCTGGCCCATGCCCACATCGGTGAACGCATCCACAAAACGGGCGATCATCATCACCATGCCAACGATGGCGGCGTTGACGCCCATGACGTCGGTGTAGAACTTCATCAGGAAGCTCGACGACAGCAGGAAGGTGAAATCGTTGCCGAAATCACCGAACATGTAGCCGACCTTGTCCTTCATGCCGAAGGGGGCGGCTTTCTTCATCTCATTTGCCATTGGTTTCTCCTTAGATAGATCGATTCTTGGATTCGGTTCTCCAAATGCTGCTGCAAAACACATTGAAATATGGTTCACTGCATTTCAGCTTGTATATCAGTATTATGACAAATCTTTAGCAATCATCGTTAGAAGAATTTTTAGGTGAAAACGTAAAATTTTACGATTATTGTTTGGGCACTTTGCCAATTTTTTCATAAAATATGTGGAATCTCTTTCACTAAATTTTCCTTTGCGCAGTTAATTTTAACAGTTTTCGCGGCATCGCCCGCATTATAATAGGTATTCTGCCCCGGAATCGTTCAAAATTCCCCAAAAAAGTCTGGATTTATAAAAAATTTGTTCTATTCCTTTTTCAAAAAATCTGTCATACTGATACCAGAAGATATGAGCTGCGGTATCAACCTCTCAGTCTCGCATTCGCTCGACAGCTCTCCTGATAGGAGAGCCTCTGGCGAAACCGTATCCTTTGCGGGGACTGCCAAGGCCTCCCCTATCAGGGGAGGTAGCATCGCGCAGCGATGACGGAGAGGTTTATTTCGCAGTTCAAAATGTTTTAGTATGATGAGAAATGAGGTTCCTGCAATGAACAACAAATCCCTGCTGTATCCTGTGGCTTCCACTTCCCGCCGCGTCGTCAGCCTGGACGGCATGTGGCGCTTCCGCTTCGACCCCAAGAGCGAGGGCGTCGATGCAGACTGGGCAAACGGCCTGCCGGAGTCCATCTCCATGCCCGTGCCCGCTTCCTTCTGCGACTTCTTCACCGATAAGGAGTCCCGCGAGTACTGCGGTGATTTCTGGTACGAGACCGATTTCTTCGTGCCCGGCGAGTGGAGCGGCAAGGACATCGCCATCCGCTTCGGCTCTGCCACCCACCACGCCCGCGTCTTTGTGAACGGCGTCGAGGTCGCACAGCACGAGGGCGGCTTCCTGCCCTTTGACGCAGTCGTCACCGACATCGTCCGCTACAACCAGTACAACAAGCTGAGCGTCCTGCTGAACAACGAGCTGAACGAGTACATGCTGCCCGCCGGCAACACCGCTACCCTGTCCAACGGCAAAAAGGTCGCTGCCCCCTACTTCGACTTCTACAACTATGCCGGCATCCATCGCCCCGTCAAGCTGATGGCCCTGCCCACCGAGCGCGTTCTGGACTATTCCGTCAAGCACCGCCTGACTGCGGACGGCGCCGAGGTCGATTACACCGTCACCACCAACGGCAGCCACGACGTGACCGTGGAGCTGTACGACGGCACCACCAAGGTCGCTGAGGCTTCCGGCAAGGAAGGTACTCTGGTCGTCAAGGACGCCAAGCTCTGGAACGTCCATGCCGCCTACCTGTACAACATCGTCATCCGCATCCACGACGGCAGCGCCATCGTCGACGAGTACACCGAGAAGGTCGGCATCCGCACCTTCGAGATCCAGAACGGCCACTTCCTGCTGAACGGCAAGCCCGTCTACCTGCGCGGCTTCGGCAAGCACGAGGATGCAGACATTCGCGGCCGCGGCCTCGACCTGGCCACCGTCAAGCGCGATTACGAGCTGATGAAGTGGATCGGTGCCAACTGCTTCCGCACCAGCCACTACCCCTATGCGGAGGAGCTGTACCAGATGGCCGATGAGGAAGGCTTCCTCATCATCGACGAAGTCCCCGCCGTCGGCTTCATGGAGAGCACCATGAACTTCCTGGCAGCAAACCAGGGCAACGGCAAGAAGGTGGGCTGGTTCGAGAAGGACACCACGCCTCAGCTGCTGGAAAACCACAAGGACGCGCTGACCGACATGATCGACCGCGACAAGAACCACGCCTCCGTCATCGCATGGAGCATCCTGAACGAGCCCCAGTGCACCAGCGAGGGCACCGAAGCCTACTTCAAGACCCTGTTCGATCTGGCACACGAGCTTGACCCGCAGAAGCGCCCCCGCACCTACGCCATCGTCATGATGAGCCTGCCCCACAACAGCAAGGGCCAGCAGTTCGCTGACTTCATCAGCCTGAACCGCTACTACGGCTGGTACGTCATGGGCGGCATGGGCATCGTGGATGCCGAGGCCGCATTCCGCAAGGAGATGGACGGCTGGGCCAAGGTCCTGAACGGCCGCCCGATGATCTTCACCGAGTACGGTGCCGACACCATGCCCACCGAGCACAAGCTGCCCAGCGTCATGTGGAGCCAGGAGTACCAGAACGAGTACCTCGACATGAACCACAACGTCTTCGACAGCTACGACTTCGTGCAGGGCGAGCTGGTCTGGAACTTTGCAGACTTCCAGACCACCGAGGGCATCATGCGCGTCAACGGCAACAAGAAGGGCATCTTCACCCGTCAGCGTCAGCCGAAGGACGCCGCCTTCCACTTCCGCGCCCGCTGGACCAGCCTCCCGCTGGATTACAAGGGCAACAAGTAAGTTGAACCTCTCTCAAACCTTCTCATAACCATGCCAAAAGCACCCGCAGGCTCAGCGTCTGCGGGTGCTTTTGCGATTGCACTTCTTTTCTTTTTATGGTATCCTTACCTTGCGCTCCGGCCGCGAGCGCCTTTTCATTTGCAGCATAGTCGATTTTCAACGTTCTGTCAAACCGGAACAAGCCATACTTGCAAGGGAGGCTGTTTTTATGAAACGCACCGATTATATCAACTGGGATGAATATTTTATGGGCATCGCCCTGCTCACCGCCATGCGCTCCAAGGACCCCAGCAGCCAGGTGGGTGCCTGCATCGTCAGCCCGGAAAACAAGATCCTGTCACTGGGCTATAACGGTATGCCCATTGGCTGCGACGACGACGCCATGCCCTGGGACCGCGAGGGCGACCCGCTGGACACCAAATATATGTACGTCTGCCATGCCGAGCTGAACGCCATCCTGAACAGCGCCCACAACAACCTGAAGGGCGCACGGGTCTATGTGACCCTCTTCCCCTGCAACGAGTGCGCCAAAGCCATCATTCAGTCCGGCATCTCGGAGGTGGTCTACTACGGCGACAAGTACCACGACTCCGATTCCAGCGTTGCAGCACGGTTCATGTTCAAAAAGGCCGGGATCCGGCTCACCTCCTACACCCCCAGCGGGCGGAAGATCGAACTGGAGCTGTGAGCGCCACCCTCTCAGTCGGGCTTGCGGCAAAGAGGCAAACTTTGCGGAATGCCAAAGCCTCTCCTACCAGGAGAGGTGTCACCGAAGGTGACGGA
>ERZ791912.654-NODE-654-length-19774-cov-43.284700_pt1 | contig 19774 bp, 18 predicted proteins | sample MGYA00510141_ERZ791912 | MGnify/ENA primary metagenome ERZ791912 (study PRJEB30046, sample SAMN00792082) | human gut metagenome | study: EMG produced TPA metagenomics assembly of the A metagenome-wide association study of gut microbiota in type 2... | reverse complement strand
GAAATGAAAACAGAACTCATACTGGTCGGAAAGACCGTGAACAAGCATTTCATTGCGGGCATCAAGGACTATTCCGAACGCATTACCCACTATATGCCGTTCAACATTACGACAATTCCTGAGCTCAAGAATACCAAGAGCCTCAGCGAACAGCAGCAGAAGGAACGGGAAGGAGAAATGATTCTGAAACTCCTGCAGCCTTCCGATACCGTGATATTGATGGATGAGCATGGACAGGAATTCCGAAGCATCGAGTTTGCAAAGTGGATAGAACGCAAGCAGGCTACGGCTAGAAGACTTGTCTTTATCATCGGTGGTCCTTACGGATTCTCGCAGGCAGTATATGACCGCGCCAACGAGAAGATCTCGCTTTCCAAGATGACCTTCTCGCATCAGATGGTACGCCTTATCTTTACCGAGGCACTCTATCGCGCATGTACAATTATAAAAGGTGAGCCTTATCATCACGAATAAGGGTAAAAGGGTAAAAAAAAAAGAAAATGGGGAAAGAGAAATATATAGAGATTAAAGGGGCGAGAGCCAACAACCTGAAGAATATCGACGTGAAGATACCGCAGGGCAAGTTTGTTGCCATTACGGGAGTCTCCGGGTCAGGAAAGTCTTCTTTGGCTTTTGATACCTTATATGCAGAAGGTCAGCGACGCTATGTGGAGTCGCTGTCTTCGTATGCCCGCCAGTTTCTGGGCAGAATGAGTAAACCGGAATGCGATTTCATCAAGGGATTGCCACCTGCCATCGCCATCGAGCAGAAGGTGATTTCACGCAATCCCCGTTCTACCGTGGGAACAAATACTGAGATTTACGAATATCTCCGTCTGCTCTATGCCCGCATCGGCAAGACCTATTCGCCAATCAGCGGACAAGAAGTGAAGCGGCATACCACAGAGGATGTATTAGCCTGTACCCGTCAATATTCGAAAGGTACCAAGTATGTCATCCTCGCTCCTATCCATGTCATCGAAGGAAGAAACCTCAGCAAGCAACTGGAGATGTACATGCAGGAAGGCTATGCTCGCATCATGGTAAATAATGAGTTTGTCCGCATCGAAGATTTTTTGGAATCTGCCGACAAACAACTGCTGGAAGCCAGCGGAGATGACCTCAAGAAAATCATAGGACAACAGGGGAAAGAGATTTATCTCGTCATCGACCGTGCGTCGGTAAGTGATGAGAAGGACGACATCAGCCGTCTCTTCGATTCTGCCGAGACAGCTTTCTATGAAGGAGACGGTGCCTGCCGAATTGTCTTCCTGCCTAGCAATATCAGCTACGATTTCTCTACCCGCTTCGAGGCAGACGGTATCACCTTCGAAGAACCGTCTGACAACATGTTCGCCTTCAACTCTCCCCTGGGCGCCTGCCCTACCTGCGAAGGCTTCGGAAGCGTGATAGGCATCGATGAGAAACTCGTGATTCCCAATACCTCACTCAGCCTTTACGATGGTTGCGTGGTTTGCTGGCGTGGAGAGAAAATGGGCATGTGGCTGAAAGAGTTTATCCGCCGTGCAGAACCATTCCACTTTCCTATCTTCAAGCCATACTATGAGTTGACTCAGAAGGAGAAAGACTGGCTCTGGCATGGTCTGCCAACAGAGAAAGACCGGGATCCGCACGACCGTGTGAGCATCGATGAATTCTTCAGAATGGTGAAGGAGAACCAGTACAAGATACAATATCGTGTGATGCTGAGCCGATTTCGCGGAAAGACCATCTGTCCGGACTGTCATGGCACACGACTCAAGAAGGAAGCCAACTATGTAAAAATAGGTGGCAAGAGTATCACAGAACTGGTAGATATGTCTATAACCAATCTGAGTATATGGTTCAAGAAATTGGAATTGACCGATCACGAAAGAGAAATCAGCAAGCGACTGCTCACCGAGATTACCCATCGTCTGCAATTCCTTCTGGATGTAGGACTAGGTTATCTTACACTCAACCGTCTCTCCAACAGTCTTTCGGGCGGTGAGAGCCAGCGCATCAACCTGACCACTAATCTCGGTTCATCGCTCGTAGGCAGCGTTTACATCCTTGATGAGCCAAGTATCGGTCTGCACAGTCGTGATACCGACCGCCTCATCAAGGTATTGAGAGAACTGCAAGAACTGGGCAATACGGTTGTGGTAGTAGAGCACGATGAAGAAATCATGCGAGCTGCCGACTATCTGATAGATATCGGTCCGGATGCAGGTCGCCTAGGCGGAAGAATGGTCTATGCCGGACCAGCATCGGAATATTCTACAACCGACCAGGAAGAACAGGAAAAGCTTCTGGCTAAATATCCGGAAAGCTATACCATCAAATATCTCACCCATGCGGAGAAGATAGAGCGCCCAGCCAGTCATCGTGCCTGGAACATGGCGTTGGAAATCAAGGGAGCACGCATGAACAACCTGCGGGGCATCGACGTAAAGATTCCGCTCAACGTGTTCACCGTAGTAACCGGAGTATCAGGTTCAGGAAAGAGCTCACTCATCAAGGGCATCCTCTACCCAGCCATGCGCCGCAAGCTGGATCTGATAGCCGATGCACCAGGCGAATATACCTCAATAGAAGGCGATTTGAATGCCATCAGTCACGTAGAGTTCGTAGATCAGAATCCTATAGGCAAGAGTACACGAAGCAATCCTGCCACCTATCTGAAGGCATACGATGCCATCCGTTCGCTCTTTGCCAACCAGCCACTTGCCAAGCAGATGGGTTTCACCGCACAATACTTCTCCTTCAATACCGAGGGAGGACGATGCGAGGAATGTAAGGGAGCAGGCTATGTAACCATCGAAATGCAGTTTATGGCAGATCTTACCCTGACCTGCGAAGCCTGCAAGGGCAAACGGTTCAAGCACGACATCCTGGAGGTGAGATACGGTGGAAAGGACATAAACGAAGTGCTCAACATGACTGTTAACGAGGCCATCGAGTTCTTCAGCAATGAGAAACTTCAGCACAATGAAGACGACTTTGCAGCCTGCAGCATCATCGTGAGCCGCCTGAAACCTTTGCAGGAAGTAGGTCTCGGCTACATCAAACTGGGTCAGAACTCCAGCACCCTCTCCGGTGGTGAGAACCAGCGTGTCAAGCTGGCTTATTTCATCGGCAAGGAAGAACAGTCGCCGACGCTCTTCATCTTTGACGAGCCTACCACTGGACTTCACTTCCACGACATCAAGCGACTGCTTCATGCCTTTGAAGCCCTCATCATGCGTGGTCATTCACTGGTAGTCATCGAGCACAACCTCGATGTCATCAAGTGTGCCGACTATATCATCGACCTAGGACCAGAAGGCGGTGACAAGGGTGGCAATCTGGTAGTGACAGGAACTCCAGAAGAAGTGGCAGCCTGCCCAGAGAGTCTGACAGGCAGATTCTTGCAGAAATACTTATAAGAAAGAGGCAAAAGAAAGTTAGGTAAGCAACTATTAATATAAATAATGTAAAAAATTAGCGTTATACTAAACTTTATATGTAATTTTGCATCGAATTATATAAAAAAAGCAAGAGAAATCAAAAGAAAACAATAATAACAAGAAAGGAAATGAATATGAAAAGAATCATATTGGCATTGACTATGCTCGTAGCTATCACAGCCACAGCCTCTGCCCAGGCAGAGATTAAGTTTGAAAAGCTCGTTCACGACTTCGGTACATTCGAAGAGAGCAACCCTGTTCAGAAAGCAACATTTACTTTCACCAACGTGGGCAACAAACCTCTTATCATCAACCAGGCTATTGCCAGCTGCGGTTGTACTGTACCTACTTATACCAAGAAGCCTATTGCTCCTGGTCAGAAGGGACAGATTAGCGTTACTTACAATGGCAAGGGCATGTTCCCTGGTCATTTCAAGAAGAGTATCACTGTTCGCACCAATGGAAGTGTAGAAATGTCTCGCATCTATATCGAAGGTGTGATGTCAGAAAAGAAATAAACATGATATTCTATTTCTCAGGAACAGGAAATACCAAGTGGGCGGCTTCCAGACTGGCAACCGCTACACATGACAAGCTGGTATCCATTGCCCCTTATATGAGAGCCGATGATACCAAGCATGATATGGCCGAGCCGTTTACCCTCCAGGAGGATGAACGGCTTGGTTTCGTTTTTCCAGTACATGGCTGGAGAGTACCGAAACTGGTAAGAGAGTTTATCGCAAACCTCAAGATTCAGAGAGCTGAAAACACAGAAGATGGAAAGAAAGAAGAGACAAGACGTCCTTTCGTCTACTGTGTATGCACGGCTGGTGACAGCATCGGACTCACCATCGAGAACCTCAATGAGGTCATCTCATCCAATCCTTCTCTTGCAGCTCTGGGCATTACAGCCGTAGATTCGTCCTACTCCCTGATTATGCCGGAATCATACGTGGGACTTCCTTTTATGGATGTAGACCCAAAGGAGCGTGAAATCCGGAAGAAGGAAGAGGCTGCACAGGAACTGGCGATAATCAGCGAAGAGATTTTCAATCGCAAACAGGGAGTAAACCGACTCGTCAAAGGTCCTATCCCTTGGTTCTTCACCAAGGTAGTGGGAGGATTCTTTGAGAAAGTGCTCATCACCGACAAGCGGTTCCGTGTTGAGAAAGACCGCTGCGTGAAGTGTGGCATCTGTGCCAACGTCTGTCCTGTAGGCGATATCAAGGGAGGGCATGGAACCTATCCGGAATGGCTGCACCACAAGGATTGCCTCACCTGCTTCACATGCTATCACCATTGTCCGCATCATGCCATCGAGTTTGGTCACCAGACTCAGAAGAAAGGACAATACTTTTATAAATAAACAACAGAACTTTCGCATGTGGTTTAAGTACGGGCTGAAGGCCCAAAAGCTCCTAGCCCAGGGCATCGCCCTGGGTATAATAGCAGTCAGCAAGGCGCCCTGTAAGGGCAAAAGCTTTGTTAATTGCCCGGTATTTAAAGCTTTTGCCCTTACAGGGCGACAAGTTTGCGTCCATAATACCCCAGGGCGCTGCCCTGGGCTAGGAGCTTCTGCCCTTTCAGGGCGTGTGGAGCCAACTTGCGAAACTTTTATAAATAATCCCCCATCTACCCTAACTGTTTATGAAGAAGACAATCATCTCTCTGGCGCTCGTCTTTCTGGGCATCGCCAATCTCTATGCCGTAAAGGCTAAACCGGGCATCGCCAAGATTATGCTGGCTGATGGAACCGTAGCATGTGCTACCCTGCATGGCGACGAAACCTTCCACTACTACATGCTGCTGGACGGTACGCCCCTGCGGGAAACCCAAGACGGAAAATACGAAAAGATAACTGCCGAAGAGCTGAACACCCGAAAGACCCGTGCTTTTTCTTCAGAGAATATCACAAGAGCATCAGAAATAGGAACCGTGAGCCCAAGCTATTTCCCTCATAAGGGAAGTCCGAAGGCATTGGTACTCCTGGTGCAGTTTCAGGATGTGAAGTTCAAGAGTAAGGATCCGGTTGCAACATTCAACCATTACCTCAACGGAAAGAAGGGAGAAGCTATGCCTGAGGCTGATAAAGAAGTGTTTATCACCAACATGACTTACTGCCAGAACTACGGCAGCGTACAGCAGTATTTCGCTGACATGAGCGATAACCAGTTTATACCACAGTTTGACGTAGTGGGTCCTGTTACGGTAAGCAAGAATTCTGCTTATTATGGCAAAAACGGAGTTGACGACGGAAGTGACACCAACTTTCCTCAGATGATTAAGGAAGCCTGCCAGCAGGTAGACGGCAAGGTTAACTTTGCCGATTACGACAGCGATGGCGACGGATATGTAGACCTAGTATATGTAATCTATGCCGGCTATTCTGAAAGCATCTTAGGTAATTCTGGCGATTGTCTCTGGCCGAAATCGGGTACCGTAGGAGTGGGAACCTATGACGGGAAAATAGTATCCCGGTACGGCATTAACAACGAGCTGAACAATACGCCTGTAGATACCCAAGACGGCAAATACTACATCAATGGTATCGGTCTCTTCTGCCATGAATTTTCGCATACCCTCGGTTTGCCAGACATCTATCCTACCAATGGTATCACAGACCATAACCAGAGTCCTGAATATTGGGACGTTATGGATATGGGCAATTATCAAGCTGACGGCTACCAACCTATCCCCTACTCACCATGGGAGAAGAGCATCGTAGGATGGAAACAGCCTACCCTCCTTTCTGATACCGAGGCGAAGCAGATAAAGCTGGAACCATACGACAAGGCATCGGATGCATACAAGATTATAGCCAACAGCCAGGGCGAATACCTGCTGCTACAGAATATTAGAAACGAGGGATGGTACAAGGAGGCTATGGGTTACGGATTGCTGGTTTGGCGCATCGACTACGATGATTTGCCATCGGTTAATCTGTTTGATAATCCCAACAACACGACAGGTAAGCCAAGGGTAATGATTGTTCCTGCAGACGGAATGGTATACAACAGCTATAACAGGGGTGTCAGCAGCGATGATATCATAACGAGTCTTCAGAACGACCCGTTCCCGACCTACAAGGCGGGCTCTGCTACAGAGTACGAGGTGAACAGTCTGACCAGTATCACCCTGAACAACAGTGTTGATACGAGTCATCCGCTCTACAACATCACAAAGGATGAAGCAACCGGTCTGGTTACCTTCGATTATCTCAAGAACTTCTCTCCTACCGGAATCTCTTCGGTCATCATCGGTAAAGACAGACCGACAGCCTATTTTGATCTGGAAGGCAGAAAGGTTTCCGTTCCACAAAAGGGCAAGATTTATATCACCAACAAGGGACAGAAGATAGTATACTAACTATATAAACAAAGAGGGTGTGTCATGTTTAAAGACACACCCTCTTATTATTTTAATATATTCTAGGCCCAAAGATGGTAGTACCCACACGCACCATATTGCTGCCGTGCTTGACGGCAATATGATAATCGTGACTCATACCCCAGCTACGCTCGCAGAAAGCATCATCATCGGCAAAATATCTGGCCTTTATCTCATCAAAGAACCGGGCAGCCTCATCAAACTCCTGAGCAATCTGCTGCTCATCGTCTGTATTAGATGCCATCATCATGATGCCACAAATCTGCACATGCTTCATCTCCCGCCATTCGCCAGCTTCCAGAAGTTCGCGGCAAGCATCAAGAGAAAGACCCGATTTGGTATCTTCCTCAGCCAGATGAAGTTCCAGAAGAACCTTCACCACACGATCGTGCTTGGCAGCCTGCTTCTCAATCTCCTTAAGAAGTTTCAGACTGTCTACCGATTCTATCATAGAGATATATGGAGCGATATACTTCACCTTGTTGGTCTGCAGATGACCAATGAAATGCCACTCGATATCCTTAGGCAAGGACTCTACCTTCCTGGCAAGTTCCTGTTCATGGCTTTCACCAAAGATACGTTGTCCCTCTTCGTATGCAGCCTCGATATACTCGTTGGGATGAAACTTACTGATGGCTACGAGATTAACTCCCGCAGGCAAGTTACCCAACACTTCCCGGAGATTTCCTTTTACATCATACATAGTTCAATTAATAATTAAGAATTTATAATTAATAATGATTCCTTAGCCATTTGCTTTTGCTGGAAGTATGACATAAGGTATACCTAATTACTCAGCTGGCTGTTCTGCATTGCCCTGCTCGTACTCAGGCACATCGTTCTTCTCCTCCTTATTAGGAGCCTGATGCTCAAAAACATCCATCAGATTGGTCTCGTTAAGACCAAGTGTGTCATAGTCGATCATGGTCTTACCCATTTCCTCGTCAACATAACGGAGTGCACGGGCCAGAGACTTAGCCTGAACGAGATAGTTTACAGTAGAACGCTTCTCCTTCTCAGTCTTCTCGTCAATGGTGATAAACTGCAATTTAGCCTTATACCACTTGTCATCATCATCTACATCGCTGAAGAAAACCTCATTGTAGGCTGCCTTTGCAATACCGCTAACCTGAAATTCTCCGCTAACATAAACAGACATTTCATCGGTGATAGCGCTCTCAGCCTCAGTAAAGCTCAAGGCATCTACGAGATAATTCTCTGTAACCACCTTCTCAGAACCATCCTCCATTGTTTTCTGATATCTCACTTTGGTTGAAAACCAAGTAACATTTGATCTACTTCTCATTTTTTACCTTTTTTATTTTAAATATTTAGTTTTATAATCATTTATTTGAGGATAGGACGAACAAGCCGCTCTACCCAGTTTTGTAATTCTAAATCACTGTTTGGAGATGCAAAGTTATAAAAAAGAATGCAGAAAAGCAACAGAAACACAAGATTTTTATTAAAATATAAAATTAAATTAAAATCTTTTCCGTATTTTCAGCTAATTTTCTTAACTTTGCACGCGATTAGCGAGAAGTGGGCTCTTTTTAATGGCCGTAAATTATCTTCTCGACTTGGATAATTAATAGAAAGAAAGAAAAAGATGCCAGAAATATCTGTACGCGGTCTTGAAATGCCAGAGTCACCAATCAGAAAGTTGGCTCCTTTGGCTGCCGCAGCAAAGAAACGTGGAGTAAAGGTGTATCACCTCAATATCGGTCAGCCAGACCTGCCTACTCCTCAGTGTGGTCTCGATGCCTTGAAGCATATTGACCGCACCATCCTGGAGTATTCTCCAAGCCAGGGCTATCTCAGTTATCGTGAGAAGCTAGTAGACTATTACAAGAAATTCAATATCAACGTAACTGCCGATGATATCATTATCACATCGGGAGGTTCTGAGGCTGTACTCTTCTCTTTCATGAGTTGCTTGAACCCAGGAGATGAGATTATTGTACCAGAACCTGCTTACGCCAACTATATGGCTTTCGCCATTTCTGCAGGTGCCAAGATCCGTACCATCGCTACCACCATCGAGGAAGGTTTCTCATTGCCTAAGGTAGAGAAGTTTGAGGAGCTGATCAATGAGCGCACACGTGCCATCCTGATCTGCAACCCTAACAACCCAACAGGTTATCTCTATACTCGCCGTGAGATGAACCAGATTCGCGACTTGGTGAAGAAGTACGATCTCTATCTCTTCTCTGATGAGGTTTACCGTGAGTATATCTATACGGGTAGCCCTTATATCAGTGCGATGCACCTTGAAGGTATTGAGCAGAACACAGTGCTTATCGACTCTGTATCCAAGCGATACAGCGAGTGTGGTATCCGTGTGGGAGCCCTGATTACCAAGAATGCAGAAATCCGCAAGGCTGTGATGAAGTTCTGTCAGGCTCGTCTTTCTCCTCCACTGATTGGTCAGATAGTAGCCGAGGCTTCTCTCGATGCACCTGAAGAGTACTACCGTGACGTATATGATGAGTACGTAGAGCGCCGTAAATGCCTGATTGACGGACTCAACCGTATTCCTGGCGTATACTCTCCTATTCCTATGGGTGCCTTCTATACCGTAGCCAAATTGCCTATCGATGATTCTGATAAGTTCTGCCGCTGGTGTCTGGAAAAATTCGAATATGAGGGCGAAACCGTGATGATGGCTCCAGCTTCTGGTTTCTATACCACTCCAGGTGCAGGTCGTAATCAGGTACGTATGGCTTACGTTTTGAAGAAGGATGACCTGAACCGTGCATTGACCGTTCTTGCCAAAGCTCTTGAAGCCTATCCGGGAAGAGTGGAGGATGAAGGACTGTAAGGAAGTGAAGAACGAAGAGTGAAGAGTGAAGAATTCAATAGTCTAAGCTAATCATAAAGTTCAAAGTTCAATGTTCAAAGTTCAATGTAAATATGAATTTTCCTCTGTTTATAGCAAAGAGATTATATAGCGATCAGGGCGACAAACGTAAAGTTTCTCGCCCTGCTATTCATATAGCCACTGCGGGTGTTGCCATCGGTCTCGCTATCATGATTATGTCTGTATGCGTAGTACTGGGATTCAAACATACCATCCGTGACAAGGTGATAGGATTCGGAAGCCATATACAGGTAGCCGACTTCCTGACACTGCAACAGCAGAACCAATATCCAGTGGTGATGAACGACTCAATGGTAAACGTCCTGAAGAAGATACCAGGCGTCAAGCATGTGCAGCGATTTGCCATGAAGGAAGGCATTCTCAAGACTGACAATGACTTCCTGGGAGTTGTTCTCAAAGGTGTAGGACCAGATTTTGATTCAACCTTTATCCATCAGAACATGGTAGAAGGAAGCATTCCGAAGTTTGATGACAAGGCAAGCCACAACCAGATTCTCATTTCCAAGTTGATGGCAGACAAGCTGAAACTGAAGAACGGAGAGCGAATCTTTGCCTACTTCATCGACAACAACGGAGTAAGAATGCGTAGATTCACCATCAAGGGTATCTATGAGACCAACCTGAAGAAGTATGACGAAATCATGGTCTATACCGACCTCTACACAGCCGTGAAGCTGAATGGCTGGGAAGACGACCAGACCAGCGGAGCGGAGCTGACGGTCAATGATTTCGACAAGCTCAATGAAACGGAAGACTATATAATAAATAAGGTGAACCGTACCGTAGACCATTACGGAGAAACCTACAGCAGTGCCACCATCAAGGATTTGAACCCGAACATCTTCCAGTGGCTCAGTCTGATGGACCTGAACGTATGGATTATTCTCGGATTGATGGTAGTGGTAGCCGGTGTAACAATGATCAGCGGTCTGCTTATCATTATTCTGGAGCGCACATCGATGATTGGAGTGATGAAGGCACTGGGTGCCCGTAACAAAACTATCCGCCATACCTTCCTCTGGTTTGCCGTATTCATCATCGGCAAGGGAATGATATTAGGTAACATCATCGGCCTAGGTCTGTTGACAATACAGAATCTGACAGGCTTGGTGAAGCTTGATGCACAGACTTACTATGTAAGTACCGTACCGATAGAGTTTAACTGGCTGTTCATTCTGGCATTGAATGTAGCCACCTTGCTTATCAGCGTCTTCATGCTTGTAGCACCAAGTTATCTCATTTCCCATATCCATCCAGCTAAGTCGATGAGATATGAATAAATCATTTTATCCCATTATTGCTGTCTATTTATAGCAATAATGGGATAAAAACTTCACTATTTTACCTAGTTTTTGCATTATTTTGCCTCCGGCACGAAAATAATGCACATTTTTTTTTGCGATGTGCAGTATTTTCAGTATCTTTGCACAAAATTTTGTAAATTGTGCAATGGATTCAATACCAAGTTTTAACTCGTATATTGAGAGAAGCATCATCAAGAATTGGAACCTGGATGCGCTTACCGATTACAAGGGAGCCACACTCCAGTATCATGATGTTGCAAGAAAGATTGAGAAACTTCACATCCTGTTCGAGAACAGCGATGTGAAGAAGGGTGACAAGATAGCCGTATGTGGTAGAAATAGTAGTCAGTGGGCAGTAGCCTTTTTGGCCATTATTACATACGGAGCTATTGTCGTACCTATACAGAACGAATTTAAGCCTGAACAGATTCACAATATCGTGAATCACAGTGAGAGCAAGCTCCTATTCGTAGGTGACGTGGTAGCTACAGAGATTACTCCAGAAGAAATGCCATCTCTGGAAGGAATCATCCACCTACCCGATAATTCACTCGTCATATCACGCTCTGAAAAACTGACTTATGCCCGTGAACACCTTAACGAGATGTTTGGACACAGGTATCCGAAATACTTCAGAGCAGAGCATGTAAAATATCACGTTGACGACCCGGAAGAGTTGGCGATGATTAATTACACCAGCGGAACAACAGGTTTCTCAAAAGGTGTGATGCTGCCATATAGAGCACTTTGGGGTAATCTTGATTATCTCATCGATTCAGTACAGCCTAAGATTGGTAAGAATTGCAAGATTCTCTCTACCCTTCCAATGGCTCACATGTATGGTCTCATGACAGAATTCATCTTCAATATCATTGCGGGCAACCATATCTTCTTCCTGACCCGACTGCCGAGTCCAACACTCATCGCAGAAGCGTTTACAGAGATTAAGCCGGATATCATCTTCGCTGTGCCTCTCGTTGTGGATAAGATAGTAAGAAAGGAAGTGTTCCCACATATCCAGACCAACCGCGCAAAACTCCTGATGAACATGCCTGTCATCAACAAGCGCATCAAGGAGAAAGTTCGCGAATTCGTGCTGCGTAAATTTGGTGAGCGCCCATACGAGGTAGTAGTTGGGGGAGCACCACTCAATAAGGAGATAGAGAACTTCTTTGTCAGCATCGGATTCCCTATAGCTATGGGATACGGCACAACAGAGACTGCACCGCTCATCACCTTTGCCCATCAGGACAACTACGTACCAGGCAGCTGCGGTGTTGCCGTAAAGCACATGGAGGTAAAGGTATTGAGCGATGATCCTGAGAATGTAGCAGGAGAACTGGTTTGCAGGGGCATCAATGTGATGAAGGGATACTATAAGAATCAGGAAGCAACAGATGCGGTTCTTGACCAAGACGGCTGGTTCCACACAGGCGACCTGGCAACGATGAGTGCAGACGGTCATTTCTTTGTTAGAGGACGCAGCAAGAACATGCTGCTCGGTCCTAACGGACAGAATATCTATCCGGAAGAAATAGAAGACAAGCTCAATTCTCTGGCAATGGTAAACGAGAGCATCGTACTGCAAAGCAATGACAAGCTCGTAGCCCTGGTTCACCCGGACATGGAGGAAGTAAGCAATCTCGGATTCACCGATGAAGACCTGATTAACATTATGGAAGAGAACCGAAAGGAACTGAACCAGCAGATGCCAAGCTTCGCCCATATCTCACGTATCCAGTTGCACGACACAGAATTCGAGAAGACTGCCAAAAAATCAATTAAAAGATATTTGTATCAAGACGTAATATAATAGATAATTGTATCAAAACACAATAAATATGGAGATACCAAGCTTTAATGCACTTATTGAGAAGAGTATCGTAGACCATTGGGCCATGGATGCTCTTACCGACTACAAGGGAGCTACCTTGCAGTACCATGATGTAGCACGTAAAATAGAGAAACTACACATCATGTTCGAGAATTCAGGCGTGGTAAAGGGCGACAAGATTGCTCTTTGCGGTCGCAACAGTGCCAACTGGGCTGTAGCTTTCCTCGCCACCCTCACCTATGGTGCCATTGCTGTGCCTATCCTGCATGAGTTCATGCCAGACCAGATACACAACATCGTGAATCACAGCGATGCCAAGTTGCTCTTCGTTGGCGATGTAGTAGCTACACAGGTAGATGCTACCAAGATGCCAGGACTCGAAGGCATCATCTACATACCAGATTATTCGCTTGTTGTATCTCGTACGGATAAGTTGACTTATGCCCGCGAACACCTCAATGAGATGTTCGGTATCAAGTACCCTAAGTACTTCCGTAAGAATCACGTCAATTATTACAAGGATCAGGATCCAGAGGAGCTGGCAATGATCAACTATACCAGCGGAACCACCGGTTTCTCTAAGGGTGTGATGATTCCATACCGTGCCCTTTGGGGCAATGCCGACTTTGCAGAGAATGTATTGGGAAAGAAAATCAAGCCGGGAGATTCTATCATCAGCATCTTACCGATGGCCCACATGTATGGCATGGCATTCGAATTCATCTTCGAGTTCATCAAGGGTTGCCATATCTTCTATCTCACCCGCATCCCTAGCCCAGCCATCATCGCTGAGGCATTTGGACGCATCAAACCAGCAGTCATCATTGCAGTGCCACTGGTTATCGAGAAGATTATCCGCAAGAAGGTGTTCCCAAAGATACAGAATAACCGCATGCGTATGCTCCTCCACATGCCTGTCATCAGCAAGAAGGTGAAGGAGAAGATCTGCGACCAGGTAAGCAATGCCTTCGGTGGAAATTTCTATGAGGTGATTATAGGTGGTGCAGCCTTCAATCAGGAAGTAGAAAGCTTCCTCCATGGTGTAGGTTTCAGATATACCGTAGGATATGGTGCCACAGAGTGTGCACCTATCATCTGTTACGAGGATTACAAGAACTTCGTACCGGGTTCATGCGGTAAGGCGGCTCTCCACATGATGGTTCGCATCGACAGTCCAGACCCAGAGAATGTACCAGGAGAGATTCTGGCTAAGGGTCCTAACGTGATGTTGGGCTATTACAAGAACGAGGAAGCAACCAAGCAGACCATCGATGAGAACGGATGGTATCATACCGGTGACCTCGGAACCATGGATGGCGACGGCAACGTATTCATCAAGGGACGCAGCAAGAACATGCTCCTGGGTGCAAGCGGACAAAATATCTATCCTGAGGAAATTGAAGACAAGCTCAATTCCCTGGCTCTTGTGGCTGAAAGCGTAGTGGTACAGAAGGGTGATAAGCTCATCGCACTGGTTCACCCGGATTATGACGAGGCTCAGACTCTCAACCTCGGCAACAACGAACTTGCCGACATCATGGAGCAGAACCGCCAGGAACTCAATTCCATGATACCTGCCTACAGCAAAGTATCAGAAATCAGAATCCACGAAGAGGAATTCGAGAAGACTCCTAAGAAGAGTATCAAGCGATTCCTTTATACAATCAATGATTAAACTTATTTCGTTCAGATATGAAAAAAGTGAGCTATCTTCTGCAGAAGAAGCTCACTTTTTTTTGTTTTATGTCAATGTTGATGATATTCTATCTATCAGCGCCTTGGGAAATTACTCCTGCTCAGCACGATCATCTACATTCTCACCCTCTGTAGGAGAGAGAGTAGCCTTGAAGTCGGTGATACCGTACTTAGCCATGATGTTGTACCACTGGAGCAACTTCTTGATGTCGCTATCGTGTACACGGTCACGGTCATAGTTAGGAAGAACTTCAGCAAAATAGCTGTGCAACTCATCAGCAGAAGCCTTCTTGTAGTTGAAAGCACTAACCTTACCCTCTTCCTTCTTGCTTACACTGTCGAGAACTTCCCACAGTGGTACCTCATCAGCATCAGTATACATAGCGATATCACCAAGACTTGTTACACGGTCTGTAGCGAAAGCTGGCACACGCTTATGTGACTCGTCGAGCATTTCAACGATCAAATTTCTATTACCTCTAGATACCAGTTTGTAAAGGCCTGGCTTGCCTGCAATTGAAAGAATTGTTTCCATTGTTTTTAATTCAATTATTTATCCTTTTATATTATTATTTTAATTATCTCTCTAAAGCAATCGCCTGAGCAATTGCTGAACCTGCTCTTCCACATCCCTCACTCCATCATTCACAATTTCAAAATCGGAACGGGCAGCGAGTTCTTCCTGCGGCATCACGGCGTCAATCCATGCCTGAGCCTTCTGCTCTGAGATATGATCACGCTTCATGATGCGCTGCAGACGGACAGAGACTGGAGCTGTAACGCAAACAACAAAATCAAGATGAGTGCGACGGTCAAAACCACTGTCAAAGAGAATGGCACTCTCCATCCATTGATAATCGCTCTGCTCGAAATCTCTTGCCACGGCAGGATGCACCACATCATTGACCGCCTGCTTGTTTTCCTCGCTTGCCAGCAGGAACTGGGCAAGTACAGGTTTCTGCAGGATTCCTTCCGCATTATATACCTCATCACCGACTAGCCGTTTCAAGCCAGCCTGAAGATCTGCATCAGAGCTCATCAGTCGCTTAGCCTCAGCATCACAGTCATAAACCTTGATACCCTGTTTTTCCAAAATGCGACATACATAGCTCTTTCCGCTACCAATGCCCCCCGTTATAGCTATCTTCATCACAATGAATTATAAATTATTAATTGTAAATTAAAAATTATTAATTATCACTGTTGTTCCAGAAGATAATCAACAGTTTCATTATCCAGATGAGCCTTGCTTACAGAACGGGGTACGCTCCTAAGTTGCAAGGTACACTTGTCCGACGGATTTTTAGCCAATTCATTGTAATCCACTACCACCTTGAACTGTTCAGGAGTAATGGTACGGAAGAGGCTGGCTCCCACGGTGAATTTAACAGCTACCCTTGAAGGAAAAGTACGGAGCACCATGTTGTCAGGCATATTGACTGCCGTAACAGGAACCTCTACCGATTCCTCTGTCAGGATATCCGGATATACCGACAGTCTTACCCGGTTAGGCACAATCTTCACGCCACGTATCTGCTTGATTGCCACATCCTGTTGAATGGTGTCCTGCAGATTACGCTTATTGAATGGAACAATCTCAACAGATTCCAACTGGTCGAGCTGTCGCTTGTTGGCATATACCGTAACCATCGCTGGCATAAACTCCGTATGCGCCAGATAATAGCGTCGGCTGGTTGTAATTCTACCTTTGAACACCACAGGCACCTTCTTGGAAGCCCCATAAGTAAAGTAGAAATCAAATTTTCCCGGCTTGACAGCCAACAGCTTACTGGAACCATACAATTGTGCCACCACCTGTTTCTGTACATCAGCCTGTGGTATGATTCCAGCACCTGTTTCATCATCCGCATAAGAAGCGAACTTGAAGGTGAGCGGCCGGAACTTTCGTCCATAGGCATAAGTAGCCAGCGTAAAGCCCTTATCCCTTACGGTTACCTTGACCGTATCAGGCAAATTCCCGGTAATAACGGCATTCCTTGGCGTTCCGACCAACTGAACCGGAATAGCAAATTCCCTCTCCATCGTCTCGTTGAGCGACATCATCAACCAGAAGCCGCCACTGAGCGCGAGAAAGAACAAAAAAATCAGAAACTCCTTATTCAGACCACTGAACAGGAAGTTTCTGACAGCATGCAATATGTTCTTGATACTATGCATTAGGAGTCTGACTGGTAGCATCAGCAAACACGTAGCCCTTAGCCACAGTGATTACCACGCCACGAGCTATCTCAACATCAATCGTGTTAGCCTCTACATTCACGCGCTTTACGGTACCATAGACGCCGCCACCAGTAACAACCTTAGAACCCTCCTGAAGAGAATTCTGGAACTTACGGATTTCCTTCTGCTTTTTCTGCTGAGGACGAATCATGAAAAACCACATGATAACGAAGATAGCCACCATCATAATGAGGAAGGTCATGCTGCTTCCCCCCTGCTGTGCCTGCAATACTAAATTTGTCATATTATGTATTTCTTTTAAATTAATAATTTCATTATTCTATCAAGAGAATTATCTCTCGTGATGATCTCTGTGCTTAAACTTACGCTCAGGCAATTCTTTAGCGATAATGCCCTGCTCGTTGAGATAACGTGCGATATTATCCAGCATACCGTTCACATAACCGCCACTTCGAGGAGTACTGTAAACCTTAGCCATCTCCACATATTCGTTGATGGTAACAGTGGCAGGAATACCTGGGAAGGTAGTCAGCTCAGCGATGGCAATCTGCATGATAACCACGTCCATGTAAGCCAGGCGCGAGAAATCCCAGTTGCGTGACGCTGTGCTCATATAGTGCTGGTAAGAATCGGCATTGAGGATGGTAGCACGGAAGAGCTTTCTTGCAAAGTCTCTATCCTCCATATCCTTGTATTCAGGCAGGAGTTCCTGCTTGTTCTTGTTAGCCTTGTCAAAACGCTTGATAGTCTTCAACACGAAGGTATCAACGATATCCTTGTCATCATTCCAGTACAAGCTTTTCTCCTCCAGGAAGGCATCGATATCGTCATTGTTCTGGATGAACTTCTTGTAGACACGGCGCCACCATTCACGGTCACGATCGTACTCATCCATTTCAGTGAGTTCTGCATCGAAAGCACCGCTGAGATAATCGGCATAGAGATCGCTAGAAACTATTGTATTGTACAAGCTACGAACCATCTCGATGTCCTCATCCCAATTGGAATGCTTCACATCAATCCAGTCGAGCAACATCTTATTCTCCTCCAACTGTACAGCAAATTTATTGAACGCCAAACGAGAAGAAGGTTCCTGAAGGCCCTCACGCTGCGCACGAACCACCTCAACATCGAAACGCTTACGAGCTTCACCGGTAATAGCCACGATGAGCTGCAACATGTAGTTGTACAAATCGTACGACTTGGAGAGACTGAACATCAACTCCTTCTCAGCATTATCCATGTTGTGATTGCTGTTTTGATAGTATGCGTAGGTTAACTGCACAATCTTACGTCTTATCAAATCCCTATTAATCATTCTCTAATGTTTTTAAAAGATTTATTTATATGTTTACCAATTACGAGTGCAAATATACATATTTTATATAATATGAGCAAGAAAACGGGGAATATTTTCTACTTTTTTAAGGATAAAGGAATTATTTTTGATAATTTCCCCCAAAATATTTGCATATTCCAAATAAAATGAGTAATTTTGCAGCCGCTTTGCGAAAAAGATTCGCAGACACGCTTTTTCAAAGCTAATCCGTGTGATGGCGAGTTAAGGCACATTAATTATTAAATTTTTAACAACTTAATTTAGAGTAACACAATGAAAGAGATTAATGTAGCAGGTCAGAAGCGTACAGACCTTGGTAAGAAAGCTTCAAAAACATTGCGTAAGGAAGGTTTCATCCCTTGCAACCTTTATGGTGAGAAGAAGGATGCTAACGGTGCTCCTGAGGCTTTGTCATTCGCAGTTCCATTCACAGAGTTGCGTAAGATTATCTACACTCCTCATGTATACGTTATCAACCTCATCATCGACGGTGAGAGCCACACAGCTATCATGAAGGAGATTCAGTTCCACCCAACAACAGACGCTCCTTTGCACGTTGACTTCTACGAGGTGAACGATCAGAAGCCTATCACTATCGGTATCCCAGTTAAGTTGGTAGGTCTTGCACAGGGTGTACGTGATGGTGGTCGTATGAACCTCTCTATCCGTAAGATCAACGTTACTGCTCCATTCCAGCAGATTCCTGAGCACCTCGATGTAGACGTTACTGAGTTGAAGATTGGTAAGAGCATCAAGGTTGGTGACCTTTCATTCGAGGGTCTCGAGTTGGCTACAAGCAAGGCTGTTGTAGTTTGCTCTATCAAGATGACACGTAACGCTCAGCTCGCTGCACAGGCTGCTGCTGAGGAGGAGGCTTAATCGATAGTCTTCAAAGATTTTACGAACCTGAGTAAAGCATTATCAAACATTGGATAAATATTTGATTTGTGGGCTTGGTAACCCTGGCGATGAATACGCTGATACCAGGCACAACACAGGATTTATGGTATTGGACGCTTTTGCTAAAGCGTCCAATATTCATTTTGAGGATAAGCGATATGGATTTGTCGCTGAAACTACACTCAAGGGCAGAAAGATTATCCTCCTGAAGCCTACCACTTTCATGAATCTCAGCGGTAATGCTGTGAGATATTGGCTGAATCAGGAGAAGATTGACCAGAGTCGCCTTCTGGTTATCAGTGATGAACTTGCCTTGCCCCTCGGTGCATTCCGCCTGAAAGCCAATGGAAGCAATGGCGGGCACAATGGTTTAGGGCATATCCAGCAACTTATCGGACAAAACTATGCTCGCCTTCGCATGGGTATCGGCAATGACTACCCTCGAGGTGGACAGATAGACTGGGTACTTGGTAAATACTCCGAGGAAGACATGAAGGAGCTTCAGCCTGCTATCGACCTGGGCGTAGAGATTATCAAGAGTTTTGTATTGGCGGGCATCAACAATACGATGAACCAGTACAATAAGCTCGGAAAGAAGTAATTATAGTGATTAATTATTAATGATTAGTGATTAATCTCCATAAGCATTAGAAATCATGAAAGAATCAGCAAGAATAGACAAGTGGCTCTGGGCAGCACGTATTTACAAGACACGCAGCATTGCAGCTGATGCCTGCAAGAATGGTCGCGTGACGGTGGGAGGCGTAAACAGAAAGCCATCCTTTATCATCAAGCGTGGCGATG
>ERZ791912.649-NODE-649-length-19842-cov-22.473442_pt1 | contig 19842 bp, 9 predicted proteins | sample MGYA00510141_ERZ791912 | MGnify/ENA primary metagenome ERZ791912 (study PRJEB30046, sample SAMN00792082) | human gut metagenome | study: EMG produced TPA metagenomics assembly of the A metagenome-wide association study of gut microbiota in type 2... | reverse complement strand
ATTTTAGCTCGTTTTACCCTATTTTTTACGCAATCCTTATCCCGAACTCGCGTTACTTAGTAATATTGAACACCTGCTTAAAATATTTTGGAGGACGACTCAGTTCCTGCCTGAATGCGCCCCTCTCCCAAATCAGAACGGATAGCCTATGGCGAAATGGAAGGCGAAACCATCTTTGAAGCGTTCGAGGTTATAGAATCCAGAACGCGATGTTTGGTATGGGGCATGCAAACCGATGCCGACATCAAAACGGAGGACAAGGAAGTCGAGGTCGTAACGCAGACCTGCTCCCGTGCCAACCGCAATGTGCTTGAGGTTGTTCATGGTGAGCTCACCTCCAGGGCGCTGGGCATCCTGACGCAGGAGCCACACGTTTCCAGCATCAAGGAAGATGGCGCCGTGGAGCGACCCGAAAAGACGGGCGCGAAATTCGGCGTTGGCCTCGAGTTTGAAGTCACCCGTTTGGTCGATGTAAGCATACTTACTGTTGTCGCTGCGATAGCGTCCCGGACCGATGGTGCGCACGGTGAAGGCACGCACGCTGTTGGCGCCGCCGACATAAAACTGGTCGGCATAGGGCGCCCGGCGACTGTTGCCATAGCTATAGATGGCGCCGGCGAAGAGGCGGGCCGCGAGACTGAAGCGCGAATTGAGGCGGATGTTTTCGTGACCTTCAGCGGTGACTTTCACAAACTGGGCAAAGGGACTTCCGAAGAGGTTCTTGTTTTGCTCGTTAAATTTCTTTCCAGCTGCGGCATAGATGCCCGAAGTGACGTTGCCGGCCTCTTTGATTGAAAACTGCAGCCACACGGGATTGCGATGGTTGGCAGCAGAGGCATAAGTGATGGTGTAGCTCATCGAAGGCACAAACTGATTACGCATGGACACGTAGAGCGCGGGGTTGGCCGTCATGATACTGTCGAACGTGCCGGTCTTATGAATCAGGCGGTCGTAGTCGAGACTGAAGAGGGTGAACTCATGGTTGGTCGACTGCGTCTTGTGCCACTTGTAAGTGATGTTTCCTCCGAAAGACATCATCTGGAAGAAGCCAGCGCGGTTTTTCCAGTCGGCATTCAGCGCGAAGGTGGTGGACGACGGCATGCGGAAATGGCGCCGATGGACAACAGGCATCATGAAGCGCGGAAACTCAAGAGAAAGTTCCGTGCCGAGCTCGTAGGAATTGAGCAGGGAATTGCCCCCACCGCGTCCAGAACGCGTTTGCCATTCATAAGAGCCCAAAATCTTGAACGACACTTTTTCGCCGCCACGGAAAGCATTGCGCTTGGAGATGCCATAGGAAACGCCAGGACCCACCTGCTGGTTGCTCTTCAGCGTGGCATTCATTTCAAAACTGCTGTCGAAGAGTTTGTCCATGACGGTGGAGATATAGAGATCGAGCGTGTCGCAGTTTTCCGTGGTGTCCTGCGGCACATAGTTGACATCAATCTGACTGAACACGCCCATAGCGCCGAGCTTTTCGAGCGTCGTATTACTGTCGCTCAAGCGAAAGAGTTCGCCTTTGCGATGGCTGACAGCGCGGAGCCACATAGGGGCGCGAAGCGGCATTTTCTTGCCAGAATAATTAAAGGTGAAGGTGCGGCCTTGCACCGACTGGTCGAGCTGATCGAGGTCTGCGCGGCGCATACTGATATACGTGTGGCCCATGTGCCATTGATGGCGCACACGCTCAGGACGGTCGGCCAGCGGAGCCACACGCAACTGCACAAAGCCCGGACGGATGAGGGTGTCGGCACGGTAGGTGGTGTAGGCTGCCGAATAATAGTAGTAGCCGTTTTCGCGGAAGAGATTTTCTATGCGTGTCTGCTCGTTGGAGAGATTGACCACACTGAAGGCGTCGCCCTTTCTGAGCAGGCGCTGGCCCTCGGTGGCTCGCAAAAGGCTGTCGGCGCGAGCCGGAAAATTGAGATAGGCGATGGAGTCGAGGCAATGGAGCGGCCCGGCATAAACGCTGTAAGCCACCTTTGCCTTTCGCGGATTGCGCTGCGGAAGCACTTCACTGTTGACGCGCCCACTGAAAAATCCATAGTTGTGGAGCGTGTTTGCCGCCACGCGGGCACGCACCTCCGGACTCACCGTGCTAACATAGACGGGAGTGGCAGCGAAGGTTTTGAAAATCCATTTTCCAAGACCTTCCTGATGGTCAACGAAACCATTATACACCCACAGCCCCACGGGGAAGGGCGAACGCATGGAAGAAGAGCCGAAGAGGGCATAGTTTGGCGGATAGGCCAAAACGGCCTCCACTTCTTCTTTTGCCGTGGCGAAAGCAGCTTGTTCCGCCTCTCGGCGCTTCTTTTCCGCCCTGCGCTCCTCGGCTGAGAGTTTGCGTTTTTCGGGCGCCTTCATCTGCTCTTCGAGCGCTTTCGTGCCGTTGCCACGCAACACGTCGCCCACCGCCTCAACGGCATTACCAATTGAGGTGATGACCCCTGCAGAGTCCGTCTCAGCCTTATGCTTTGAGGAGAGCGGCGTGCCGTCGTAGGAGATGTGGTCAATACCGATATAAAGTTGCTCGTCTTCCGCCAGATGACTCGTGGTGGAGCAGGCCGATAGCAGGAGGGCAATGCTTGCGAGCCACAGATGGAGGAAACGTGGCGCGGGGAATATATATGGAGATTTCATGTTTGTTGCTTGGTTTATAAGTGGGTATTGGCAGACGAAAACATCTCGTATCAGTCTCAGCATCAGCTTCAACTGAGCATGCTGCGACAATCGACCTACCTTTTAAATATGTGGCCACCTACTTAACGTCGGTTTTCTTCTTGCGTTTGAAGATGAAGAGTTCGCCGAGCCTGTCGGTTTTTCTCCTCAACACCAATCCGGCGCCGGTCTGCGTGAGCTGTCCTTCGAGCGGGTCGCGCGTGCTGCGGTCGTAAAAGACCTTGACATAACGCGTGGCACTCTTGTCGAGACGGTATTCAATGGCCACATTGTCGATGAAACTCTCGGCAGAGTTTTGAGCGTCTTCGCCTGTGCTGACCTTTCCTCCGATGATTACGCTAATGCGGTTGTTCCAGAAGCGCTTAGCAAACTGGAAGGAATAGTCGGTGGTTTCGGTGCCTGCGGCGCTCGTATTGTTTTCCATGCCGATGGAGAGGTCGATGGTTTTCAGTGCACTGCCAGCGATGTTCTGGATTTCGCTCTGAAGGAAGGCGTTGAGGGCGTTGCTGGCCTTGAATCCGCTACCTCCCGAAGTGAGCATATCGTCGGTCACATACATGCCCGTGGCGAGCATGGCCACCGCCGTTTTGCTCCGCTGGTCGGCCGACATCGTGGCCAACTGGTTTTGCACCGTGAGGTCTTCCGTGGCTTCAATGATGAACGTCAGGCCCATATTATTGAGCGGCTGCGTGATTTTTACGCCCACATCGAAAGGCACGGTGCGCGGCTGGTCGTTTTCAACCACCGTTGCCCTCACGCGCTCCTTGGCGGTGATATTGAGCGTTGGGTTCATCATGTCGCCCGTGAAGTCAACATAACTTCCTTGGACGATGTTGAACGTCTTGAGCGGGATGATGGGCAGCGAGTATTTCATCTCGCCGCTGTTGGCCGTGAAGCGTCCCGTCAAGCGCATGTCGCCCTGTTGCGTAAGGCGCATGGTGAGGTCGCCGCCACCTTCAAGGTTCACATAGTTCTGCCCGTCTTCACTCAGACTGCAGCGGAAGCGTGCAGCATCGCTGATGGAGATGCCCAGCGTGAGGTCGAATCCGCTGACTTCCAGCGGCGTGTTTTCCTCAACGGTGGCCGAGTCGCGGAAGGAAACAAACTGCACGAGGTCGTGCAGGCGGTCGTCAACCGTCAGCGGTGAATCCCGGAGAATGTAGGTCATGTCGGTGCGGTCGAGAATCTCGAGTTTGCCGCGGATGCTGATGTTGTCAGACGTTCCCTTGAGCGTTCCGAGATAGTTGGCATAGACCTTTCCATAGAGCAGCGACAAACTATTTCGCTTGGCGTTGATGAGCTCGAAATTGTTGGCCCGCATTGAGAAGTTGAGACCGATGCGCGAGAAATCGCGCATGTCGAGCGTGCCGTTGAGCAAAAGCGGGTTTTCGTTCTTCGCAGAGCGCAGGGCATAGTTCTTCAAGTTCATCTGACTCGCACGGATTTCCACCGGCGTGGGGTCCATCAGAAAGTCGAAACCATAGACCTCAGAATAGAGGTGGGCATCGTCGAATGCCAGTGCGCCATCAAGCACCGGAGCATCGGCCGTTCCCGTGATGTGGAGTTCGCCACCAGCTTCGCCACGCATGGCAACGTCGGTGCCGACAAGGAAACCGTTGACGAGGCGCAGTGGGCAGTCGTGCAAATTGGCAGTGCCGTCGAAGTGTCCGTTTTTGTCGTCATAGGTGCCTTCACATTGCAGCACCTCCAAGGTGTCGGTGCTGACATAAGCGTTGGCATAGTGCTTGCCGTTGCCCTGCGGCATATAGAATGCTTCCATGCCCACGTTGCCCAACTGGGCATCTTCGAAGACGAGGCTTTTGGCCTTGAACTGAGCAGCGGCAGAGAGGCTTCCGTTCTGGTGGTCATCCATCACGTGCATGTCGCCGCTCAGCATGCCCTCGAGTTTTGGCAGATAGGGCATCACGTTGGAGAGCTCGCCAAGATTGAGGTTGTTGATGCTCAATGTGATGTCGTTGACAGAGTCGGCCGGAGTGCTGTAGATGCTCAAAGCCGTGCCGTCGTCGGCCAGAAGATTCATGTCGGCCTTGATGTCTTTGTTCTTGCCGAGGAAGATGAAATTCTCGTCGTTGACGTTAAAGCGCCGATAGGCAATGACTGGGTTGTTGGGCGAGAGGGAGAGGTTGAGACCGTTGTTGATGAAGTCAGCCCGCAGCCCCAGGTCAATACCCTTGCGGCCCTGGCTGTCGGTGAAGTCGATGTGCGACCCGATGCCCGAATTATGGATATAGGCACTGAGACGCGCCGTGAACTTATTGGGATTCTTGCGCAGATAGTTGCGAATGGTGCCATCGAGATTAAGACCCGCCGTGTCTTGTGAGAGCGCGAAATGAATGGTGTCGAGCTGCAAGTTGCCCTGTTGGAAACGGCTCACATCGAAACGCCCGCCCATCCCGTTCAGAGGGTCGGACGAGAGTTCGAGACGCGCTTCCTGATAGTCGATTCCCTTGAAAAAAAGAAAGCGGCTGAGGGGGTTTTCACGCCCTGCCGCAAGATGGAACTTCATCACGGGGAAAGCGCGACGCAGCATCTCCTGGTCGATTTTCTTCTTCTCGAGCTGGCGCATGAGCACTTTGGAGAAGCGGGAGAGATTGGCCATCAGATGGTCGACATTCCCTTTGGCGCCGAAGTCGAGGTCAAGGTCGCCCGCCGTGATACAAGCGGTGGTGGTGTCTGCAGCCGTGGCAACATCGAAGTTGAGGTCCATTGCTGCAAAACCGCGCGTAGGCGTTGAGAAATGGATATTGGAGAAACCGCCCTGTGCGCTGTAAGCCGTCAGTTTGCGGTTGGTGCGGGCCGTGACGTCAACTATCAGTCCGGCCTGCAACGTGTCTTTCACCATGCCCAGCGCCTTCAAGTCAACGTTCAGCAAATCGAGCATCAGGCGGGCTTCGATGTCGCGTCCGAGCGATGCCGTCAGTTTTCCGTTTGCCTCCAGCAAGGCGTTGTTGCTGGCGAAATCCACCTCCACCTGTCCGCGACGACTGCTGGCTTTGAGCGACAATCCGCTAAAGGTTTGCCCCGATGCCACGAGGTGGTCCACCTGGGCTTTTGCTTCCAACGAAGACATCGCCGAAAAGAGGTCGAAATGGCGGCCAGCGCCTTGCAAAGTGCCGCTGAAGTCGCCGAGACCATAACCTGGCAAGAAACGCCCCAACGGGAAGGCATGCGCCACAGCTTTCAGGGCGTAGGTTTCGCGGTCGAGGTCAACATCGGCTTTGGCACCCAGCCAACCGCGCAAAGCGTTCACGCGGAAGCCTGTTGCATAATGGTTGCCCTTCATGCGGAAGTCACCGCGAGCCAATGTGCCGTTGGGAATATCGAAGAAGCCACGGGCCAGCAGCGGCAGGAATTTCTGGATGAAAGCGCCCTTCCCTATGCGGGTTTCAAAATCAAACTTGGCAGTGCGCCAGGCCTCAGCGATGTCGTTGGCGGAGCCTTTCAACGTGACAGACAGAAGCTGCGGCCAGGCCAAATGCAAACGCGAGAGCGACAGATGACTGATATTGCCTTCTATGCGCCCTTCAACCGTCAGAGGAACACTGGGAAACGCCTCCAAAATATAGTCGTCGGCATACCCCTTGGCCAGCGTTCTGACATCCTCAGAAGCGAGCGAGGCATTGAGCGCCAGCGACATGGTTTCGTGGCGGCCCGGCGTGAAGGCGTTGAAATTGAGGTCGGCCCGCGCCTTGATTTTCGATGCAGGCGTAGAGAGTTCCAAGAGAGGCAGGAAGAGGCGTGTCGTGTCCATATAAATGCGGCCCTTGACGTTTTCCACTTTCAGTCCGCTATGCTCGTTGAAAGCCAAAGCCGCCAAATAAGTGCGCAGCGTTCCCTTCTCATCGTAAGATAGGGTGTCGAGTTGGAGGCGAAGATTGCTGACGGCGATGTAATCGGCCGACAGTTTTTCCTCCATCCTGAATTTCTTCCAAATCAAGGTGTTGGACAAGGCAAAAGCAGCGTTGCCGACGGCTTTCGCCGAAACGGAAACCGCTGAATCGGAAGGAAGCGCGGCATAGACCACCCCACCCTTTTCAACATTGAAACGACGCACGGAATAATACGGACGTCCCGTATCAAACAGACCGCCCTCCAAACGGGCCTTACCCATTTCAGCCATGAGGCGCATGGAATCGCCAGGCATGGAGAGGCTCACGCGTGAACGGTTGATTTCCACCTGTTCGGCCACGATGCGCCACGGCATGGAAGGCAGCGTGTCGGGTTCCTCGCGGGCCGTGTCGCTCAAGGCCACATAGAGATCGGCATCGTCAAGGCTGGCCTGGTTGAGTTTCACCACGCCGCGTGTCCACTCCACGCCGTGTGCAGCGGCCTGAAGACGTCCGATTTTTCCACGTATGTAGGTATTTGATATAAAATGCTTCGAATTAACTTTGGCATCATAGAGGCTAAAGCCGTCAATATCGGCACGGCCCTCAAAGAGCGGTTTGAGGCGCACGTCGAGGTACAGACTGCTGGCGGAAACGACAGTGTCTCGGCCGTCAATCACCTCGACGCCCTTCACCGAGAGGTCGAGCGGGAAAGAAAGGCGCACGCGGCTGACACTGATGTTCATGCCTGTCGATTCGGAGAGGGAAGCGGCCACACGATGCACCACAAAGTTTTGCACAGGCGGCAGATAAAGCAACACGGCGAGCAGGAGAAAAAGAACGAAGGGCGACAGGAGTATGCCTATCACCCACTTCTTGGCTTTATGCTGTATACTTTTCTTCATAGTTCAAACTGATGATTTGGGGCGGATGTCTCAGCCTCCAACGGAGATAATTTTCTTTAGCAATGGCGAAGAGCGGACGAAAACCGCCGCTGAACACAGGACAGGATTCTCCAATTTATTCTTTCACCATGACGAAAATACAAAGTTAAGAAATTCCGCTGAATCCACTGGCAGAAACCTCCCAAGAAGTCCATCCAAGGCCGTTGCCTGCTTTTTCATCAATGCTTTTTCATCCACCGTTGCCTCTCAGCCGCGTCCATCTTTTCGATGGCATATCTCAAGGCCGTTCTGGGCATTTCGCAATGATGGCTTGAAAGAAAGGAACGCAGGACGTCAATGTCGCGCTTGCCCACTTCCCGCAACATCCAGCCAACGGCCTTGTGTATCAAGTCGTGGGGATGGCGTAAGAGTTTTTCAGCAATGCGGAGAGTATCAGCATACTGGTTTTGCCGGATGAGGGCAATCGTCGAAACGATGGAAATGCGCTGCTCCCAAAGGTTGGAACTTTCTGCAAGCGTATCGAGAATGGTGCGGCTGGGCAGCGAACCATCAGAAAGAGGATGAAGCAGGAAGACGCCAAGGATGTTTCCGCACGAGAGGTCCACAAGGTCCCAATTGTTGGCCTGGCACGCATGGCGCAAAAAGAACTCGACCAACGCCACCCGACGTTCCGGACGTCCGGGATGACGGCGCTTTGGCAATGCCTCTTTCATTTCCTCCACGAGCAGAAGGAAGCCGCAGAGCCTCACCTCATGCCATTTGGAATGAAGCAGTTTGCTGATTTCGGGCAACGCCACCTGCAGCCGCGCGGCTTTCACGACCATTCTGGTTTGAGGAACCTTCAAGCCGAGAAACTGGTCGCCCTCGCCATATTCGCCCTTACCTGTTTTGAAGAAGCGGGAAAGCACCTGCCGCTGTTTCTCATTCTCCATGCTGAGCATGGTTTCTATGATGTCGTTTGCTGTGTTCATCGGTGTATTGTTTATTAAGCAATGGTAAAAACGAGTTGAGCAAATTTGAGGAAGTAAGAAATCCTATTCTTATTCCTATGCCCTATATCTTATAGAAAATATCAGGGATGCCCTATTCTTAGAGCACCCCTGCAACCATTTATATTATTCTGCACACTGCTCCCACGTGGAAGCAGCTTTTTCTCACATCACGACTTTCGTGCGCACCGCCTGTGCATTGCAGACAATGTCAACATAGTAGTTTCCAGCCGGGAGTTTCATCTTCACGTTCACGCCTGTTGTCGTCATGATTTTCTTGACATGTCCGCTGAGGTCCGTCACCAAGATGCGCTTGGAGAGTTTTTCCGTACCAGGCATTGCAACAACGAGTTTGCCCTTGCTGGCAGCCACAGAGAAGCCCGGAACAGACAGCGGAGAAACGACCTTCACGCCATTTTTCTTCTCAGCCAGACGGAACACGCGCGTGGCGTGACTTCTCACTTCTGCCGAAAGCGTTCCCTTGGCGTCGCTGAGCTGCTGCTCGGCCCAAAGGTCGCGAACGACGTAGGTTTTCTGAACATCAAGTCCTGGCACTTTTGAAAAATCGAAAACGGCCGTCTTGGCTTTTTCAGAGATATTGGTGACAGAGAGGGCCACATCGCCGTTCTCACAGTCTTTGGCAAAGATAACGAGGCTGTCGGCCTCAGAAATCAAATCGGCCTGCTGGCCCATAGCGTCCTGGTTGAGGGCAATGACTTCGCCGCTCTTCAAGATGGCTTCATCGTCGGCCTGGAGCTCTTTGCGCGGGTCAAACGAGAGGGCCATCGGAGAAGACCACATACACCAGAGGGCAAACTGCGAGCGATATTCATCCTGCGTCATGCCAGGACCCTTGCCGCCGCAAAGCATGCTTGAAGACTTACCCGTGCCGTGAAGTCCCGTGCAAAGCATGTCGGCATCATTGAAGCGGTTGACGCCCTGATAAGCAGAAATATTTTTCATGTCGCGGATGCTCTGCAGAAGTCCTTCACCATTGCCAGCACCCGTCCAGCAGTCGCGCACGTCCTGCGAGATACGCCAGCAACGTCCGCCGGCCTCAGCGCCCCATTTCCAAGGTTCGCGCTCGCCCCATTCACAGATGTAAAGCATCGTTCCATAACCAGCCTTTTCAAGGGCATCGGCCATCGCGCGGTAGCGAACGAAAGCCGTGTCACGCTCCGAGGGTGCGTTGCAATAGTCACACTTCACAATGTCGACTTTCCAACGGGCGTAGGCATCGGCATCGATTTGCTCTTTACCATACGAGCCGAAGGCACCGGCACAGGTGTATTCAGCAGCATCGGTGTAAATGCCGAAGCGCATCCCCTTTCCGTGTACATAGTCAGACACTGGTGTGAGCCCGTTGGGGAAACGTTTCGGATCTGGCAAAGGTTTTCCGTCAGCAGCACGGCTCTTGGCATGCCACCAGTCGTCCATCATCACGGCGTTCCATCCGTAGTTTGTTAGTTTTTTCTCCGTAAAGAGGTCGGCCACGTGCTTCACAATGCTTTCCGACACCTCGCTCTCCACGGCATTCCAAGAGAGCCATCCCATAAAAGGAATGGGGTGTTGCAACTGGTCTGACACGTCGAACGTCACCTTTTCGCTGGTGGTCTTACCATGTTCCGTCACATGGATTTGATACGTATAGCGACCCGATTTCTGCGGCACGCCTTCCACCACACGCCGCGTGGCATTCCACGTCAGCCCCTTCGGCAAACCAGTCACAGAGAGCGTCGCCTGGGCGTTTGTGGCGCGAATTTTGTGCATGAATTTCACGCCAGGCTGTGAAAACACGGTTGTGGCGCAATCGAGTTGTGAGGGGTTTTCGTCTGCACTGGCCACACCAGGGCATGTCCATGCCAAGGCTGAGGCAAGCAGAAAGGTCTTGTAGAGATTGGTTCTCATTGAGTTAGTTTGTTAAGTAGTTCTATAAAGATTAGGTAAATGTGTTGTCGTGGTATCTTTGGCGGGGACGAGCATCTTTAAAACCATCCCCAGCATATTTTTCATTATCAATCGGCACAAATTTACAAATTAATATTACACTGAGCCTTGCTAAGGCCACAAAAAAAGTACACGAAAAACGCTCCGCGCTTGTTTTGCTGCCTATTTGCAACCAGCTTGCAAAATCTTATCACTACCTTTGCAGACATGAAGAAATGTTCGGCTCCACAGTTCTGGCGCGTCTGGTGTATCATCATCTTGACGCTCGTTGTGGCCATGCTCCCCCACCACCATCACGGTGAAGCGGTGTGCATGGCCTGGAGTCATTGTGACACGGCCGAACATTCCGTTCCGTCACACGGGGAAAGCATTCCGCCGCACGACAATCACGCACCATTGCACAAGCACCCCACACCGTCGCACGACTGCAACGAAAACGACTGCGTGGTTCAGAGCATGCGCACGTTCCTCTCCGCTGGCACGCGGCCTCAGTTTGCCGACGCGCCCACATGGCTGCCGTTCTTTCTGCCGCTGCAATGCGTGGAAGTGCCGGAATGCACGATACTGACAATCTCCAAGGAAACGCACACCAGCGTTTCCAGGCTTTTTTATGGCTGCCGCCAAGCGACGGCCGGGCGTGCCCCGCCCTTTCTTTTGGCTTGAATAATGGTAAAAATCACCATTACTTAAGCTCCTTCTTATTTACACCACGACACTTTTCTGATTCACCGGACGCGGCAAAACCCACGCCCGGCGGATGTGGCGTAGCCTGCCTTAGTAAGGGAGAAATGCGCCTTTTTTCCAAAAGAATATACCCCGAATTTAAATATCTTATGAACAAACATTTCATGAACAAACACTGGTTGCTGGCCCTATTGCTTCCGGCAGCCTTGCTGACGTCTTGTCATAACCACGACTCGCACGCCGACGAACACGACGGCGAGAAGCACGAAGAGAAGGCCGACAAGCATAACGACAACGACATCATTCTGGAACCCGAAGAAGCCAAGGCGGCGGGAGTGGCCACGGAACGCGTCAGCCCCTCTGCGTTTTCGGAAGTAATCACCGTGAGCGGACAGATTCTGCCTGCCGCAGGCGGCGAAACGACCATCACGGCAACGATGGCCGGCATCGTGAAATATGCTGGAAAGGCGGTGACGGAGGGCGAAGCCGTTGGCAACGGACAGGGGCTTTTCGTTGTCTCTGCCCAACAGATGGCCAACGGGAATCCTGCTGCTGCGGCGGCAGCCGAACTGCGTGCTGCAAAACAAGAATATGAACGCGCCAAGGCATTGGCCAACGACCGCCTGATTTCGGCACGCGAACTTGAAGCGGCCCGCCAGCGCTATGAGACGGCAACGGCCACAGCGGAGAGTCTGGGCGACAGCAACCAGAGCCGCGTGGTGGCAAGCAACATGAACGGCTACGTGAAAGAGGTGCTGGTGCGCCCCGGCGATTATGTTTCCGCCGGACAGCCGCTCGCCACGGTGGCACAAAGCCGCCGCCTGCAACTGCGGGCAGAAGTGCCGGAACGCCACTACGCCATGCTCCCCAATATCACGGGGGCCAATTTCCGTTTCTCGTCGGGCAACGACAACAACGTCTACGCCCTTTCGTCGCTCAACGGCCAACTGGTGTCGCGCGGCAAGAGTGCGGAAACGGGGGACTTCTTCGTTCCCGTCATCTTTGAGTTCAACAACGTAGGCCACCTCGTTTCCGGCACCTTCGTGGAGGTCTACCTCTTAGGCCGCGAGCGCCAAGGCGTCATCAGCATCCCCGTCACATCGCTCACGGAGGAACAGGGCGTCTATTACGTCTACCTCCGCACAGGCGACCACAGCTACCGCAAGGCAGAGGTGAAACTCGGCGGCAACAACGGGCAGCGCGTGGAAATCCTCAGTGGCCTGAAAGCGGGCGAAGAAGTGGTGACGCGCGGCGCGATACAGGTAAAACTGGCAGCGAGCAGCGGTGCCATTCCCGAAGGACACAACCATGAACATTAAAGGGAGGCCAAGAACATGCTCAACAAAATCATCGCTTTCTCCTTGCGCAACCGTGCACTCGTCGTGCTCGCCACCCTTATCTTGATTATCGGCGGCTGCTGGACAGCCAAAAACATGGAGGTCGACGTCTTCCCCGACCTCAACGCCCCGACCGTGGTGATTATGACCGAAGCCAAGGGAATGGCCGCCGAAGAGGTGGAACGCCTCGTGACGTTCCCCATCGAAACGGCGGTCAACGGTGCCACCGACGTGCGCCGCGTGCGCTCTTCAAGCACCGTTGGATTCTCCGTGGTGTGGGTGGAATTTGATTGGGACACCGACATCTACCGCGACCGCCAAATCGTTTCCGAAAAGCTCTCCACCATCGCCGACGCCATGCCCGAAGGGGTTGGCACACCGACACTCGGCCCGCAGTCGTCGATTCTCGGAGAGGTACTTTTCATCGGCCTGACCGCCGACTCCACGTCGCAAACCGACCTCCGCACGCTGGCCGACTGGACCATCCGTCCGCAGTTGCTCTCAATGGGCGGCGTGGCGCAGGTGACCGTGATGGGCGGAAACATCATGGAATATCAAGTGCAACTCCATCCCGAGCGCATGCGCCATTATGGGGTGGGCCTCTCGGAAGTGTTGGACGCCACGCAAGCCATGACGCGCAACGCCACCGGCGGCGTATTATATGAATATGGCAACGAATATATCTTGCGCGGCCTGCTCTCCACGAGCGATGCCGACGAGATGTCGCAGTCTGTCGTGAAACTCACGCCGCAAGGCCGCCCCGTGGTGCTGGCCGACGTGGCCGACGTGCGCCCTGCCGTGAAGTCGCCCCGCATGGGCCTGGCTTCCATCTCTGGCAAACCGGGCATTTTGCTGACCATCACGAAACAGCCATCCGTCGGCACACTCGAACTGACGGAACGCCTCGACACGGCCATCGCCACCCTCAAGTCGTCGCTCCCTGCCGACGTGAAGGTCAACACTGAACTCTATCGCCAACAGAAATTCATCGATGCCTCGATTTCAAACATCCGCAAATCGCTCGTTGAAGGCGGCATCTTCGTGGTGCTCGTGCTCTTCATCTTCCTGATGAACGGCCGCACGACGCTCATCTCTCTGGCCACCATCCCGCTCTCGTTGCTCATCACCGTCATCGTCTTGAAGCTCATGGGCCTCACCATCAACACGATGAGCATCGGCGGCATGGCCATCGCCATCGGTTCGTTGGTTGACGATGCGATTGTCGACGTTGAAAACGTGTTCAAGCGCCTGCGCCAAAACCGCGAAAAGAGCCTCACGGAGCGCCGTCCCGTGCTCGACGTGGTGCACGACGCCTCCTGCGAGGTGCGTATGCCGATTCTCAATTCCACACTGATTATCGTGGTGAGCTTCATCCCCCTGTTCTTCCTTTCGGGCCTTGAGGGACGCATGCTCATCTCGCTCGGCGTGGCCTTCATCGTGTCGCTCTTCGCCTCCACGGTGGTTGCCCTGACACTGACGCCCGTTTTGTGTAGCTATCTGTTGGGACGCAAAACCGATTGCCACAACGAGCCGCGCTTTGTTCTCCGCATGAAAACGGCCTACGCCGCCCTGCTCGCCCGTATGCTCCGCCACGTCCGTCCAGTGATTGCCGGCATCGTCGTGCTGCTGGCATTCACCATTGGCGGCTTCATGCTCCTCGGCCGTTCCTTCCTGCCTCCTTTCAACGAGGGTTCCTTCACGGTCAACGTGAGTTCGCTGCCGGGCATCTCGCTCGACGAGAGCGACAGCATCGGCCGCCGTGCGGAAAAACTGCTGCTCACGATTCCGGAAGTGACCGACGTGGCCCGCAAGACGGGACGCGCCGAACTCGACGAACACGCCCTCGGTGCCAACACGAGCGAAATGGAAGTGCCTTTCACGCTGGGCAAACGAACGAAAGACGAAGTGCTGGCCGACGTGCGTAGCAAACTCGCCACGATTCCTGGCGTGAACGTGGAAATCGGACAGCCCATCTCCCACCGCATCGATGCCATGCTCTCGGGCACGCGTGCCAACATCGCCATCAAAATCTTCGGTCCCGACCTCATCCGTCTGCACACCATTGCCAACCAGATAAAAGAGGCCGTTGAAGACGTTGAAGGTCTTGCCGACCTCAACGTGGAACAACAAGTGGAGCGTCCTCAGCTGACCATCCGTCCGCGCCGCGTCATGCTGGCACAATATGGCATCACGCTTCCCCAATTCGCGCAGTTTGTCAATGTGGCATTGGGCGGCGAAACAGTGTCGCAGGTCAATGAGGGCGGCCGCACTTTCGACCTCACCGTGCGCCTCAACCAAGAGGCCATGAACAGCATCGACCACATCCGCGGCTTGCTTATCGACACGGGCGACGGCCGAAAAGTGCCGCTCAGTCAAGTGGCAGACATCACCTCGACAGCCGGCCCCAACACCATCAACCGCGAAAACGCGCAGCGCAAGATTGTCGTGTCGGCCAATGTCTCCGGGCGCGACCTCCGCTCCGTGGTTGGCGATATCCAAAAACGCGTCAGCGAGAAAATCCATCTTCCGCAAGACTACCACCTGAGCTACGGTGGCCAATTTGAAAGCGAGCAGAAAGCCTCACGCACCCTCCTGCTCCTCTCCTTCGTGAGCATCGCCGTGATTCTCCTGCTGCTTTTCATGCAATTTCGCTCCTGGCGGCAGTCGGTGGTGGTGCTCCTCAACCTCCCGCTGGCGCTCTCTGGCGGCGTGGCCATCCTGGTTGTCGGCGGCAGCGAAATCAGCATCCCCGCCATCATTGGCTTCATCTCGCTCTTCGGCATCGCCACGCGCGGCGGCATGTTGCTCGTTGACCGCTACAACGAACTGCGGAAAACGGGCATGCCTCCTCGCGAATGCGTGCTCCGCGGTTCGGCCGACCGTCTGCTACCGATTCTCATGACCTCCCTGGCATCTGCCTTGGCGCTCATTCCGCTGGCCGTGGGCCACGACCTCCCTGGCAACGAAATCCAAAGTCCGATGGCGCAGGTGATGCTCGGCGGTCTCCTCACGAGCACACTGCTCAACCTCATCGTCATCCCGACCATCTATCTCCACCATTGCTGCCACACCAAGCAGCCCTCAAACCCTCTTTCTTCTCATGAAACGACCTAAGCATCTCTTCTTTCTCGTCGCCCTCGGCCTTCTCTTCCCGCAGGCGATGAAGGCGCAGTCTTCCGCCACCACGGCGCGAGAGGCGCTGCTTGATTCCATTCTTTCCAACAACACTTCGCTCGCCGCGCTGAGGGCACAGACTTCTGCCGGCAAAGCGGAGGCACGCGCCGACCTGCAACTGCCCGACCCCGAAGTGGAGGCGGGCTATCTCTGGGGAACGCCGAAGGGCACACCGGCGCGAAAGGACTTCGGCATCAGTCAGGAAATCGACTGGGGAGTGGTCACGGGCAAACGTCGCCAACTGGCCCGCGCCGCCGACCGTATGCTTGATGCTGACTATGCCCTGCAAGTCACGAACCTCCTGGCCGAAGCCGACGCGGAAATCGTCAATGCCACCCATCTGAACCGCCTCTGCCGCCAACTGGCGCTACGGCGCGACCTCTCGCAGACGCTACTTCTGCTCTACGACAAGAAGATGGCACAGGGCGATGCCGACCAACTGACTTACAACAAGGCCAAGCTCAGCCACACGCTCGCTGCCGCCGCCCTTGCCAAAGCGGAGACGGAACGGGCGGAGACGATGGAACGCCTGCGAAGGCTCAACGGCGGACATCCCGTTGCCTACACCGACACGCTCTACGACGCAACGCCCGTGCCGACTCTCCCGGCCTTGCTGGAACGCGCCGCGTCTGCGCAGGCGGCCACACTGGTTGCCTCCGCCAAGGTCAACTGCCAGAAGCGCGAAGCCAAACTGGCCCGTATGGAGGCTCTGCCGAAACTCTCCATGGGCTTCACGGGGGAATACATCGCAGGGGAGAACCACAGCGGCGTGAGCGTTGGGCTCTCTCTCCCGATTTGGGGCAACGCGCGACAACGTGTCCGCCAAAGCCAAGCCGCACTGACTGCGGCGCAGCTCGAACTTGCCGATGTGGAAACGCAACTGAAAGCCACCGTCGAACAGCGCTATGCCACCATGCTGCGCTGCCAGCAAACGGCGGAAAGGCTGAAACGCGAAATGGAGGGAAACGACAATGTACACCTCCTGCAACGCGCCCTGCAAACGGGGCAGATTTCAATGACCGACTATCTGCTTGAACTCTCCTTCTTCAATGAGGCACAAACGGCTCTGCTGGAGGCCGAGCGCGACGCGGCGCTGGCGAAGTCGCAGTTGATGAGGATGTTCTGAGATGGCGGTCAGAAGCAAGTGTTCATTATTAGTCTGATAAGTAGGTGTTCAGAATTAGTTTATCCCTGCATGGATAGCATAAACTAAATTTGAACACCTGCTTACCATTACTTAACAAATAATCACTACATTTGCAGCTACTAACACCACGCACCTGCCATGAAGCACTTAGTCTGCATATACATTCTGCTTTTCGCACTGGCCATGCCGCACCTCAACAGCTGCCAGCGAGCCAACACGCGCCAAGAACTTGAGCGCGTTGACTCACTGCTCGAATGTGTACCGATGGACACCAACGCCATCACCGAACTGCTCGACAAAGTCGGTGCCAAGCCCAACGAACTGAGCCACAACGACAGCATGTATTACGTCATGCTCAAACACGACTATCTGATAAAGCGATTCTACCGCCTGAACAACGACTCCATGATGCGCCAGGCGGTGAGGCATTATGATAAACACGGAACGGCCTACGACAAGATGCGTGCACACTACATTCTGGCCTGCATGCTCTACGATGACATGAAATTCAAAGAGTCGCAAAAGGAATGCTTTACGGCCACGCAATGTAACGACACCACCACATTACGCAGCATCAAACTGCTGGGAAAATGCTATATGCTGCTGGGAGGCATCTCGAAAAAACAACCAGACAACGACATCGTCCGACGGAGCTACGAAAAGGCGGCCTACTACGCAAAAGAGACCCAAGACAGCTGCACCCTGGGCGATTGCTACGGGCATTTGGTGGATCATTTCAGATGGGAAAACAATTACGACATGATGTATGAGTATTCTCGAAAAGCCTACGATCTATATACGAAATTAGGGTTGAAAAAAGATGCCTATGACGAATTGCTACCGATGAGCGAGGTGTGCCTGCACAGAAACGAACTGGCCAAAGCCAATGAATTTCTTTTGGAATACGAAAAGAACGTGATTTGTTCGCCCGATGCCAAATACCGTTACAACCAAAGTGAATTTGGCGTTTACTACTCCAACAAAGGAGATTACTATCTACTGAAAGGAATGACCGATTCCGCCATCATTTGTTACCACAATGAACTGAAATATTGCAGCGAATTGGTAAAAGCCAGTACCTACGGGGAACTGGCCAACGCATATAGCATTAAGAACCAAACGGACTCTGTCAACAAATATTTAGCAAAATATATAATAGCCCATAGCAAAGCAGACAGTCTGGAAACATCCAACAATCTGCACGACGGATTCTATATACACGAGAACGAAATGCTAAAGAAGCAGAACGAGATGTTGGTAAACGACAGATGGTACTACCATTTTTCCTCTCCCATCTCTATTGTCATTCTTATCCTGACACTTTGCCTGTTGGCATATCTTTGCATCAAAAACAGGAAGACCATCAGCAGAATGACCAACCATTTTTTCTTTATGCTTTACGTTTTCAAACAATCGCTTGCCGAACAGGAGAACGGCACACTCAAATATTTGTTTGGCCTGAAAAAAACAAAAATCCCCACCATTGATATAGAGAAAATCAAGAAAGACATAGCATGCCTTATTGACGAAGAGAAACCCATCAAGGACCAAGCCATTTGGAATGGCTTGTATTTCTACATGCAAGCCAACGACTGGCATTTCCTGGATTTTCTTGAAAGTTTTTCCGGAAGCATCAACAAAAGAGACATCCAGCTCTGCATTCTGATACGCCTTGGATATTCCCCCTCGGATTTGGCGATTCTGCTTCTCATCAGCAAACAAAACGTTACGAAAATCCGTGCGAAATTGGCTGGCATCCTATTCAACGAGGACGGGAAAAGCAGCAAAAATTTCGACAACCTTATCCGTAATTTCCAAAGAAAGCCCTAATAATTCAATAAAGAGCAACGGGAAAGCCCCGATGAAGGCTCTTCCTTAGGCACCTGTATTTCAAGCCGTTGTAAAAAGTGTACTAAAAGTGTACTCCATTTTTAGGCGTATTTTGGGGTGTTTTGTAATTTCGCTGGCAAATCATTCTCAACAAACGCATTTAAAACGAAGCTAAAATGCCAATTTTGAACACCGACGCCCCCATCGAAACAATTGTGAGATAAGAACGGAAAGTTCTGTGGCACATCTCAGTGGTCTTCCAAATGTATCCAGCAACAACCATGTGGAAAACAATGCTGAGATTGCCGCAGCCACTTTCCAATACCTTCCTCTCCCTGTTTTTGAAGATTGCATCTGCCTTTCCAACATCACTTTAAGACAAGCAGATGTCTTGTCTCCATAAACAACCAACCTGACTAACCACCGCAAAACCTATACTTGTCAGCGAACGCGGGACGAGAGACGACCGAATCTGGGACGTGTGACGACCGAACCTGGGACGAGAGACGTTCGAATCTGGAACGTGAGACGTTCGAACCTGGGACGAGAGGCGCCAACCAATATAGGGAACGAATCGTCAGCAACGTTTTTCTCCACACCGCATAAGGATTTTCCTACGCATAAAAAGCAAAAGCGGAAAGGGAAGACTGGGCTGACGACTGGAGATTAGTAATTGCTCAAGTTATTCTTTCACCATTACTAAAAACTGAAAACGATTATTCTGCTAACGGGGCGAGGCTGCTGAACTTTCAAGCTCCCCCTCCCCCATCATTCAATTTTAAAAACCATAAACCATGAAACGATTTATCTTGCTCTTCACCATCGTGCTTCACGCTGCCTTCTCTTCGGACTTTGGAGCATACGCACAGACCATTCAACGGGAAGACGTCATCAAAAAGGATTCCGCTTTGTTTCACGAGCTGGCCATTGACGACACCATCTGCCCTATGATTAATTTCCAACTTGCCATGAGGTGTTATGATTATTTGAAAGGCTACCGCCAGTGGGAAAAGACAAAAGGCGTTTATGCTATAGAGAATTTTTGGACGTACACGGATAAAATAGAATATTTATCCCTGCAAGACCCATACGTGGCCGCATCCTTAGATTATAACTTTGAATACAAAGAAAACAATATAAAATGGGGTTTCTACAAAGACCTCTGGAACGACGCCTTTGAAAAACGTCACAAGGCGCCCTACAATGAAAGCGAAGAGAAGCGCGACTTTGTGGAGCGGTTGAAGAAGTTTTCCCAGTCGGCCACCTATCAGCCGCTCATCTTTAAGATTATTGCGGTCA
>ERZ791912.641-NODE-641-length-19921-cov-99.320699_pt1 | contig 19921 bp, 8 predicted proteins | sample MGYA00510141_ERZ791912 | MGnify/ENA primary metagenome ERZ791912 (study PRJEB30046, sample SAMN00792082) | human gut metagenome | study: EMG produced TPA metagenomics assembly of the A metagenome-wide association study of gut microbiota in type 2... | reverse complement strand
TATTCATTAATCTCTGAAACAAGCAATGAACCGATTATTCAAGACATTACTATTGGCTTTGCTCATTCCTGTATGTACTTATGCATCAGGATGGAACGACGAAGAATACAAGCGTATTGAGCAGAGCATTCAGTTGCCGAAACTCGAAACTACGGCTAAGAAGTACGACATTTCGAAGTTTGGCGCTAAAGTGACCAACCCGGCGGCTCAAAACCAGAAAGCCATCAACCGCCTCATCGCCCTCGTATCCAAGAAAGGCGGCGGAAAGGTTATCATTCCTAAAGGTACCTGGAACACTGGAGCCATCGAAATGAAAAGTCATGTAGAGCTTTCTCTGGAAGAGGGAGCAACCCTCCACTTTGTATTCGATACCAAGCTCTACCCATTGGTTCGCACCTCTTGGGAAGGACTGGCATGCTGGAACTACTCACCATGCATCTACGCATACAAGGCTACAGACATCGCCATTACCGGTAAGGGAACCATTGATGGCGGCGGAAGCAACAAAACCTGGTGGCCGATGGTAGGCAAGGCTATGTTCGGCTACAAAGAGGGAATCACCAAGGAGGCTCAGAATCTGGGCTCTCGTGCCAAGCTCCTCAAGCAGGCTGAAGACGGAGTGGAGTTCGACCAGCGCAAGTTTGGACTCGGACAGGGTCTTCGCCCACAGCTCATCAACTTCGTACGCAGCGAGCGCATCCTTATTAAAGATGTAACGCTGCTCAACTCACCATTCTGGGTCATCCACCCATTACTCTGCAAGAACATCACAGTAAGCGGGGTAACCATCTACAATGAAGGTCCAAACGGAGACGGCTGCGACCCAGAGGCTTGCGAGAATGTACTCATAGAGAACTGCCTCTTCCATACCGGTGACGACTGTATCGCCATCAAGAGTGGCCGCAACAACGATGGCAGACTTTGGAACCAACCATCCAGAAACATCATCATCCGCAACTGCAAGATGGAAGATGGACATGGTGGTGTAGTGATAGGTTCTGAGATTTCAGGAGGATGTGAGAACGTGTATGCAGAAAACTGCGTAATGGACTCACCTCATCTGGAACGCATTCTCCGCATCAAAACCAACAACTGTCGTGGTGGAGTAATCCAGAACATCAACATGCGCAAGATTACAGTAGGTCAGTGCAAGGAAGCTGTAGTAAAAATCAATCTCGACTACGAGCCAAAGGAAATCTGCTACCGCGGATTCGAACCTACCGTAAAGAATGTAAGCGTAGAAGATGTAACTTGCCAAAAGAGCAACTATGGCGTGCTCATCATTGGTAGAAACGAGGTAGAGAACGTAAGCGACATTTCAGTGAAGAACTGTAACTTCAACGGTGTACAGAAAGAACCGGTGAAGATTACCGGCAAGACCAAGAACGTGAAGTTTGACAACCTCACCATCAACGGATCGCTTGTACTCAACAAGGAAGATCGCCCTTACCAGACTTACTCCGAGTGGCTTACCCATAGCGAAATGCAGCGCACCCCTCACCCTTACAACCTCGACTTCAGTCCAAAGAAGCCACGCTGGAGCTATGTGATGGGAATCGAGATGGAAGGTATGCTCGACACCTATTTATATTATAAGGAGAAAAGAGATGCAGCCAACCACGACCGCATCCTCGAATATCTGAAGGAATATCCGGCAAAGATGATAGATGAGAAGGGTAACATCACCGGCTACAAGTACGAGGACTTCAATCTCGACAATGTACGCACAGCCAAGTTCATCCTCCGTATGCAGAACCTCTTCCCTACCAAGGGCAATGAACTGGCACTGAAGACCCTCTTCAAGCAACTCCAGAACCAGCCTCGCACCAAGGAAGGAGTATATTGGCACAAGGCTATCTATGCCAATCAGGTTTGGCTAGACGGAATCTTCATGGGCTTGCCTTTCTACTGCAACTATGCCGTACAGAACCTCAAGCCAAAGAAGGCGAAGAAGATTCTAGACGATGCCGTAGATCAGATCATCAAAACCGATTATCGCACATACGACGAGAAGACTCAACTCTGGAAGCACGCCTGGGATGAGACGCATCAGCAGTTCTGGGCTGATAAGGAAAACGGCAAGAGCCAGCACACCTGGGCAAGAGCTTTGGGATGGTACGTGATGGCAATGACCGAGTGTCTGGAGGCTATGCCTGAAGACTATGTACGCCGAGGCGAAGTAATTGCTCTCTTGAACAAGGCAATGGAGAGCGTACTGAAGTACCAGGATAAGAAGACAGGTGTATGGTATGACGTGATGGATGTGAAGGATCCTCGCAACTACCTGGAGAGTACAGCATCCAGTATGTTTACCTACGTTCTGCTGAAGGGCTATCGCAAGGGCTATCTCAGCGAGAAGTTCCGTGATGCGGGTGTCAAGGCATATAATGGAATCATCAAGGAGTTTATCAAGGTTAATCCAGACAAGACTATCAGTCTGACACGCTGCTGCGAAGTAAGCGGTCTGGGTCCTGGCCCTGGTCCATACGTCAAGAAGCCAAACTTCAAGCGTGATGGCAGTTTCGAGTATTACATCAGCGAGCCTATCCGCGACAATGACGCCAAAGGTGTAGGTCCATTCATCTGGGCAAGCCTGGAGATGGAACAGCAGGGACTGGCTGTGAAATAAAAAAAAGTGACGCGTCCTAAAAGAACAAAATCGTCAAAAATAATCAGTAAGACGATACATTTGTTCTTTTAGGACGCATTACTTTAATTTAGCTCATACCTATTCCTTCAAAGGATTTCACAATAAAAAACGCAAAAAAGAAAACGTTTACGTAAGATTTTCCCAACAAATGTAAATGTAATCCAATTATTTTTAATATATTTGCACACAGAAACTAACAATGCAACTAGGTCACAATACAATTTGTTTTCCAAATTGCCAATAGTTTTCTACTTAAAAATACAAAATCAAAGAATAAACAAACAGATAATAAACAAACATAGTATAAATCTAACCTATAAGTGTATGTCTGGTAATTATAACAGAAAGAAAATTGCGCTTGCAGGCGCGCTCATGTTCATGGTAACAAGCGTCTCTGCGCAAACTGTAAAGGGTGTTGTTACTGACAATACGGGCGAGCCAATCATCGGCGCATCTGTCATGGAGGTAGGTGTAGCTGGCAATGGTGGCGTGACCGACATTGACGGTAATTTCACAGTGAGCTTAAAAGGCAAGAGCAAGAAACTGAAGGTTTCATACATTGGTATGAAAGCGAAGGAAGTAAGCGTTGCAGGTAAAGAAACAATCGACATCAAGCTTGAGGATGACAACACAACCCTCAATGATGTTGTAGTAATCGGTTATGGTACTGTTAGAAAGAAGGACCTTACGGGTTCTGTCTCATCTATCAGCGACAAGCAGATTGCTAACATTCCGGTATCTAACGTAAGCGAGGCGATGACTGGTAAGATGGCCGGTGTAAACATCACCACATCTGAAGGTTCACCAGATGCTGACGTTAAGATTCGCGTGCGCGGTGGTGGTTCCCTTTCACAGGACAATTCACCTCTCTACATCGTTGACGGCTTCCCTGTAAGCTCTATCAGCGACATCGCTCCTAGCGAAATTCAGAGCATCGATGTCTTGAAGGATGCTTCTTCTACTGCCATCTATGGTGCTCGTGGTGCCAACGGTGTCATCATCGTAACAACCAAGAGCGGTTCTGAAGGTAAGACTCAGGTAAACTTCAACGCATCTTTCGGATTGAAGAAGGTAACTAAACTGATCAAGACTCTCGATCCTTACAACTTTGCATACGCTCTCTTTGAGAACGGAGCAACAAACTATGGTGACTACGACGATCTCGACATCTGGAAGTCTGTACAGGGTACTGACTATCAGGATGAGGTATTCGGACGAACTGGTAACCAGAAGCAGTATAATGTAAGCGTAAGCGGTGGTACCAAGGACATTAAGTATAATGTAGGTTTCTCTCATAACGATGAGAAGAGCATCATGCTTGGTTCTGGCTATGCAAAGAACAATGTAAATGCCAAGATCAACGCCAACTTGAACAAGTGGTTGACTCTCGACTTCAATGCCCGTATGGCTTATACCAAACTTGATGGCTTGAATGGTGGTGCCGACACTAATGAAAGCAATGCTGCTAACTCTACTGTAGCCAACACCGTAAAGTTCTGGCCAGTTTATCCACTCACAGACGCTGATGAGGATGAAGAAAACTCAACATCTGTTGAGCGCAACCCTGTAGAGCGTATCACTGATACCTATAAATATCAGGAGCGTTTCCAACAGAACTACAACGTAGGTTTGAACTGGAAGCCATTCAAGGGTTTGACTTTCCGTAGTGAGTTCGGCTATGGTTGGAAGTACAACAATACCGATCAGGTTTGGGGTTCTAATGCAACAACCAACTCAAAGTATGGTTTCAATGGTCAGCCACAGTCACAGTTCATTCGTTTGCAGAACAAGAACTGGCGTAATGCAAATACAGTAACATACGACAATACCAAGTTGTTCAATAACCACCACCTCAATGTACTTTTGGGTCAGGAGTGGAGCAGCAGCCAGGATGTTTCACGTACCAGCACATCTGTAGCATATCCAACCTCTATGACTATCCAGGAGGTTTTGGCAAATACAGCAGCAGGTACTCCTCTCAACAATGAGAGTGACATCAAGGCAGAAGAGAACATTCTCTCTTTCTTCGGTCGTGTGAACTATACTATTGCAGACAAGTATCTGGCAACATTCACCATGCGTGCCGATGGTTCCAGCAAATTCGGAAAGAATCACCGTTGGGGTCTCTTCCCATCTCTGGCTTTGGCATGGCGTGTTTCTGATGAGGCATTTATGAAGAGCACTTCCAGCTGGCTCTCTAACTTGAAGGCTCGTTTGAGCTTCGGAACTGCGGGTAACAACCGTATCAACTCAGGTCTGCTTTCTACCACATACTCTATGGCTAGCAACACCGCAAAGCCACCATTCTGGGCGGAGAACCGTGCCGATATGCTCGAGCATGGCTCATATCTCTACAATCCAGACTTGAAGTGGGAGACAACAGTAACCCGTAACTTCGGTATCGACTACGGTTTCTTCAATGGCCGCATCAATGGTACTCTGGATTTCTACTGGAATACAACCAAGGACTTGCTGATGCGTACAACCATCCCTTCAAACACTGGTTATAGCTATCAGTTCCAGAACTTCGGCAAGACCGAAAACAAGGGTGTGGAATTGGCTCTCAATGCTGTGATCGTTGACAAGAAGAACTTCGGTTTGAATTTCAACTTCAATGTATCTTACAACAAGAACAGCATCAAGGACCTGGCTGGCGAAGGTTCATGGCAGAGCAGTAACTGGAGTGGTTCAACCATCTCTAAGTACGAAGACTTCCGTATCGAGAAGGGCGGTCGTCTTGGCGAACTCTGGGGTTACAAGACCAATGGTTTCTACACAGTTTATGATGCAGCAACAGGAACAGGCGATCTCGTTCTCCTCGGTACAGGTAAGTGGGCTTTGGCTGATGGCGTAAAAGACAACAGCTCTTCCCTCTTCGGCGGTCTCTATCCTGGTAGTCCAAAGGTAGAGTGCGATGAGGATGGCAAACCATTGAAGCAACGTCTTGGCAATACCGTTCCTACAACTACTGGTGGTTTCGGATTCGATGGACACGTAGGTAACTTCGACTTCAATGTCTTCTTCAATTACTCTCTTGGAAACAAGATTGTGAATGGTACCAAGTTGGCAAACTCATTCTATTCAGGTTCTAACAAGAAGTACAACCTCGTAGATGATTTCCGTCTTGAGAATCGTTATACATGGATTGATCCTGCAACAGGTTTGAACCTCGGTAAAAGCGTAAGTTCTACCATCATCGCCCAGTATGGTGGTACAGAAGGCGTGATGAACAAGTTGAACGAGCTCAACCAGGGCAAGTCTATCTGGAACCCAGCAGCCGTATCGCAGATGGTCATTCTTGATTATGCTGTAGAGGATGCTTCATTCCTTCGCTTGCAGAATGTAACAGTAGGTTATACATTCCCTAAGAAATGGATTGCTCCATTGCACATCAGCAATGTACGAATCTACTTTACCGGTTACAACTTGCTTTGCATCACCGGCTACAAGGGCTACGACCCTGAGGTTGATACAAGCAGCAAGAACAACCCAATGTGCCCAGGTATCGATTATGCAGCTTATCCAAAGAGCCGCACATTCGTAGGTGGCATCAACGTTACATTTTAATTAATCTTTTCAGAATATAAATACAGATATGAAGAAGATCATTTCATCATTCGCACTCACTATGGGTATGCTCAGCATGGTGTCTTGCTCAGATTTCCTGGATAAGACTTCACCATCAGAGCTGAACACTGAGTCTGTGTACAATTCTACTTACTACACAGGTTTGCGAATCAATAAGATATATGGTGGCTTGTCTGATGACCGTACATACGCACAGGACTTCAGTATCGTAATGGGACTGAATACCGACTGCGAGCTCATCGATGCTCTTGACAATACCACCGTTCACGCTACAGGTAACTATCGTGGTGTGATGAACTACAACGTAGATCCTGGTTTTACCAACCTTGACAAGGTGTGGACCAACATGTATAAGGTTATCGAGGACGCTAACCTCTGCATTGAGGGTATCCGCCAGAGCCCATTGCTCAACTCAGGCAGCAAATCAGAGGTAAACACCATGAAGCGTTATCTGGGTGAGGCTCTTACCTTGCGTGCCATGGTTTACTTCGACCTGGTTCGTACATTCGGTGATGTTCCTTTGAAGTTGGAGTCAAGTAAGTCAGACTTGTCTAATGCATATATGGCAAAGACAGATCGTGATGAAGTATTGGACACCTTGATGAACAACCTCGACGAGGCTATCGTGTACTTGCCATGGGCTGACAAGGTTACAGGCTATACAACAGAGCATACAACCAAGGGTTATGCACATGGTCTCTTGGCTCAGATAGCAATGACCCGTGCAGGATATGTAATCCGCGAAAAGGCAAAGGATGGATATGAGACAGCATCTTACAGTGATGCAACCTACCCTACCCAGCGCCCTGGTGCAGCAGAGCGCAAGGCTCTCTTTGAACGTGCCCTCAGCCACTGGACAGCACTCATTACTGATGGTACTCACTCTCTGAATCCATCTTTCGAGAATGAGTGGGAACTTGTAAACCAGTTGAAGCTCGACCAATCTTACCACGAGAACCTCTTCGAGATTCCTCTGGGTGAGAATGTAAGTGGCGAATTAGGCTACACAGTTGGCGTACGTCTTAGCGGCGTTACAACCAAGTTCGGTTACGGCAACTCATCAGGTAAACTGAAGCTCACAGCTCCATTCCTCTATTCATTCGACAAGAATGACACACGTCGTGACATTACTTGCTCTAATATCGAAATCAAGGATGACGACAACAGTGTAACCAAGGAGAATATGAAGGGTAACAACCCATTCGAAATCTATGTCGGTAAATGGGATGCCCGCAAGATGGGTGCTTCATGGCTTGCAAACAACCTGAAGGCTACTGCTAAGCACACAACAGGTATCAACCCTGTCAAGATGCGCTACTCTCAGGTATTGCTCTACTACGCAGAGTGCTTGAATGAGCTGGCTGGTGGTCCTGATGCTCACTATACCGGTGATGCAGGTCTTACAGCCCGTGAGGCATTGAAGGAAGTACATACCCGTGCTTTCGATGCAAACCACAAAACAGAGGCTGCCGCATACGTAGATGCTCTGACTGCAGATAATTTCTTTGACGCCCTCGTTCAGGAGAATGCATGGGAGTTTGCAGGTGAAACAATCCGTAAGTACGACCTGATCCGCTGGAATCTCCTGGTTGAGAAGATCAAGGAGTTCAAGCAGCAGTATATCGCAGACCTTGAGGCAGGCAAGTATCAGACTAAGCTCTACTTCAACTATAAGGATGAGGCAAAGACTCAGATTGATATGAGCAGTGTAACATGGTATGGTTTGCCAGAAGGCAAGACTGCTGCCGATTACCAGGGTAGCCAGGATTCATTCGGAAAGGCTAGCCTCACATCTGGCACAGACAAGTTTGTCAATACAGCATTACCTCTTATCAGCGATGGTCTCGTAGGTGACGACGTAAAGGTGAAGAACCGCTACATCATGCCTATCGGTAACTCAACCATCGCCGATTCTAACGGTACACTTCAGAACTCATACGGTTGGTAATCATCGTAACAAGAATTCAGAAATACAGAATATTATATGAAAATCAATAATATAACTAAAAAGGTATGCTTAGGAGCCACAGCGCTCCTGGCTGCCATCTCTTTCAATTCTTGTACTGACAAGAATGATTGGGACGTAGATGCATCTTACGACCGACTCTTCCATACCACCTCACTGAGTGTAACTCCTCAGGACGATCGAGTAGGCATAGAGTTCAAGAAGATGCCAAATACAACAAAGTACATCGTAGAAATCAGTACTGATACGCTCAACAATGAAGTTGCTGAAAACGCCAATGGCAAAAGCATCATCAAGGAATTGACTTCTACTCCAGATACCATCTATGACCTGCAGGGTTCTACCAAGTACTACATCCGTATGCGTGGCTTGAACGATGAGGGCAAGACATCCAACTGGAAGTATCTGGATAAGTATAGCTTCAAGACCAAGTCTGAGCAGATCATCACAGATGTTACACCAGGAACCTATACTGCAGATGTAGCATTCAAGGCTGGCAAGCAGATTGATGCTGCCTATATCTACAAGGACAAGGATTCTGTGAAGCAGGATGTAACAGCTGCAGAAGTAGCTGCTGGCCTGGTTACTCTCAGAGGCTTGGAGGCTAACACTTCATATAAGGTGAAGCTCTGGAATGGCGATGTAGTACGCGGTACTTACAGCTTCAAGACTAACGAAGCATTCCCAGAGGGCTATCAGATCATCACTCTTTCTGAGAATGATGACATCAACGACATCATGGCAAATGCCGAGAACGACAAGATTGTCATCGTATTCCCACAGGGATTGAACTACCAGACACCACTTGACGCAGACGGAAAGAACAAGGTTCCTACCATCCCTGCCAATATCAAGAGTGTTTACTTCTGGGGTGCTGCCGGTGACAATACACCAACCTTCAACGTCGTAGGTGCTAAGTTTGACAGTGATACAAATCGTGGCGTTATCCGCTTCTACAACCTCAATCTTGTCAACAAAAACAAGAAAGACAATTATATTTTGAACATCTCAGGTTCAAATAACATTGAGGCAATCGAAATGGAGAAATGTAATATCTCTAATACACGTGGTGTTATCCGCTTCCAGAGCATCAAGAGCGAATGCAAGGTGGGTAAGGTAAGCATCAACAACTGTGTTATCAGCAATATCGGTAGCTATGGTGTGATCAATGCAAAAGACCAGACCAAGATGACGCTTACAGACATCAGCATTACTAACACTACCATCACAGGTGTTGAGGCTGGTGCTATCATCAATACCAAACAGGCGAAACTGAATATCACATTGGATCACTGTACAATCTACAACAGCGTACAGACAGGCAAATCAATGTTCGATGTCAACAAGCTCAAAGATACCAAGGTTATCATGAGTAACTGCTTGATTGGTCCATTCTATGCTGCAGACGATACAACCATCAAGGGTGTAAGTATGAAGGGTCAGCAGGATATAACCAGTACATTCTATACCAACGATATGAAGTGGAATTCTGGCTATGAGATAGGTGATGAGTTGAGCGCTTCTTCAACAGAGTTGTGGGAGGATGCTGCCAAGGGCGACTTCACCATCAAGAATGCACTCCGTTCTCAGTATCAGAACTACGGAGATCCACGTTGGATTGTTGTAGAATAGAACAAGTTCATACCGTAATATTAAAAGTGTAATGCTCTAATACTGAGCATTACACTTTTTTTATGCGCAAGCAGCTACTCTCGAAGTTAGCAAGTCTAAACAGGAAGAACTTGACAACTATGACACCATGCTATCAGACTTGTTTTTCTTAAGCGGGTTCAAAGGTACTACTTTTTTGAATCCACCAATTTTTAGGGGGATAAATTTGCAGAAAATATTTAAGGTGGATAATAAATCTCCTTTCACGGAATGTAGATTGTGCTGAACATAAGAGAGTTAAGTGTGAAAGGAAAAATCACTTTATTTTGAGATAGTAATTGATGACTAAGCTTAAATATGGCGATGTGGATAATGAATAGTGAGCGTCTTGATAGTGAATAGTGGGTGTTTTTATTATGAATGTTGGGATGAAGCATAGTAGCCAGAAGGATGAGGGATAGATAGTGGAAGGCGAAAAGAGACGATTTATCGGATGGATGCCTAAGCTCGTCTATATGGATGACTCGGGTCATCTATATGGCTCACTCCCGTCATCTATATGGATGACCCGGGTCATCCGATACAAAGAAGCCTTTTCTATTCCTTTTGTGATAGTTGCTTTCTCCTTTAGACTAAGTTGCCTTCTCCTTATATTAATAGTCCTTTCTGCTGATTATTATTGTTGTTTCAGCTCAAGGTAAATGGTGCGGTGGTAAGTGCAGTTGGTTCTTTTGTCGTTTCCCCTGATTGCCATAGTACTATTGGGGTACAGAATTCTCCTTTCACACTTAACCAACTGATTATAAGCACAATCTAATGACTGTGAAAGGAGAATGATTTTTAAAAGCGTAATCGTTTTCGTATTATTTATATTATGATAGCATCAGTAATCGGCAAAAATATTGTAACTTTGCGATTCAGAAATATAAGCCTAAAAATTTATGAATAAAAGAAAGATCAGAAACATTGTACTCATAGTACTTATGTTTGTACCTTACCTGAGCAAGGCACAGACATTTACAGGTATGGCTGCTGAGCAAAAAGCACAGAACACACCTGAAGGTTGGACTGACGTGGAATTGCCACAGCTGCCGGAAATCACATCGGCAAATACGTTCAACATCAAGGATTACGGAGCCTCTACATCCGCAGAAGACAACACAAAAGCTATCCAGAAAGCCTTTGATGCAGTCCCTGCTACTGGCGGTATGGTCGTAATACCAGCCGGTACATGGATGTTTGGCAGCAAAGACCAGATGACAAGCCAGACAGAAGTGCTGAGCATCAAGTCGAAAACCATCCTCCACCTAAGTGCTAATGCTACATTAAAACTAGTGGAATACGGCAAGGCTCCAAACAGCAAGATTGTTTTCATTGGCAGCAAAAACAGAGGAAAAGGCATCACGGATATTATCATAGAAGGTGAAGGAGAAACATCTGTCATCGACGGACAGGGTGCCCGCTGGTGGCTTGCAAAGGAGAATAAAGAGACCTTCAACCCTGGAGCAATGATCCGCTTCGAACAGGGCAAGCGCTTCTTGCTTCGCAACTTCAAGATCCAGAACACTCCAGGTGTCAACATCACCATCAGTAATGGTGGAAAGGCCAGCCATGCCACCATCCACGACGTTACAATCAGTGAGCCTGCCTCAGAAATAGGAAAAGGCAAAGCTTCTCATAATACGGATGGTGTTGCCATCTGGGGACCATACGTCAACATCTACAACTGCAATATCAGTAATGGAGATGATAACGTGGTTTGCGACAATGATGCACAGTACATTCATGTATGGGATTGCTATTTCGGAACTGGGCATGGTGCATCCATCGGCAGCTATACCCATAACATCAAACATGTATGGTTCGACAATATCACGATGAATGGTACTACCGCCGGTATCCGCCTCAAGACAGGAATTAATTCGGATGGTACCCTCCGTGGTGGTGGCGAGGAAGACTTCAGGTTCACCAACTTCACCATGACCAAAGTGAAGAACCCATTCTCCATGGATTGCTTCTACGACAAGAAGTATAATAGCGACCCACTGGTAGATAAGGAGAATGCAAGAGCAGTAGATAGCACGACCCCAACCTACAACGGCATCTTGCTCCAGAATGTAAAGACCACAGATGTATGTGCGGGAAATGCTATTTTCCTGATAGGCCGTCCGGAAAGCCATATCAGAAACATCACACTCGACAATGTGCAGATTTCAGCAAAGAAAGGAATAGATATCCGCTTTGTGGATAATCTGATATTCAAGAATAATTCCAAAATCACGGTCAGCAGCGGGTCTCTATGGCTCAAGGATTTTGATTCGTCATGGGATGACCAATGCAATGCCGTAGCAACGAGCATCAGGAATATCACTACAGCCAGAAAGGAAGCAGACCATTATGTTTACGACCTGGGCGGACGAGTTGTAAGAAACAATTCGCAAACAGAAGATATCAAAGGACTCAATAAAGGTATTTACGTTTACAACAACAAAAAATACGTAGCAAAATAAGTAACCAACTATTTATCAGTAATAACAATGAATATCAAATCATCATTTGTATGTGTTCTTGCAACAATGGCACTGAGCACTCCTCTTTCTTCTCTAAGCGTAAAAGCACAGGCTCCATCCAAGACATGGAATCCTAACCTGAAGAACGGAATGTACCGTAATCCAGTAATTGACGCCGACTACTCCGACCCGGATGTCTGCCGTGTGGGCAATGACTACTATATGACCTCATCATCCTTCCAGTGTTTCCCTGGCTTGCAGATTCTGCACAGTACAGACCTGGTAAACTGGGAGATTATCGGTGCTGCCCTACTCGATGATTATCCAGTCTTGCCGGAGTATAAAGGCACAGATCTGGATTGGCGCAAAAAGGTTCAGCATGGCAACTACGTATGGGCTCCATCTATCCGCTATCACAACGGATGGTTCTACATCTATTGCGGCGATCCAGACCAAGGGCTCTTCATGACCAAGACAAAGGACCCCCGTGGTCCTTGGGAGCCTATCACCTGGGTGATGAAGGGAAAAGGTCTTATCGACTGCTGCCCTCTTTGGGACGAGGATGGCAAGGCTTATCTTTCGCATGGCTGCGCAGGTTCTAGAGCCGGCATCAAATCGGTGCTCTTCGTAGCTCCTATGTCACCAGATGGAACCAAGGTAATTGGTCCTTCACGCATCGTATATGATGGACACGAAGACCAGCCTACCATCGAAGGCACCAAGTTCTACAAGCGCAACGGCTATTATTACATCATGAGTCCTGCGGGCGGAGTGAAGTATGGCTGGCAGGTAGAATTGCGTTCCAAGAATCCATACGGTCCATACGAGGAGTATGTGGGGATGGCTCAGGGAAAGAACAAGAAGGTAAACGGTCCTCACCAGGGAGCTTGGGTAGATACACAGAACGGAGAAGACTGGTTCCTCCACTTCCAGGATAAGCACGCCTATGGTCGTGTGGTTCATCTGCAACCAGCCAAATGGGTAAACGACTGGCTCGTCATCGGAGATGACAAGGATGGCGATGGCTGCGGAGATCCTGTTCAGCAGTGGAAGAAGCCAAACCTGCCATCAAGCGGCAATTTCCAGCCTAAGGAATCGGATGATTTCAACAGCTTAGATCTCGGACTGCAGTGGCAGTGGAATGGTCCTTACAGTCAGTACTGGTACTTCTGTGATGCCAGAAAATCGAAGCTGCGGCTCTATGGTGTACAGCAGGCAGAGGATGTGAAGAATCTGTATGATCTTCCTAACCTCCTGCTCCAGAAACTCCCTACCGAGAACTTCACTGCCATAGCAAAGGTGAAGTTTATCCCTAACCGCACAGAAGCCTACAAGGAGAATGATAAGATTCTCGGCGAAAGCGCAGGTATGATCATGCAGGGTATGGACTATGCAGCACTCAAGTTTGTTGATACCAAGGAAGAAGGCGTTGTACTCCAATACGTAACCTGCGAGAAGGCTGAGAAAGGCAAAGCAGAGAAAGTGGTGAAGCAGGTAGCTATCAAGACCAGCAAGCAGCCTCAACCATACACCGTGAAATATGCAGTAGATGATATTCCATCTTCCCGCATCGCCACCCAGGATGTATGGCTCCGCGTAAAGGTTCATAGCGAGGGCATCGCCAACCAGATACAGGCTATCGCAGAATGGAGCTACAGCCTGGATGGCAAGAAGTTTATCAAGATAGGCAATCCGTTTACTGTACGCGAAGGCAAGTGGATTGGTGCGAAACTCGGTTTCTTCAACACCCGCACCGCCAAGAAAAACGATGCAGCCTTCTTCGATATCGACTGGATTCATTTTGAGTAGTTCAAAGAACTCATAAATAAAAGAGCATATTTAGGCTATCTATCAGAATTTTATATAAAAATACCGCTTAATCATTCAAGGCTGTATCTTTAGGTTTATCCTTAAGATGCAGCCTTCTTCTTTTGCCCACCAGCCATAAAAGCACTAAGACGTAGATATTTTCTGCGCAAACGTTTACGTGTATTTTTTCATTAAAATTCGTTCAGATTAAATAATTTTTAGTACTTTTGTGGCAGAAATCAAAGATTCATATCAAAAATCAAAGATTCCTAATGATCTTACGAAAATGAAACACGAATACTTATCGCTAGTAAATTTCAATAGACCAAAACAAATAAACAAGAAATAATAACCTACAAAACAAACATCATTATGTATCAACAACTAAGACGTGCCAGCATGGCACTAGCATTGAGTTCGGTTTGTTTTACTGCATTTGCACAAAAAACAATCCAGGGTACCGTAAAGGATGCTAATGGCGAACCTATGATAGGTGTAACCATTACAGATCAAAGCGGCAAGGCCGGTGGTATTACCGACCTCGATGGTAACTTCACCATCCAAAATGCGAATCCTAATACAGAATTGACTTTCAGCTATATCGGCTGCAAGCCAAAGAAGGTAAAAGTAGGAAGTCAGAAATCATGGAACATCGTACTGGAAGATGACAACGAAGCCCTCGATGAGGTAGTTGTCGTTGGTTATGGTACTATGCGCAAGAGAGATGTCACCGGTTCTATCGCCTCTGTTAATTCAGATAAGATTGCCGCTCGTGGTACAACCAATCTTGCAGAGTCCTTGCAGGGTTCTGTGCCGGGTGTCAACATCACCCAGTCGGGTAGCCGTGCAGGTGCAGGCTTCAATATCCAGGTTCGTGGTCAAGCTTCCATTAACAAGCAGGCTCAGCCTCTCTATGTGATTGATGGTGTAGTTTGCGACAATATGGACTTCTTGAATCCAGACGATATCGACCGTATCGACGTATTGAAAGATGCTTCCTCTACTGCCATCTATGGTTCCCGTGCTTCTGCCGGTGTCATCATGATTACCACTAAGGGTAGCAAGGGTGCAGATAAGGCACAGAAGGCAACCATCTCTTACGATGGATATTATGGTGTGAAGAAGACAGCACGTATGCCAGAAATGATGGGTGCCAACGAGTTTATGGATTACCGTTTTGCCAGATATACAACGCTTGACGGAAAGAGCTATGACGGTTCTAGCCGCAAGGGTGTTGATGCCGATGGACATCCACACTACATCATCAAGAATACCGACTTGAATTCAGCCTTCCTGACCCGCAAGGGAGGAACCAGCTACAAGGATTCAAAGCTTTACGAGTTGATGATGGATCCAAGCTTCGACGGTTACGACTGGAAGGAGATGGTAACCCGCACAGCTGCTCAGCAGAACCACTTCGTCAGTGCTGCAGGTGCAACTGATAAGGTAAACTATCGCGTAGGTATGGGTTATCAGGGCGAGGAAAACGTATTCAAAGGCAACGACTATGAGCGTTTCAACCTGAAGGGATCCATGGATGCCAAGCTTTCCAAGATTTTTGATGCAGGTTTCTCTGTTAACTTATCTATGAGCAGAACAGAAGATGTATGTACAGATGGTACTTACTCTCCATACGTAAACGCATTCTATTTCAACCCATTCGTATCTCCTACAGATACAGACGGCAACTTGATTCCTAACCCAGGAGCCAAGGCAGCTTTTGGTTCTGATGCACAGTTTACCTCTACATACAACCCATTGATTGACCTCTATGATGGTAACTATACCAATGAGACCAAGAAATACACCATGATGGGTAACCTGTATCTTCGTGCCAACATCATGAAGGGATTGAAGTTTACCACAACTTTCTCTCCTAACTATTCTCACAAGCGCCAGGGCATCTTCTATGCCACAGGTATCAACGAGGGCAACGATGTAGGTTCTACCTACTATCAGAAGAACAAGACTAACTTTGCCTCTGTGGGTAACACCACTCGTATGGATTGGACCTGGGATAACCAGATCGACTACAACGAGACTTTCGGCGACCATAACATTGGTGCCATGGCTCTCTTCTCACTCTACAAGAGCAATACGGAATATCAGTATGAGGAAGCTAAGGGTATCGCCAACGACCATACCACCTTCCACAATCTGGGTTCTGCCAGCGGTGACAAGAATCTTTCCAGCACATACAACGAGTCATCTTTGGAGTCATTCGCCTTCCGTGCCAACTATTCTTACAAGGGAAGATATATGGCAACAGCTACACTCCGTGCCGATGGAAGTTCACGTTTTGCCGACGGCAACCGTTGGGGATGGTTCCCATCAGTAGCTACGGCATGGCGTATCTCTGATGAAGCATGGATGAAGCAGTTCAGTTCTTGGCTCGACAATACCAAGCTCCGTGTTTCTTATGGTGTTACCGGTAATAACAATGTAGGCGATTATGTAACCATCGCTTCTGCCACTGGTCCTACCTATGTCACCATCGATGGTACAGAAGTACAGGGTTATCATCCTAACGGATTGGTTAACACCGCCCTTATCTGGGAGAAAGTGAAGGAGTTTGACCTCGGTCTCGACTTGAGTTTCCTGAAGAATCGCATCAATGTAACTGCCGACTTCTATAACCGTCTTTCAGATGGTCAGATTATGTCTCGTTCTGTGCCTTTGGAAACTGGTGAGAAGACTTCTACCTTCAATGTTGGTTCTGTTCAGAACAGAGGTATCGAGTTGGGCTTGCAGTTCAACATTATTAACAAGAAGGACTTCTCTTGGAGTGCCAACGTGAACTTTGCCCGCAACTGGAACAAGATTAAGGAGTTGAGTAACGGTAAGGTAGATGAGGTAGCCAACAACTGGTTCATCGGCGAGCCATTGAACGTGCTCCGCGACTATACCCACACCGAAGTGATTACTGACAAGGGTGTAACCATGCACACCATGAATGGTGACAAGCACTATACCTTGAAGGAGTTCTACGAGAGATATGGCAGTAAGTATAAGTGGTATGAAGGTCAGGTAGCCGTTAACGATTGGAACGACGATGGCAAGATTGACGACAGCGATAAGCAGATTTATGGCTGCACCGATCCACGCTGGACAGGAAGTCTCTCTACCAATGTCTATTTCAAGGGCTTCGACTTCTCTATTATGTTCTATACCAAGAGCGGATTCTGGTCTCGAAGCTACTTCCATGAAAAGTTTATGAAGTATAGCGACCGTGGTAATGCTCACATGCAGCTGGATTACTACATCCCTGCAGGAGCACCGATCATCAATCATGAGACAGGTGAGATTACAACCGCCACAGAGACCCATTACGGACAGTATCCTTATCCAAACAACAGCGATACATCCATGGGTGGTTACTTCGGCGACAAGGGTTCAGCCAAGGGAGAAGGCTTCCAGTATCAGAAGACCTCTTTCACCAAGGTTAAGAACATCACCTTGGGTTATACCTTGCCAAAGAATGTAGTGAGCAAAGCTGGTATTCGTAACCTTCGTGTTTATATGAATATCCTGAACCCATTCTGCTTCACCAACTACAAGGGCTTTGACCCTGAGTGGGCTTCACAAAATCTGCAGAATGGTGGTCCAGCATCTGTAACCTATCAGTTTGGTGTTAATTTGAAGTTCTAAGCTTCATCCTATCAAGTTCTAAACTTCATATATAATTAAAGGAAACAATTATGAAAAAGATATTATATAGCGTAGCTCTCGCTGCTTGCTGCATGGGTACTATGACTAGCTGTAGCGATTTTCTGGACGCAGAAAACAAGTCGAATGTAAGCGACAAGCAAACATTCGCTACCAAGGATGGTTTCAACACTTTGGTAAACGACGCCTATCAGCGTCTGCAAGACGTCTATGCGGCACCTCTGTTCACCAGCTGTTTCTCAGCAGGTACAGATATGTATGCTGATGCCCGCAACAAGATGAACGAGCCATTGAATACTTACGAGACCTTGACTCCTGAGAATAGTGATATCAAGAATCTCTATACTTATCTCTATTCAGGTATCCGTGCTGCCAACTCTGTGTCATACTATGCACAGAGTGCTAAAGTAGATGATGCCACGAAGAACAAGCTCGTTGGCGAGGCACGTGTCCTGGCAGCATACGAGTATTATCTGCTGGTGAATAATTTCGGAGGTGTGCCTTTGATGAAGGATTTCCTCACATTTGCAGAAACCGGATATCCTAAGTCTTCTGCTGCAGACGTATATGCATACATCATCAGCGAATTGGAGGATGTCATCAGCAAGAACGTACTCGAGGCATCAACAGCAACCAAGGGCGGTGGTCGCATCAGTCAGGAAACAGCCAAGGCTATCCTAGCCAAAACCTACCTCTCTGCAGCATGGGATCTCAACAAGCAGGATTACTTCGCCAAGGCAGCTTCTCTTGCCGACGAGGTGATTGCCGGCAGAAAGCTGACCACACCATTCGTCAACCTCTGGAAGGCTGATGGCTCAGGCGACGACAACGCAGAGTTCCTCTGGGATGTAGAATATGATCTGGCTACAGCCAATAATACCACATCAGGTGGTACAGAATGGAGCGGCTACTACTGCAACTATCTGGGTGGAGCCGAGGATCCTATCAAGGCAACAACTTCCAGTTATGTACCAACTCTCTATGCCTTGCATTGCTTCCAGAAGGGTGACCTGCGTTACGATGCTACCTTCATGAAGGAATTGCCGGATGTAAACAAGGGCAATGCCGCAGGCACAGGCTACTGGACCTGGTATAAGAATGGTGAGAGTCTGAAGGGATATCCTGTAACCCGTTACTATTCTGCATGGTATGAAACTGATGCAGACTTTGCTGCATGGAAGGCAGAAGATCCAGCCAACAGAGCGAATACCTACCGCATCCCGATGGATTCAAAGACTAAGGAGGCACAGAATATGGATGGCAAGGATATGGATTATTACGACAACCAGCAGTTGGTTTACGGTTCAAATCCTTGCAAGAAGTTTGATGACAGCCAGACTGCTTCTAACCAGAAGAATACCTGCTATCGCGATATCCATATCATCACATTGCCAGAGATGTATCTCGTAGCAGCAGAGGCTTACCTCAAGGCCGGCGATAACACCAAGGCATTGGCCCGCCTCAATGAAGTTCACCAGCGTGCAGGTCTTGCTGCACTTACAGGCACAATCACCATCGACAACATTCTTGACGAGAGCGCTTGTGAGAACTTCGGTAACTGTGCCCGTTGGATGGATCTCCGCAGAACCAAGACATTGGTTGAGCGTTGCACCAAGTATAACTACGAAATGGGAGATAAGGCAGCCCAGTATATAGGCGAGAAGCTTCTGCGCCCTATCCCACAGGCTGCCATCGATGCCAACGACCAGTTAAGTTCAGCTGACCAGAATCCTGGTTATTAATAGAATTACCATCACATACATACACACTCTATATCAGATTAAAGGCCGTATCTTGGAGGTTTATCCTCCGGATACAGCCTTTTTTTAATCATGTAATTCAAGCTTATTCTTTTTCTTGAAGCTTATTCTTTTTCTTGAAGCTTGATCAAATTCATCAAGATACAAGGAACACTATAATCAAGCCAATCCGTTTCCCCATAAACTGAAGAATACAAAAAGTCCCCCTCACTGCTCAACACGAGCCGCAAGGGGGACTAAAAGTTATGAGTAATCTAAATTCTAAGCTTACTTTTCTTCTGCAGCCTCAGCAGGCTTTTCAGCTGCCTTCTTGGCTGTAGTTCTCTTGGCTGGTGCCTTCTTGGCAGCAGTCTTCTTGGCA
>ERZ791912.635-NODE-635-length-20090-cov-35.050462_pt1 | contig 20090 bp, 13 predicted proteins | sample MGYA00510141_ERZ791912 | MGnify/ENA primary metagenome ERZ791912 (study PRJEB30046, sample SAMN00792082) | human gut metagenome | study: EMG produced TPA metagenomics assembly of the A metagenome-wide association study of gut microbiota in type 2... | reverse complement strand
AAGTAATCAGCGAAAGCAGACACATTGCTTAACAGAATTAAAAATCCCATCACTCTCAATGAGAATGATGGGATTTTTTTATTTAGAAAAGTGCAAACTATGCAAACGGCTATATATAATAAGGAGGAAAAGTCACAACATGTTATGTAGTCAACTAAATATAGGAAACTACAGTCATCCAAATTATACCACTTTGGAAAATGCTATTGAAAGGGATATGACTTTTCCGCAAAAAAATGCCATACCCTCATTTTACCCTTCACTCTTCACCAAATCACTTAGAACACCTATATTTATCATGCTTTCAAGAGGTGAAGAGTTACAAAACACCCTTCACCACCCTTCACCTACAGAATTAACAAATCGCAAGAAAAATCCCATCATTCTCTTATTGGGAATGATGGGATTTCTGATTATTTTTCCAACATTTATTTTACCATTACCTTTTTTCCATCAATAAGATAGATACCACTTGGCAAAGGAATACTATATACTATATCAGGCACAACGTCCATGGCCTTCACGAGTTGAGCAGCTAAATTATAAATCATTATGCGCCCAGCTTTAGCATAGCTAATACAAATTTCTCCTTTACCTCCTTTTACAAAGGCAAGATTTTGGCTTGGAAGAGAAATTTGCGTTGCGTTTGGGTCATTAATATAAAGCCATAATGTTCCTACAGATAGAGAATAATACCTATTGTCATTTACAAAGTTGATTTTCTGTCCTTCGAGATTCGAAGAAACATCAACTCCATCATTTGCAAACTTTAGCCTACAATTTATGAAGCGGCTTTCCAATTCTTCAGGAGAAACTTCGATTAATAATTTTACAGTCTGACCTTTGTCTATAGTTAAGGTACGAGTTATGATTTTTGACAAGCCACTAGAGATTCCCGAAATATTGACAATACATGTTTTACAAGTTTTACCCCCAGTATTTTGTATGGCATAAGTGAATCTCGCTTTATCTTCTGTCGTACTAGGCAATTTTACAAGATTACCATAATAATATGAGTTTTGGGTTTCGTACAGATTTGGCGTAGCATTTGAAGAAGCTTCCGTAAGGGTTAAAACTGGAGTTTCCCCTTCGACCGTAGTTATAAATTCACCACTAATTACCTCATAATTTAATTTATTGAGCCAAAAATAAATCTTTTCAGAAGTTGGAGTTGCAAAAAAAGACTTTGTAATTTCACCATGGGCAGGAATGGTGAAAGCATAAAAAGAACTTCTTTTGTTAGGTTTGGTTCTAGTATCACTAATATACAAACTAAATATATCGAAGACTTCATCAGGCATATCATTACGTATTGTCACATTAAATTGAGTGGGCAAGTTACGTACAGCCCGATCTTCAACAGTCACAGTCGCCGTAATATAGTCTGAAATTTCTGTGGTTGCAATATTCGTGTCGGTTGCAGTAAGAAGAAAAGAAGAATCACATTTCTTCCAGGATTCACAATCATAACTAAACACAGGCATCACTTTAGTTATGCCAACAGGAAAAGCATAATCGAAGGAAAAAGTTCTTACTGCCAGATACTCCCCTTTGTCATTTCTTTCTCGTATGCTTAATTCTTGAGGCTTAGATATGAGTACAAGCTCTCCTTTTTCATTTTCTACACCCAAAGCAACATATCCCTTGAAATATTCATAAGAATAATTTATGAACCATATTTTTCTACTCCCTGAAAAAACTTCATTGCAATTTTTACGAGTTTGTGTGTCCCACGTAATATCTTCATACTTATTGACAGAGGCATGAGAATAACTTCTTGTATATAGTGGAGCATCCTCCTTACCATTGTCTGGTGCAATGCCTATTAATATATCTAAAGCTGAATAATAACTAGTTGCCTCATCTGCAGAATTGCTTCCTTCGTACTGAGGATTGAGTGCTGAAATGTCAAAATAACCATTGTAGCGTCCACCCCATCCCCAATTAACATGATAAAGTCCATTGGCATCAACTCCATCACAAATAAACTCGTGTCCATGTCCCGAACAAAGAACAGGTCGCCTTGCAAGCAATTCATTTTCTATCAAGCTTTCCCATTTACCTAGAGTAACATTCGATCGGTAAACTTTTGCTAAAAGGTCTTTATCATACCCAAAATACTTAGCCCAATCTTGTGGTGTTACATCTGCTGCAGAAGAAGAACCATATTCTGTTTTAATAGCAGTCCCGCAGTGATACATAAGCTTTGCCACCGCATTAGCTTCCACTTCTGTATAGGAGTTGTTGTAGTTTGACAACATATTATCCCAATCATATTTTTCTCCTTTTTGAGTGCCTTCTACTGTTATCCCAGTCTTGTTGTTCGTATAACCTTCTATATCAGCTTGCAAAGAAGATGGATATTTATAGTAAGACATAATTTGTGCCATAGCAGTAGCTACACAACCCGTAGCAGAGCGTTTGTCTGTCGCATAAAAAGGACACATTTGATTAAAAGGTGCATCTTGATTATAAACGATAGAGCCCAGCAATGGTTTCACAACTTGTCGGTTACCGGCTTTTGCATTTTTCACCGCATCAAGTTCCTCTAGGTAAGAAATAGTCGCCTCTTCGCCAGCCAACAACCTATCAGTCATTTTCTTGTATTCTTCTAAATAGAAAAGATAAGCTGAAGGCAAGTCCTCTTGTTCCTTGTAAGTTCCCTTATCAGAATAGCCCACAATTTCAGGCAAGCGATCATCCCCTGAAACGATAACAAAACCTTTATCTTCACCATTGGTAAAAACATAATAACTAGCCGCCTGTGAACTTGTACCACCACCTAAACTCTTAGCCTTGCAGGCTGGTGAATTATCTTCATAAATTTGTATTCCCAACTTAGCCGCTTGCTTTTCCGCAATAGCCTTTGCTTGAGCATAACTTCTTGGCCCTGCCAAGGAACTTATACACACAAAAGAGGAAAGCAATATAAGCAACATACTTTTGTTAATTCGAGTATAATTCTTCATAATTACATTTTTAATAATAAGAAATTATCCTATTTAAAACATTTATTAAACCAACATTACCAATTACCTTTCAGTTTCCAGGAATTTTGGCGCATCTAATGCCTTTACGATTTTAATTCTTGTAACCTTATCCATCTTTTACAAAACCCTATATTCTTTTGAGTAGCACCATCTGGGTCTTTTAGTACACTTATTGGGGTTTTATAAGGGACAGCTATTTCCACATAACAAGACTGAATAGAGTTAAGATAATCATTAAACTCTTGTCCTTTCACCACCTCTTCCTTATCTTTCGGATCATCAGAAGCTAACTTTGGATATTTCTCATTCATTTTATCCATTGCAGGTTTTACAATACTGGACATTCGCGCGGACATTTGTGGCAAAGCACCAAACACTCCTTCTCCATTAAAATCTGTCTCAGAATAAGTTGTACCCTTCTCTCCACATGAACAGAATGTCAACACAAACATCACCAACAAAAATATATACTTTCTCATGAATCAAAATTTTATTATACAACAACATTTGAAAGTTACTCATGCAAGCAAAGGATAACACTCTCCAGCACAGCATTTGGTAGCACATCTTTAGGACTCAAATCAAGATATTCAAAACAACCATAAAGTTCTTCTATACGCTCTAAAGCATCTCGTTTCAAGGTTTCTTCATCTGCAGGATATCCACCATATAGACCAAAATGAATAAATGGACCTATTTCTTCTGGAGTCCACGAAGCCTTAAAATCATCGCCAAATGTCTGAGCAACTTCGACTAACTTCATACCAGCCCTCAATGTCTTACCATTATCAAATTTCACATTTATCTTTGGAGAGCAAACAAATATTTTATAAATTTCCGCAGAACTTAAATCTGACTCAACATGCACAACAGTATCGGTTCCATTAAAGAATGTAAAATTCTTCGTATGAGAGAGTTTATCTATATTCCATCTATAATGAGTATAGAACCCCTTACATTTCGAAGGAAATTGATTTACCTTTTTCCCTAATACAATAGGTTCGCAACCTTTTTCAGAGAATTCTACTTTTGACAAATCATTGTCTTTCGCCTCCTCGTTTAAAGCCTTTTCTTCAGCCTCTCGCATTTTCGCTTGTGTTTTTTCAAAAGTCTCTTCATCCATTGCTACAATCTTAACAAAACGGTCTAAGATATTATTTCTTTGGAGCATTTCTTTGTAATTCTTATCATATTTTAAAGGATAAGAATAAGCACCAACAATACTCCCAAGATGCAACCAAAAACGACCAAGCGACTCATGGAAATTAAGAATATTACCATCCTTATCTACAGGCACACAAGCTTCTATACCTTTTTCACTCCATCCTGCATCATATCCAGCTGGTCCTTCAATACGTATTTTCATACAAGGCAGATAACCTCCCACAGATTTAACAACCTTGAATTTAAATCCTTTAATTTCTTCTGTCTTACCACCTGTACTAATCTCAAAAGGCACTTCCTTACCATCAAGTTCTTCTGCGATTTTTTCAATATCAAATTCATTTTCTTTCGCAAAGTTCCTCTTTTCTAACACCCCCGCACCATTCAGATTTCGTTCTAAATTAGCTCGCTCCGAATCATAGCGAGCCATCATATAAGGAAAATTGCCCAAAAGACCATTACCAGTAAACTCTACTCCATCTATTTCTTGTGGAATAGTTTGGGAATTGCCGCAAGATACCAACAACATTGTCACTGCTGCCAATATCACAAAAAAATAGTTTTTAATCATATAGAATTAAGTTTAATGATTGTTTATAGCGCAATAACTTTTAAAGGGCAAATAGCTTCTGAAAGATGTAAATCTATTGCCCTTAATTATTATTTTGCAGGATAATAAGTAATGGTTCTTGTCTCTACCCAAGAAGAGCCATTAGTTCTTCTGGCAAGTCTTTTTGTCCAATTACCTTTAGCATCCTTAGCTTGAACAGTATAAGAAACCTTTATCGTAGAAGTCTTCTCCGTATTATAGTCCTCTATCTTAGAGATCGTCGAACTTACATTACCATCAGTCCCATAAGCAAACGTAGTCACAATCGACATTCCTGCATCCTCATAAGTATGTTTTGCCAACTTACCATTAGCGTTGTAAGTAAATGTATCTTCACCACTACCAGGATTATAATAAGCCGTGTAAAGTTCGCCACTTGTAATACGTCCCTTAGCATCCCTTGAGCATTCTGAATAAAGAGCATTACCACCCATTTTAACAAAAGTTCCTCCATTCCACTTCAAACAACGACCGGTCTGAGCAAAAAGAAGCACTTCTTTATTGGCATCTTTCGAAAAGCCTTGATAAATACAACCAGCCTTGTGGTTCACCCAAGTACACTGCTTTACTTTTCCTTTCAAATCAAAGGCAGCCAAATCTCCTTGCGCCTTCACCAAACTTGGCATCAACATAAAAATCAATGCCAACATTACATAAACAATACGCTTCATAAAAACAATTTTCATTATTTTCCTCACTTGGCTCTACAGCGAAGAACTTATAAATAATCTCTATTTAAACAACAAGAGAGCCTTCCATACTCCCAAAACATAGTATGGAACTGTCGTTTATACTTTTTCAACATCCCTTAGGAATATTACTATACGGAGAAGATTCTCCTGAACTTTGTCCTTTACTCAAAGAGACAGATTTGTTTTTCTTAAACATGGGATACATTTGCAAAAATATAATAAATTACTAAACTATAATTTTGTTTCAAAACAGACTATCTTTAATCATTTTAAGATAAAGTTTATCGTTAAAAACTGAGTCATGCTGTTCCAAATATTAAGACCACCATCATCACGATATCCTATCTATCATGCTCACACAAGTAAGCAACAGCAAGGAGAATATCACTCCAAAATTTTGAATGACTTTATTCATAATCCTATCATTTTAAATTTAAAACACATACCTGCCTTATCTAGAGCACCTCCAACATTCCTTTAGGAATATAAGCAGTGAAGATGATGCCGACACCGCTGATGACGATGCCGACTCGCGATTGTCCTTTGATATGGCAAACACGACCACACATACCAGCGAACTTTCCACCAATCACTTTCACTTGCTGATTCTTACTGAAATGCATCTTATCATCGGCAATAAAGAGCTTATTATCATCATGAATAGCATACCACTGCTGGAAAGCATCCATCTGCTCATCAGGAATTACTAATGGCTTGATGCCTTTAGTTCCAATGGCATTCCCAGAATTATCCTTATGAGGCACATAATAATGATGCAGAAAATCTACAGGATGCTTTCCTATATATTTTTTCATCTCATTTTCAGTACTTTTTACAAACAAGAAGTTGGGTATTAAGGATTGCATTTTCTTCACTCTCTTTCCGTCTCGCACAAAGCAATGTTCCTGCAAAGGTAAGAAAGTCTCTATTCCTTTAGTTTCTAAAAACCCTTGCGCCTTTTGTTCTTGTCCATAAGCAGCTCTCATCAAGAACCAAACCATCGCTTCACTATCAATACTCACAGTTATTATCTTTTATTACTTACACAAAAAAACTAACCGCCTTTTCTGCATAATTATGCAGAAAAGGCGGTCCATATAGAAATTACACACTGAAGTGTAAAGAGATTAGCACTTTGCTTTACAACATAGTTGGGGGTCACCCCATTTTGTAGCCAACAGGGAGACGTAGCAACAGAAGGTATGCCACATAGAGGAGATTTTTCTCCTACGTTTTGTCCTTTAATCAAAGTGACCATTTACTTTTATTCAAAAAGTGGTGTATCCATGCAGAATGCACATGTTTAAGTTTCATCTAACATTATCAACATAGAATACATCTGCAAATGTATAATAAAAAAACGAGACCTCCAAATTTTTTCTAAAAAAAATAAAGAGATGATAAGTTTTTTAATGTAACATTTAAGGTAACTATAGAATTTCCTTCAAAGGAATCATGACAAACTCTCGCTCCTCCATCAAAGGATGGGGAATAACGAGATCTGGTTCATTCACTTTTAAATCATCATATATCAATATGTCAATATCAATAATACGATCATGGTATTCACCATCCACAGACTTACCTACCCTACCCATCTCACACTCTATCTTCTGCGTAGCCCATACCGTATTGCTCATTTGACGGAGCACGTTAAGAAGAACCGTAAAGATTATACTACAACACGTGCGTTGACACAGCTTGTAGGAAAGCGTCGTGCATTGCTCGATTACTTGTATGATCGCGACATCAATCGCTATCGTGCTATCATCAAGGCCCTCGGTCTTCGTAAGTAATCAGCGAAAGCAGACACATTGCTTAACAGAATTAAAAATCCCATCGCTCGCAAGAACGATGGGATTTTTCTTTTTTCTCAGTTTAACACCAGAAAGCTTTCTCTCAACGGAGAGAAAGCTTTCTGGTTATTGTAGCTTGGGTATCCTGCATAGATACCTTAATAATATATACTTCCTGAGGAGAAGCCGTGGAGATTACAGGAATGCTGACAGATGCTGCACCTTCAGCCTTTCTCGATGCCACCAGTCTTCCATCAAGGGTATAAACCTCCACCTTATTTAATAGAGGAGCACTCACCTTGGACACGACGATCAAGCCCCTGGCAGGAGAATAGATCTTCACGTCACTCTCGCCCATCTCGGCATTTTCAATACCAGTGGTACTACGCGTCTGGGTCAGGAAGTATCTGCCGTGCTCGTTTGCCTGCACCTTCACTTCCTCGCCATCTTTTATCTCCTGATACTTCCGGGTGGCAGCATCATAGAGATAGAGAGGAGAAGAGAGACGATTGACGCCTTCTATCTTCAACTCTACGGAAGAAGCCCCTACTACTCCCAGCGGCAACCAATCCACATTCGGCAGGGTATTCAGCGCCACAGCCTCATCGCCTGCCACCGTATAAACCACCGGAACTTCCTTCAGCTGGGCATCATAGAGCAGCTGGGCATCCTCGGCATCATCATAATCTTCCGAAGCTGATGCATCAAGAACAATTCTCGAACGGCTGCGATAACCCGATGCAGATGCTGCAGTGAGGGTTAAAGTGATGTTGTCCTCACCCTGCCCCTCATCCGATGCCGTCTTTACTCCGCCAAACACTTCTCTATCTACCGTCATCGCCGACGTAAAATTAAGCTGCGATGCACTCTGTCCATCCTGCAGACGGACAAAGAACGACTGCATCGGCGAAATCTTCACGTCATTCTTCGACTCATACGTGGTGGTCGACATATCCAGCTTATCATAAAGTTTCAAGGCTCCATCCTCGTAAACATAGAAGCTGGACTGTAGCGATGGATTTGCCTTCAGGAACTTATACATGCTGAGCGTAGCCATATAAGGATTGCCCACCAGATAATAATTGTTGCCATCCTGCAACTGCACCAGCTTATAATTCATCTTGCCCAAAGCATTCTCCTGAGCATCGGCATTCACTACCAGGCGATAGGCATTCTGCTTATCCACAGAAGCAGATAGAGAATTCTGCTGCTGCAAAGCCTCAGCATAGATATATTGCGTATCCGCCTTCGGCAAACGAAGCAACATATCTGATGCACTGGCCGAAGTACCTGCATCACCTACCGTATATTTATCTCCCATCTTGATGGCTACGCCCTCTAATGGAAGATATTTCCTATCCACCTGATTATATACGTGGCTCCAGTGGGCTGAAAGCGCATTGAGGCTCTGATTCTCGAATGTGATGCCGGTGCCGGCATAGTCGTAGGCATCGTAGCTGCCGCCCAAGGTTACTTCCTTGGCAGAAGCATCATCCCAGCTGCGCTGATATACAGGACTGGTAATGCGATTGTTTACCGAGGGTGAGAACGTGATTGGCTCGAACGCCTCCGACTCCTGTCTGCCCGATGCAGCCGGCACATAGATGTCACCCGCATAGGTATCCTGCAAAGGCGAGGTGAGCGCATACCAGGTGTTTGGCTTCATCTGCTTCTCCACCCATGCCTTGTTGTATATCAGATAGCACTGGTTGAGCAGTTCGCCTCCCGGCTTGAAGTAAATCTGGTCGCAGGTGTTGCCATAGAAGGGTTCACACTCCAGATTGCCGTCGGCATTCAACCCGTGACTTTCGATATTGGCATCCCATTTGGCAAGCATATCATACTGGATGTTCGTGGTAGCCGCATCGCCCTTAGCATTGCTCAGTTTGGTAGCGATGCCCGTGGATTTCTGATAAGCAATGTATCCCAAAGATGGGAAATACAAACCGCTCAGATTTGGAATCGTTACCTTGGTAAACTTCATCGGTACGTATCCGCCACTCTGATAATCCGTATATTGGTTATCCTTTTTATAAAGTTCACTACGTACAGAACGGCGCCAGTTGTCATCATTGTTCCATGCCGCACTCATCCTGCTGTTGGCAGTAGGATTCCAGGTGGCGTATTCCGGTACCACCGCAAAGCGGATGTATACCTCGCCCGAACAGAGTACCGTGGTTCCATTGTGGCCATCTTCACGGAATATCAATACACCTTCATACCAATATCCCTCGTGCAACTGCACATTCCTTGACGCTGAAGATGCATCCCCCGACTGCTGCGTAAACTTCAGCTTCAGCTGGCTGGTATTACGCTCGATGTAATTATCCTGAAGCGTAGCCAGCGTCAGGCTCTCCCCTATCCTGTTCTTATAGGCAGGGTCGTTGGTATCCGAAAGATACATCACCTTTGTATATTGCGACTCATCCAGATGATCTTTTCCGGCAGCCTTCACGAAATAGAGATGGGTGGAATTATCTGCCACAAAGTTCTTGCCGCTAACTGGAATACAGAAGTATCCACCCTTGCCCTTGGCTTCCTGTTCTGCCAGCAGAGCCACCTGCGGCAAACCGATGCGAACCGTGCGAACATAATTGTTAGGATATACCACGCCGGGAACTCCCAGATCCAACTGCGGTCCGTTCTTCACGACACGAAGCTTGAACGACATCTCATCCAGACAAATCTGATAGTCTACTCCACCCTGGGTGATGGTGCCAGATGTTTTGGTAGGAACCACACGGATGGTATGATCGCCCACACTCAGCGGGATGTTACTGAACTCGGCACTGTTTTCCAATATCGGAATCTTAGCATCATCCACAAACCAATTATAAAGCACACCATTCAGCTGGATGCTGCCGCCATTGTTCTGGTCTACGGTCTGCAACTGCGCCTTGATGTTATATTCCGGGATAGCGTTGTCATCGCAGGGAATGGTGACGGTGGTGGTGATGCTTCCGTTGGCATCGGTAACCAGCACCTTCTGCTGCACCATCTGGAAGTTGGTGCTATAGAGCGAGCACACATCCGACGGCTTTCCCCACGAAAGCTGGTTCTTATCCTCTATCGCCTCATCCTCGAAGGCGAAACTTACATAGTAAGTCTGGTTCGACTGCAGATTGAAGTATCTGTTGGCAAGCACCACGTTCCACTCGTCATTGAGTTTCTCGTACATCGGCTTTCCATCCACCTGTCGGCTCTTATCCACATAATTATATATAGTGGTGGTTCCCCACTGGTAGTTAGGATTTTCTGCCGTGCCATAGTTTACATTCGTCACCGGATTACCATCTGCATCTACAAAGCGGAAGTAGAGTTTCTTTTCTGTATTGTCGGCAAGCGCCGCCATAGTTTCCTGCAAAGCCCTCAATTTAAGGAGGATGGTGGTAGAAACAGAAGAATCTTCATTTGTGTTCTTATCAGGACAGATAGGCGAGCTCTGAATAACATCCACCTTGGAAGCCTTGGTGTAAATGCGAAGATCATCGAAGGCATAGTCGGCACCGGAAGTAGATTTGCACATGTTATCCACCACCAGTTTGAAGTCGGTGAAATTATTCACTCCGCTCTCCTTCTGCAACACCATCTTTCCGTAAACCTGATACCATTTACCAACATTAGCACCATCATCCCCCACACGGTTTCCTGAGAAATTACCGGATGAGAACGAGTGCAGCAACCTGCGATCCGTTTCCTGATTGTTCTCATCATAATTCACGCCATAGAGCTTGAACATCAGCTGCGGGCGCTGTGGGCCAGTGGTCATATCAGCAATGGCAGCACTGAAAATCACCTGCGAACCCACACAGAGGTCGGCCTTGAAATCAGCTTCGGCAATCTGCCGGCTTTCATCGGAGGCATCTATATAGAGGAAATGTCCATATTGGGTGCCATTCGTATTTTCGTAGGTACGGTCGTAGAGCTGGACAGTAGGCCACCACAGGTAACCATCAGCTCCAGTTTGCTCATCTCCAGACTTTCCTTTTACATTCGCAGATTTATAAAGTCCATAGTCTCCATGCATAGGCGAATGTCGAAGATTATTCCAGATATTGACTCCCGTACCTCCTTGATTGTTACTGATCAAATCGCGATAGACAAAGCCATAGCTTCGCCTGCTCCATTTAGAAGGCAAGCGGTCTTGGTTATCATCCGGGCTTGTAGGAGCCAGAAGGTTCTGTTCATCATCATCATTATCAAAAGAGACGATATTGACAGAGCGATAATGATCGTCTAGATAGGAATTCAAACGGGTATTCTGATTTGCCGTCTTCAGTTCGTCCGTAGTCATCGGATACTGGTTGAACAGCTGGCAGGTGAAATTGGCGATAGGGCACATTTGACCGCTGCTGGAAACGGCTATTGCCACCACATAAATGCGATCGCCATACTTAAAGGTCTGCTTGCTGCTCACTCTGTTATTGTTCAGGTCACGCCATACGCCAGAGCCCGTATCATTTAATTTTTTCAGGCTCAAATCAAAGAAACGGAGCGGATAATCACCTCCTCTATGAGTCCACCAGACAAATTGAGTTTTATCGGAATTATAGACACGCCACTGCACTATGCTAGCCTGAACAACCTCAGAAGTGAAATCCGACTCCTTAATCTGATGCGCCTCATCTTCAGCAAAAACATGATGCGTATTGATATTATTCATTGGATGGAAATAATAGTTGGTCGCATCATTCTGGTTGAGGCGGAGTGTCATAGAGGCAGAGGCATCCTTCATTCCTGCCGAAACGCCCTTTCCGTCTTCATAAGAATAATCCCTGTCTCTTCCTGTTTCCAGAAGTTTCTGCTTGATATCATCCGCCATCTTTTCTGCCGGCATGATATGGAAGATATATCGGATAGAAAGAGTTGGCTCATGGGTAAAGGTACCATTGCAGCCATCCACATATCTGCTCACATCGCAGGCTATGGTCTCCCCAGTCCAAGAAGTATCAGAGGGACGGGTGTATATTACGCCCACCAATTTGCGATTTGGTTTGGATGTAAGATTATAGGCAACCAAACCTTTATCTACACCACGGGAATCCTGCATACTTTTCAACTTGCTTCTGAAAGAATTAGAATATATCTCCAACTGAGCAGAAGCCTTATCTGTATCGTAATTATACCATCTGAAATATCCTCTAGGTTCCAAATCTGCACCATCGCCCGAATAGCCGGAAAATGGCAAAGACAATTCCTTGGAACCGCCACTAGGGATAGCGATATAATAATCATACACATGCGTCTTCTGGCGAAGACATTCAGTGGCAGCATCTATCACCTCGTAATCGCCGGTTTTATTGGCCTTACCTTCATAATGCTTGAAGGTTTGGGCACAAATCACCCCAGGCGTCAAGTAGATGAAGCCCAGGATGAGCCAAATGTATTTAGAAAATAAGCTATTATCTTTCATAGCCAAAAGTCTTTGTATTTAATACTTTTTTTTCTGTATTCTTTCCCGCCCGGGTCAGGTCCACTTGCTTCATGGTAAAGCGAACCTTGCGGGAGATGATAGGATACGTACCCAAGCCATTCTGTTCCTTCACCTTAATCTTCATGCTATAAATGGCAGAACCGGTACGGTTGCCCATTTCTCCTTCCAGACGATAGGCAGCTGGTTTCCAGGAAGGCGAAGCATCGAAGATGTTTACGCCATCAGCTCCCTGCGGATTCTGCTCCTGCAGCGTCCAGCCATCTGAACCTGTTGCATCCGTTCCCATCTGCCATACACTCCCAGGCAGGGTCTGAGAACCAGTACGGCTCAACTTGATGACCTCGGGCTTGATATGAAACTCTCCATAATAACCAAAGTCAAGCGAAAGGTTTTCACCATCATCCGTTACCTTCGGCAACACACCGATTGGCGAGAATGCCTCCACCTTCCATTTAATCTGATAATCCTCCAGCTTGATAGGAATCTTCAGATAATCATTGCGCCGGATTTCATTCCATGAAAGCATGGCATAACGATGGTTACTGGTAGCGCCCGTAGCAGCATCTTCCGTGGCAAGCGAAAGAACAAAGTATCGGTTGCCACCATCTGCGCCCTTATCAACCAGACTCTCGTTCATATAGAAACAAGCCGTTTGCTTAGCTCTAGCCTCAATGGTTATACCATTGTTTTCGGCAGCCGTCAACGTGATGGTACCTTTTGCCGCACCATCAGCTAAATTCACACCCTTCAATTCATTTGCCGAATCCACATTTGGTAAAAGCTTGATATTCCGATTACCGTTCAGGGTGACATCAGAAAGGGTGATGGTCTTCAGATTGATGGCATGATCCGTGGCATTGGTAATGGAGAGCTGCACCTTAGCCACCATACGGATGACCTCCAGATTGATGACTTGCTGGTTATCAGTTATATTCACCACCTGCTTATTACTCATCGGATAACCGTTCTTAAAGTCAGGTGTCATCAACTGATGGAAGAGTTGACAGTTGCCATCCATCTGATAAGTCTTTTCATCAAAATCAGCAGGCAGCGGTCGACCAACAGACGTATTGGCATCAAGTCCTATCTCTTCTGGCTTGATATTGGCAAAAGAATAGAAGGTGGTCGCTCCAGTATTCAACTTTACGAACACCTGGTCTTTCTCCAACTCAGTAACACCCAGAGATTTCAAATCGGAAGTGATAATCTTCTCTATCGTTCCATTCTGTACCACCACCACAAACCAGCTTTTCATCATTTCTCCAGGCATAGCTTCGGTATCCGTCTCCCAAGCCGCCCTGGTCAGAGAAGACCGGGAAGACTGCGAAGTCTGGGAAGATAAGGCAGATAGCTGCAACGTCACCCCTACCTGGTTCTCGACATCAGCCTGACCGGGAAAGGAAGTTGCATCATCACCGGCAGAACAAGCCGCCAGCAAGCATACTGCCCAAATACATATATAATAGTATATCTTCTTTGCCATATTTATATTTTGAAAAGCCTAAGGCTTTTTCTATTTATTATTTTCTCGTTTTATAATTCACAATTACATCACAATCTCTTCGTGATCTCGAACGTTCCATTTCCTCACCGTCAGCTTCACCAGATTCTGACCGTTGCTGCCCTTATATACCTCGAAGGTATAATAATGGTCGCGCACGATATCATTGGTGGTTGTACCTTCCGTTCCTTTATCTGTATAATCAATGAAGCGCAGGGTATATTCCTTTTCATTGCCAGATGTATCCAGTTCAACTTTTCCATTACTAGCCAGCTTCAACTTGATGACACATTTATTCGCATCTTCCTTACCATTATTCTGATATTCAGGCAGATAGATAGGAGCATTATCTTTCATCGTAATGCCAACAGTTTGTTTTGAATCCAGAAAATGCTCAAACGCCTCGTGAGTAAGCGATGCAGTCTGTTCACAATCTGTATATTTACCAGGCATACAATAGCCCCTATCATTATAGTTGAAGAGTTGCATACTATGTATGCTCCATCCATTATTCTTCATCTCGTTACTCAAATTCACCTTTACCTTGGCTACCGCCCTAAGCAGGTCGATATCCGAGAAATCCTGACGCTTGCCGGCAGCAAGTGTAAAGGCAACTTTCTTGACACCCCACATCGGCAGATACTTAGGATTGGCTTCGTAACCAAACGACTTCTGGGCGATATCCGTATCGTTGTAGTCTTTCTGCAAGTCAGCCTCACTCATTTCGAAATTGGCATAAACCACCATTTTTCCTTCAAAATGATTACCCACAAGCACCTTGTTACTCACAGGCAAAGATCCTGTCAACCGGTAGATGTTGCCGCCCAAATGTACAAGCACCATGTTTTGCAGGATTCCCGCCATTTGCTGATTTGCCTGATAGAAAACAACGTGGAATCTGCTTAAGTCGATACTGTTTTCCATCTCCGTACCCGGTTCACCAGTTTCGTCGTCTTCACTTCTTGAAGCAATCTGCTTCCCCCCCGACTGCCCTATTCTTGTATTGTTATCGGTATCCGTACCTTTAAGGCAAAGGGTAAGCGTGATATGGGCTTCGGTATTCTCTGCCCCTGTATCTCCCTGGTCGCATGAGACCAAAGCAATACAGCCTAGCCAAGCCATCGCTATTGATACGAGGAACCTAAGCAGTTCCTCAGCATATCTTATTCCTTTCATCTCATACATCATTAATCAATATTATAATCAGGAAAACTCCTAACTTCTATTTTCTAACTTCTACTTATTACATATCAGTCTTGCTCAACACCACTCTCCACGAGTTGATGATGACTGAAGCTGCCTGCCACTTATGGTTTTCGTCGATGAAGAACACAAGGTCGTAGGAATCCTGTCTATCCAGATATTCCTGATCGCTCATACTCTTGTTATAATTACCTTTCACCATCAGGGCATAATCTATCAATGGAATATTGATGATGCTGGCACCCGTTGCTTTGTTATATACACGCAGACGCATATCATGACCTTTCACCATTCGGTTGGTTGACAACTCGGCGATGGCACACGCCACAGAAGTCTGCTCGCTGGTACCTGAACTGACACCGGCAGTACCGGAGTAAGCAGACCAGGCATTATAGGTAAGCATCTCGTCCTCCATCAAACTGTTGTCGTAATCCATCTTACCATTGTTATCCGTAATCTGGAAGATGAAGTCATCGGCATTAAGATTTGCTCCCGATAGGTTTTGCAAAACCACCTTGAAATGATTGGTGTTCTTGGTAAGCGAAACCTTGACGGTTCTTGTTCCACCTTTCTCCATCTTGGTGAAATCGGCTTTTGCCAACTGTCCATGGAAGAGAGGAGTCAGATCGTGGTCGACGATGCCCTTATCGGCACGGTTTACCATAGCCTTGAGCACATTACAGGCTGAAGAGCCTATGCTAGCCTGCCCAAAAGTATAGGAGTCAGCATAACGCTCTTCGCCCTGTGCCCAAACGAGAAGATTATAGATACCAGGAGTCAGGTCGTCGATGTTCATACCCTCTTCGGCGATAATCTTCTCGGCAGCCTCGGTCTTGACATAAGACAATTTTCCCTGCTGGTCGAAAGCATAAAGTGTGACGTTCTTCACCTCATGAGGGAAAGCGTCGGCAAACTTCATATTCATATCGTAGAGGAACTGCACCCTCAGATGAGTCTTCAGCAGTTCCTCACATCCCTCGTAGCTATCGTGCCAATAATCACAGGATGCGAGCAGCAAACCGAGGATGGTGCAGCAAGAGAGCATCATCAGCCTTCCCTTCTCTTTGATATCATTTATAATCTTCTTCATTATTATATTGAATATGAAATTACTTTGTCTGATCCAAATCTACCTTTGAGGATACCACGCGCCAAGAGAGAACCTTGATACTTGCTGCAAGATAAGTATTTTCATCGCTTGGTATCATTGGGTCGATTTCCTTGTCAGGATCATAGACAGGAGTACCAAAACCCTTGATGTTCTGAATGGTTACCTGATAAGAATGGTTGCGCACGATACCATACTCGCCTAACGAACCAGCTGTACCTAGATGCTTGATAGGGGTATAATAATAGGTAGCACCTTCCGTAGAACGAACCTGAGCCTCCTCCTTTGCAAGGGCAGCATTGACATCGTCTTTCGATACAGTTTTATATGTTGTTTCTCCGTCCTTTACATAAAGTTCGCCTACGTTGCTAGCCAGTGTTGCTACAACCTCATAATCCTTCACTTCAGAAGAACCCGGAACCGTCTTGAAAGTAATGTCAGAAGCCTCTATTGACTGATAGCCAGTTGCAGTCTTTTTGAAGTATTTTGCAAAACCACCAACAATCTGTTTTTTAACAGCATCCTCACCGAGATAGGTCAAACCTCTATACTGACATACTTGCGCAGGGTTATAATTACCATTTTTATCCTTATAGACTAGTTTGGCTGCAACAATCAGTTTTGTCAAAGTATTCAAACTTGTTGTTGGATTTGTAACCACCTGATCTGGTGTATTTGGCAATGTATAAACAGGTTCAGCTGAGAATTCACCAGATAAAGACTGCGTAATATCCGTAAACTTAGGATTAACAGGATGATTAGCTCCTCCCTGAGCACCCGAAGTAAAAGGCACTGACTTAGACCAGAAACAACGATGGTAATCAGAAGTTGTCCAAGGAGATATACCTAATTCTCCAGCATACCATGAAGTCTTGATCTGCTTACAAACCTCTGCCTTACCATCAGCATCAGCCAACTGCCAACCCTGAACTACTGCATATACAGGATATGTGTTTTTTGTTGGAGCTGCATTGGTATTATCTGCATAAGTGGTAACATCAATACTGCCAACCTCAATCTGGTACTTACCATCTGCATTTTTAGTCCATGCCTTCTCGGTTTCCCCAGTACGTTGATAATCTGCATCAATCTTCGCATTCACCTTAGCATTAACTCGCTCAACATAGATATCTACAGGGTTTTTCATAGCATCTTCAGATGTTGCAAAAACGCTGTTTGCTACAGGTGTAGAGCAAACGTCCTGTCCCGCACTTTCGTACACAGAATTAGACATGACAAAACCATTGGTCTTATCATAAAACTTCGAACCTGTTGCTGATGTTCGGAGTTCAGAAAGGGTCATAGTACCACTCTGCAGGGTTGTATTATCCAACACTTCAGGATTGATCACTGCAATAACAGAGGCAGGAACAGCTTTAGTCTCACCGTTTAATACAAGCACAGCCTTGGTTTTTGTTTCGGCAGTATGGTCATGATCATTGCCATCCGTCTCTACAGTTTGATCCAAAAAGTTAACAGGTTGCTTCTCTGAATTTTTATTAACCAACAGATATGGAGTACCATCACCATTAAAAAAATAGAAACGCACATTGTTGATCTTACTCTCAGCCTCAGTGCCATCCTCATAAGTACCATCACCCTGTTGATAACTACGAGATGCAGGAGCAGAACCCACGTTCTCAATATTCACGGCAAGGAAAGAAGTAGTCCCCTTACCATTCTGTGAATCACCGCCAGCAACATCTTCGCTAGAGCAGGATGCAACCGTCAGCATCAGTGCTGAAACCAGCACTGATGAAAGCATCGTAAATTTCTTCATAATTCTATAGTTTTAATTTTACTTATAATTATCTTTACCTATTAATCAATATTGATTACTTAATCGTAATAATCGTTTATCTTTTACATCTATTTTTACTTATCACTACAGTTCCGTTCTATTGAATCTTCATCATTTCATACGCCTTTCTTGCGGCATCGGCTTCTTTGGTATCGCCGGCTCTATCCAAATATGGCTTGGCAGCATCGGCATCTCCGTTGTTCAGACGGATAATAGCAGCATTCAGGTTGGCGGTTTCATCCGTTGGATACATGCGGACTGCCAACTCCATTACCTTGTTGAACTCCTTGGAACCTACCTCGTAGGTCTGCGCCACCATAAACAACTCGTTGAGCGACAACTGCTGAGGCTTGGTCTTCATAATCTCCTTTGCCTCCTCCACATCAAATGGCTTAATCTTATAAGTAATGTGGTAGTCGCTATGGCGAAGAGCTGGATAACAGTTGGTAAGCAAGATGCGGTACTGCTCCGGATATAGCTTCTTCAGCTTCACATCACGGGCATCAGGGCTCAGGGTCTCATCCTGTGCTATAGCCAGGAGCACCTCCTTCTTCTCCAAATCGCTTGCCTGGATATACTCACGCAAGCCGTCCCAATCCTCAGCGGTAGATGATACTTTAAAGATGCTGTCAGGCAACTCTACCATCTTGCGAACATACTCCGTAAGAGCACGGGCACGATTCTTTGCCAAATAGTCGTTATGCTGATACGAACCCTCTGGCGAAGCAAATCCATGAATGTTGATGGCCATCACCTGCAGATTCTTATCAGCCTTCAAGGCATTGATGGTAGTGATGATACTATCCAACTGCTCAGGATTGCGACGATAATCGGCACGCAACTCTATCTTGTTCACTGGGAAATCGATATAAGCCCGCTTATCTAAATGGCGAATCTTAGGTGCTTCTGCAATGACAGCCTGCAACTGCAGAACAGGTTTCAGAGCATTCTGTTTAGGCTGCTGAATAGTCTCGGTAATCAGAGGCGCAACGATTTCACGCTTTTCTTCAGTCTTGCCTGGAATCAGATAAATCAGGGAAAGAGCCATCTTGGTGGGTCCCACATAATTTTTATGGGCAGATTTGAGTTTTTCACCACAAGTACCACATTCGAATTTATCATATTTGGTATGGATATAGCCCAATCCGAGCGAAGCCTCCAGATTCCAGTGCTTAGAAAGATTCCATTGTCTTCCAGCAGTGATGCCGCCTCCGGCATACCAACCTTCATAGCGATGGTTGCGCAGTCCTTTCAATAACCCGAAAGGAAACTTCACGCCACCTACATTATACTGTCCTCCTAAAGCATGAGCACCGAGGAACCAACCATCGAAGTTCTGATTGAACCAGTAGCGATATTCCGGCATCACCATCCAATGACGAAGACTGGAATGGTCACCGCCACTTTGCTTCCATGGATTCAAGCCGAAGAATACCTGAGCTGTGTGCTTTTTGCCTACAGCCATCTCCACTCCCAAGTTGGGAGTGGTGGTGGCCCAGTAAAGCAAGTTGGTCTTGATTCCAAACTGCCTAGTGTGCCCTAACTGCTGAACCTGCTTGTGCTGCTCAGCCGAATGGGCTGTAAGAGGCGGGAAACAACAATTCATCATCAATATAGCTACTAATACAATTCTCTCAAATACCATAATATGATTATCTTAATTATTATCTATACTATTACATCTTTTAATTGCGTACAAAGATAGAATAAAAGGGTAAGACTGACTTTAACACTACGAAAGTGCATATAAAAAGTGTTTGAGAGAAGAATGAGGAAAGTTTACTGGTTATC